>ERZ795048.1810-NODE-1810-length-18372-cov-15.781078_pt1 | contig 18372 bp, 21 predicted proteins | sample MGYA00375132_ERZ795048 | MGnify/ENA primary metagenome ERZ795048 (study PRJEB30177, sample SAMN05720225) | activated sludge metagenome | isolation source: Anaerobic digester | place: Hong Kong | collected 2014-12-17 ...
GATAACCTGTGATATTTTCCCAATCTCCATAGGCTCACTCCTTTTCGCTTAATTCAATTCCTTATTTTAACCTTTTAAGGCTTCAGCTCCGCCCACAACCTCCATCAACTCGGTGGTAATGGCAGCCTGTCTTGCCCTGTTGTACTTGATACTGAGTTTTTCGATCATCTCACCTGCATTGCCCGATGCACTTTCCATGGCAGTCATCCGTGCACCATGCTCGGATGCGGCAGATTCCAGCAGAGCCCGGTAGAAGAATATCTTGAGGCTCATGGGCAACAGTGCATCGAGAAGAACGTCCTCTGATGGTTCATAGAGGTATTCCACATTGATCATCTCATCATCGGACTCAATGCGCTCTACCGGCAGGACCACGTCTTGATGAAGGATCTGCGTCATGGCTGATTTGAACTCATTGAAAATGATGGTCAGCTCGTCGTATTCTTCCTTGATGTACCCTTCGATGAGGCCGTTCCCGATATCAGAGGCCAACTCATATGACGGGGTCCCAATCGCGATCGACTTTCGTATGGGTATGTTCTTGCGTTTGAAGAAATCCTGAGCTCTCTTCCCGATCAGCACCAGAGAAAGTTCCTCATAACGGCCCTGATTTTCCTTGATAAAACTCTCAGCCTTCCTGAATACATTCTGGTTAAAGGAGCCGCACAGGCCTCTGTCGGATGCAATCACGACCAGGACCCCTCTCTTCGGCTCCCTTACCCGTAAAAGAGGATGCATATCAGGATTCGTTCTCGTTACCAGAGAGATCAGGACCTCATTCGTCTTTATGGCATAGGGTCTTGCGGCAATGATATCGCTCTGTGCCCTCCTGAGCTTTGCAGCCGCAACCATGCGCATGGCCGAGGTTATCTGCTCTGTCTTTTGAACAGAGTTAATCCTATTCTTTAAGTCCTTTAGACTAGCCATCCTCTCTCCCCATTATTCTTCTGTTACGAATATCTTCTTGAACTCACCTATGGCATCTTTCAGTGCCTTTTCCGTATCGGATTCCAGAACGCCGGTTTCAGCTATAGACTTCAAGATATCCGCTTGCTTGTTTTCGAGGTATACGAAGAACTGCTCCTCAAAGCTGCCGATCACCGACGGATCATATTCGTCGAGATACCCATTGGTACCGACATAGATGATTGCCACCTGTTTCTCGACTGGCAGGGGTTTGTACTGCGGCTGCTTGAGCATCTCCATCAATCGTGCACCACGGTTGAGCTGTGCCTGTGTTGCCTTGTCCAGGTCTGAACCGAACTGGGAGAATGCGGCGAGCTCTCTGTACTGGGCCAGGTCGAGTCGCAGGGTACCTGCAACCTTCTTCATGGCCTTGATCTGTGCGTTTCCACCAACACGGGATACCGAGATACCCACGTTGATCGCCGGACGGAAACCGGAGTAGAACAGGTCGGTATCGAGGAAGATCTGACCGTCGGTAATGGAAATAACGTTGGTGGGAATGTATGCGGAAACGTCACCGGCCTGGGTCTCAACGATCGGCAGTGCCGTGAGTGATCCGCCGCCCATGTCGTCACTGTACTTTGCAGCGCGCTCGAGGAGTCGTGAATGCAGGTAGAAAACGTCGCCGGGGAATGCTTCGCGTCCCGGAGGTCTTCTCAGCAGCAGAGACAGCTGGCGATAGGCCTGTGCCTGCTTGGTAAGGTCATCGTAGATGCACAGTGCATGGCCGCCTCTGTTCATGTAGTACTCACCGATAGCAGCGCCGGCATACGGAGCGATGTACTGCAGAGGTGCCGGATCCGAAGCGGTAGCTGCAACCACGACGGTATATTCCATGGCGCCGAACTGTTCCAGGGTTGCCACAACCTGGGCCACTGTAGACTGTTTCTGGCCGATTGCAACGTAGATACAGATGACGCCTGTGCCTTTCTGGTTGATGATGGTGTCGATGGCCAGTGCGGTCTTTCCGGTCTGGCGGTCGCCGATGATAAGCTCACGCTGACCTCTTCCGATGGGGGTCATGGCATCGATGGATTTCAAACCGGTCTGCAGAGGCTCTTTCACCGGCTGTCTTTTGACGATACCGGGAGCCTTGATGTCAACCACACGGTTCTCTGATGACTCGATGGGACCCTTGCCGTCGATGGGTTCACCGATAGCATTGACCACGCGGCCGAGAACATTTTCTCCCACAGGGATCTCAACGATCCTCTTGGTCCTCTTCACCTGGTCGCCTTCTTTGATGCCAACGGTTTCACCAAAAAGAACGCACCCTACGTTATCCTCTTCCAGGTTAAGGGCCATGCCCATTACGCCGCCAGGAAACTCGATGAGCTCAGACGACATCACGTTCCTGAGACCATAGATACGGGCAATACCGTCACCGACACTCAGGATGGTACCGGTTTCGGCGACATCTATCTCTTTCTCATACCCCTTAATCTGGTCCTTAATGATTTTACTTATCTCTTCAGCCCTTATCTGCATCCTATATCTCCCCTTTTAAACTCTGTTTTAATCTGGATATTTGTGTCCTTACGCTTCCGTCATACACCTTACCCTCAATCTCGGCTATCACACCACCGATAAGGGAAGGCTCAACAGTGACGTCCACGTCTACCTCCTTCTTAACCACTTCGGAGAGTGTCTTTGCTATGCGCTCGAGCTGAGCTTTATCAAGCTCGGAGGCACAGGTTACAATCGCGCGTACCCTGCCCGAGGCCTCGTCGAGTAACTGCTTGTAGGTATCCTTGATATCCTTTAAGAAGACAAATCTATCTTTGTCGAGCAGGATATTAAGGAAGTTTGCGGTGTACTCGGATATCCCTATTTTGGAGACAACGTCCTTGAGAATTCGCTTTTTCAGAATAATATCGTAGAGCGGGCTCTCCATTATGGACCTGAATTCTTTGCTCTGGTCCACAATCAGAGCCATGTTCTGCATATCCTCGAGGAACTTCTGCTCCAAGCCCTCTTCCTGACCCAGTTCATACAGGGCCCTTGCATATCTCTTTGCTACGACATCGCTCTTCAATTTTCTTTCACCACCTTATCCAAGTATTCTTCTACTATCTTTTTCTGGTCATCTGGGTTCATACTCTGTGTTACGAGCGAGGCTGCCATGTCTCCGGCCATATCGACCACCTGGTCTCTCAATTCCTTCTTGGCCTTTACAACCTCCTGTTCGGCAGACCATTTTGCCTGCTCCACAATACGTTCTGCAGCAGCTTTACCTTCTTCGATGATCCGTGCTTTCTCATTTTCCAGTTCACCCATGATCGCTTCACGGATTTCTATGATATCCTGTTCCACGTTCTCGAGCTTTTTCTGATACTCGGCGTACTGGCTTTCTGCGTCGCGCCTGGCCTTATCGGCCTCTTCGAGCATCTCAGCTATCTCAACCCGTCTGTCACCAAAATATGACTTTATCTTATCTGCGAGCAGCTTCCACAGGATTGCGGCCAGGATTAAGAAATTTATAATCCTCCAGACCATTTCCCAGATCTGCCTGCCGCCACCTGATTCGGAGCCCCCTTCTGAAGCAAGACATACCGTTAAGCCCACCAGGATGAAAAATATCAACAGAGGTACAATTTTATAATATCGCTTCATCACGCAACCTTCCTCCCCAAGATCTGCTGAGCAATGGTGGCGGCCATGATACCAACCTCAGGTTCCAGCTCCTTTTTGACCCGCTCTATCTCACGGGCCATATCCTGCTGAACCTGCGATATTATTCCTTCGGCCTTTTCCCGTGCCTCGGCGATAATCACATTGGCCTCGTCGGATGCCTCTTTGCGAGCAGTGTTCTTGGTCCCCAATGCCTCGATCTTAGCGACCTGGAGCTTGCCATTATAAGAATTGAGGATTGTGTCACTTTCAGAAATGAGCTCTTTTGCCTTTTCCCGTCCTCCCACGATCCTCTCATCTCTTTCATCAAGCACCTTTAAGATGGGCTTGTAGAGAATCTTGTTCAAGATGAACATGAGGACCAGGAAGTTCAGTACCTGGACAAAAAAGGTCCAATTAAGTTCTATCAAAACGACCCTCCTTATACGACGAATATCAGGAGCAGAGCGACCACAAGCGAATAAATTCCAGTTGATTCTGCGACAGCCTGGGCCACCAGCATTGTCCTGGTTAACAATCCAGCCTCATCAGGATTTCTCCCGATTGCCTCACAGGCCTTGCCACCAACAAAACCTTCACCGACACCGGGGCCGATTGCTCCGAGCCCCATGGCAATTCCCGCACCAATAAAAGCCGCTGCTCTCACCAGATCTGCACCAGATATATCCATAATAACTTCCTCCCTAGCTTTGCTATATAGTATCTTTTTACTGTTTACTCTTTACAGTTTACTTCCAAAATTAAACGACGAAGATGAGCACAAATGCGATTACCAGGGCATATATCGCCGTGGACTGTGCTACCGCCTGTGCCACCAGCATGGTCCTCATGAGCAGCCCTCGCTGATCAGGCCTCTCTCCTGCTGCCTCGCATGCCGCGGCAGCTGTTATGCCGTTGCCGACACCCGGGCCGATCCCGCCGAAGCCCATGGATATACCGGCTGCAAGAAGTGCCATGGCAGCGGGCAGTGTTGCCGGGCCGGTATAGTTTCCGAACATCAGGATAAAGGCAACCAGGAGCCCGAATATTGCCGGTGTCTGCCCCACGGCCTGACCCACCAGCATGAGGGTCATGATCCCGGCCTTCTCTTCAGGGCAGATCGCTATAGCCTTGCAGGCCGACGACGCCGTATCACCGTTACCGTAGCCGGAACCGATTGCCGCCAATCCCATGGCGATGCCTGCTGCCAGCAATGCACAGAACCCCACCAGGGTTGCTGGTATCTGAAAGCCTATGAACAGGAGCATGAGCGAAACCACCAGGGCAAATATTACCGGTGTCTGTCCCACGGCCTGTCCCACCAGCATGAATGTCAGCATATCTTTTGTCGCAGCGGATTCCCTGCTGACCGCTGTACAGGCACCTTCGGCATTTACCCCGTTACCCCAGCCAGAGCCGATGGCACCGAACCCGATTGATATACCGGCGCCCAGCATTGCGGCACTATTGATAAGGGTACCCTCTTTCGGGCCGATGGTAATCAGCATGATTGCCACCAGCAGTGCGAAGATCGCCGGGGTCTGGGAAACCGCCTGGCCAACCAGCATGAGCGTGGTGAGCGAACTCCTCAGTCGTGGTTGCCGTGCTGCTCCTGCACAGGCAGCGCCTCCTGCCATGCCGCCGCCCCAGCCCGAGCCTATGGCACCAAACCCCATGGCAAGACCTGCACCGAGCAGTGCAGCCCCATAGGGCCATACAGCAAGACCGGTACAATTCTTGAACATGAGCATGAAGGAAATAACCAGGGCAAAGATGGCCGGCGTCTGACACACGGCCTGCCCGATAAGCATGGTTGTGGTCATCTGACCGCCCAGTGCAGGCTGCCTGGCTGAACCCCACAGGGCCTCCAGAGCCGGATACCCGGCGCCGACACCTGATCCCAAAGCCCCGAGTCCCATACAGATCCCGGCGCTCAGGGTGGCTGTCCATGCACACACACCGTTTGCTGAGAAATCACCGAATATGAGCAGCACTGACACCATCAGTGCAAAGATTCCGGATGTCTCTGCAACAGCCTGACCGATCAGCATGGTCCTCGTATAAGGAGAAGCCATCCCGATACGCCTTCCGATTGAGCAGTTTGCGAAACCACCTACAAGACCTTCACCCACAGCAGCACCTATGGCACCGAACCCTATGCTGATACCGGCACCCAAGAACTGCCCAGCTTTAACGATTGAAACTACGTCCCACGTCATATCCATTTTTTCTCTGCCCTGCTCTTTATCTAATCTGTACCGCGATATAAACCAGCGATAGCATGGTGAAGACGAATGCCTGAATAGTCCCTACGAACAGTCCGAAGAATCCGTACAAGAACGGCGGAAGCACCAGAGAGTACACCAGGTAGCTTACCACCAGAATAATGATCGACCCGCCCATGATATTGCCGAACAGACGGAAGGAGATCGACACAACCTTAGCGAGCTCACCTATCAGATTCAGGGGCATCATGAAGAATATCGGCTCGCAATACTCTTTGAGATACTGCTTGAGGCCCTTGAATTTTATCCCGGAGTAATGGGCAACGATAAAGCCGACCACACCGAGAGACAGCGTTGTGTTGATATCCTTGGTAGGTTCTGACAGGAAGGGGATGATGCCCAGCAGATTCGATACCCAGAACATCAGGAAGATCGTACAGATAAACGCAAAATATTTCCTGTCAGTAAGGCCCAGACTGTCCTTCACAAGGTCATCCCACGTGGCGATAAGCACTTCAGCCGTACTCTGCAGAGGATTGGGCACCAATTTTGTCTGCTTGGTAGCGATGAGCGCAAACAAGATCCAGAAGGCCATGACGATCCATGTCATAATGAGCGTTTCTTTGTTCAAGACTACATGAAAGCCAGCTAAGTCAAAAATCCATCGAGGTACAAAACCAATGTTTTCCATTATCTAAGCTCTCCTATGTTGCTCGCGTTAACCTGGTCCATGATGAAAACAATGTGTACAAAAAAGACACCGGCCACTGCTGCAAAGAATGCGTGGGTTGATATCAGAATCCCCCCCGCAAATGCAACACCGATGATAAGAAATCGCAAAATTAATGAGATAAGCCTGTTTGTATCGTGAATTGCCGAGAATGACATAACGAAAGACTTCACCATTCCGCCTGCCACACCGAAAACAATACCCAGAGCAATCTCAGGAAAACCGAGCCCTAAACACATAAGACAGATCACCAAGGTGACGGGAACAGCAATGAAAATGGTGTGTTTTAGGACCTCGTAAACATTCATTTATCTTTTCTCTTCTTCGTGCTTGTCTTGTATAACTCCTGTATCTGCCTGTATACTGTCCATCCGCCGCCGAATATACCGAACAGAATAAAGAGGGCAAGCACGATACCATGGGCCTGTAACCACGTATCGAGCTTGTATCCGATCCATAAACTTAAGGCAATAGACCCTGCCATAATGAATCCAAGCTGACTCACTATGGCGATATCTTCTATTAACCCTGTATCCCTTGTGGACCTCTTAAAAATACCTCTTCTCGGCCTTTTAATGAATGGCGCCTCACTCATTCAACAGGTTTCTCTCGTAACATTTCAAGCTATGGGCTGTCAAGAATATTATTCTCTTTTGGGTTGTTATTTCCTGACCAAGTTCTCTGTATTTTCATCACTTACAATCACCTACAGAAATAATCATCCCCATTCCTACAAGGACCCTCATATCGCGGTTTTATGCTGCTCTTATCCTTTCGGGAAAACCTTGAGGGTATCCTTTTCCGCTTAAGATTTGAAGTCGTCTGTATATGACCACCTCTCTTTACCACACTGGAAATTTCATGCAAGGCAATATCGCTATTTTTTCCATTCCGGTTATTCATAGTACTATGAATAACCGCTTGTACCCAGGGGTGTCCTTTTTGAACCTTCACAGAAGATGTACTGGCGGGACCTGTCGATCATACATCATTAATATATGCAGGTTGGTACCGGGAATCCGCCTGTCGGGTCGAAGGATATCCGACAACCTCTTTTCAATACCCGAATCTTGCGCATGCATGACTTGTATGGTATCTCAGGGATGATGTGGGAATTTGGAAAAATGTCACTCATATTGAAGCGCAGTGACATCTCATATCTGAAGTTTATTATGGAAGGCTATGACGGTCTCGGTATCGTAACGACACTGGATCCGTTTATGGCACAAGCCATGGTAACGTATCCCCTGAGCAGAAGACAGACCCTGGAAGAACTGATAGATGCTTTGGTCGATGAAGGGGTTATCAAGGAGGTAATAGAATCATGAATGCACGGTCACGCATTTTCACCCTCGGTGTGGTTTTGTTTCTTTGTGTATTCCTCATGGGTATGTCGGGTATGGGCTCCATAGGCGGACAGACAGGTACAGCATCCCCCTTTGATGCAAAAGTGGTGGATACCACGAACAATGAAGTAGTGATCAGCTCGATTACCATCGATGGGAAAACCTCTTTCAATGCGTATATGGGAAAAGGAAAGGTGCAGATTCCCTTTGAGAATATCTCCCGGATCGATATCAAAGAGGAGAGCGCCTGCATCACCCTGAAACCGAGCGGTGACATGTGCACCCTCAGGATCAACGGCATTTCGAGAATATTCGGAAAAACCTCGTTCGGATCCTACCAGATATCCCTCAAGGATGTCATCTCGATAGAATTTACAAAGGCGAGGTAGTGAACGCCTTAGACATCTTTGCCATCTTTGTCATTGCCCTCTTCTTCGGCCTCGGTATATACCACGGTCTCATCAGGAGTATTTCATCCCTGGCATCCATTATCATCGGGCTCTTCCTCGCAAACAAACTGTCCCCTGCGCTCGCCGGCATCCTCTCGTACATCCACATCCCCAACTCAAAGGGCCTTGTCGGGTTTCTGCTCGTATTCTTTTTCTTTTTCCTCGTGATAAAGATCATTTTTCATTTCATCCAGAAGCTGTCAAACAAATCCGGGCTCTCTGTCGTGGACCGAGTCCTGGGGGGCATACTCGGTCTGGCAAAAGGCCTGATTATAACGGTATTTGTCTTTACCTTTCTGCAGCTCGTGCTCCCGGGGAGTTCGGCAATCCTCAAGGAATCGAACCTCCTGTCCTATTCCAATAAGGTCTTCACCGTAGCGAAAGGCATCGTCCCGCACGATATATACACCCACATCCTCCGGGGAAAGAAATGATCGTCATGGACAGTCTCGGTCTCCTCTGGAAGGATTTCAACAAAAACAACGTGTTCCTCTGGGCCACGACCCTGACCTATACAACACTCTTTGCCATCGTCCCCCTCCTTGCCGTAGCCCTCTCATTATTCAAGGCATTCGGGGGCTTTCAGGAACTGCAGGAAAACACCCTGCTTCCCCTGCTCTCCGAGATGCTGGATCCGACGCACAAGATCCAGGTCATGGAATATATTCAGATGTATGTGGACAAAATCAATGCCGGAGCGCTGGGCATTATCGGTACGATCGTCTTTATCCTGACGTTTGTCCCCCTGTTCATGGGAATGGAAAGCGCCATGAACACCATCTGGAAAAAGGTCGACGACCGGCCCGTCTGGAGGAAGTTTGTCACATACTGGACCATCATCACGCTCGGCCCCATCGCCATGGTTGCCACCATGAGCACGGCCTCGTCCTTTCATGAATACATACCGGGTCTCGCCTTCCTGGAGCCTTTCAGGCCCATGATGCTCCTGGGCATCATCCTTGTACTTTTCCTGATCTTTAAGCTCGTCCCCAATACGGAAGTAGGGACAAAACCAGCACTCATAGGGGCAACGAGCAGTACTGTGTGCTGGATCATTGCCAGCTTCGGATACAAGACCTATATGAAGTACGCAACCGCATCGTTCAGCATCTACGGATCGCTGGGGGCGATCCCGGTGTTTCTCCTGTGGATCTATATCAACTGGATCATCTTTCTCTTCGGCGTACAGGTGGCAAAGTCCGTCCAGTACCCACCCAGCCAATACCCCACAGGTGCAGCGACACCGTCACAGCTTGTCAAGGCATCCCTGGAACTGCTCACGCTCATCTATGGCAGTATGAGTAAAGGGGTCTACTATACGGAAGCCACACTGTTGAAAGAGCTCAGCAAAACAACCCGGATCGTCCCATCAGTAATCGATACCCTCAGGCAGCATGAGCTTCTCGTCTCAAAGGGGGATCTCATTCTTCCCAATAAGGCAGCTGAAGATATCGGCTTATCTGATATCGTTCACATTTTTATGGGGAATATCGAAGAAGAAGTCTTTCAGGGCTTGTCGATCGATGTGAATGCTCTGTCTCGTTACACGCTTTCGGATATCATGTCATAAGTTATTCATAATCATCCGCATCATCATCGGAATTCTCTTCCAGGACAATGTCTTCCATGTCGAGGACGTATTCTTCAACCTCATCATCAGATTCCACATCCCCGTTTTCCTCTTCAGGCATGGGTCGAATATCGGCTTTCACCTTTGAAAGTGCCCGCCTTCTCTTGCGCTTCAGCATCTTCTTGGTTTCTTCGTTATTTTGATCTTCGCCGCATACCGGGCACAGGGGTTGTGGCTTCGAGAGATCATAAAATTTGGTGCCGCACTTGTAGCATTTGTATCTCTTTCCCAGATCAGCCACACTGTTCTCCTTTTCGTGGTTCTTGAAAATGTTTTCCTATAGTTCAGTAGTGTGTAATCTTTTGTCAAGAAAAATTTCAAAGACTCAAATTGTATTCATTTCGTGTTTTCTGCTAGTTGTTGACTTATCGGATAGTCTCAATATATTATGAGTATTACTATGAAAAAATCTCCTGTTAAAGCCCTTTTCCTGTGTATTATCGGAGTGGTACTACTGAGCGCATGTGCACCCACGATGCAGCAGATCCCCACCGAAGATCCGACGACTCTGTACAACACGGCGCTCGCTCAAAAGACAGCGGGCGACCTTGATGGAGCCGCGCAGGCCTTTATCCGCCTGTGGAAAAAATATCCGAAGGACGATCTTGCACCCAAAGCACTCTATACTGCAGCGTCCATCAAGGCACAGACCAATCCGTCCCAGGCCGTCAACCTCTACCGCTCGTTCATTGAAGCCTATCCGGACTCGGTGCTGTTGCCGAAGGTGAATCGTGAGCTTTTAGACCTCTACATCCGGGAACAGAATTATACGGATGGTTCGCGCCTGTTCATGGATATGTATTCATCAAACAGAGTAACCGAGATGGTCCTTCCCGGGATCGATCTTTCGCTGGGACTTGTGGAAACAAAAGAGTACTTCACCGCCCTTGAAATAATTGCCATGATCTATCCTCTTGCCGACGAGGAATCCTCAGGCATGCTCCTGAACCTGTGGAGTTCCACACTGGAGGACATCGACCAGGTGGAGATGCTGGCTAAACTGGAAAATATTACCCAGGACCACCAACTGATCGAGTTGCTCCTTGCCAGACAGGCCCGACTGTACCTCGAGCAGGAGGACCAGAATGTCGCAGCCAGGATCATGGACCGGCTGAGGAACAAGGCCATGCAGGCCCCAACGGCTGAGCCTTCTGCCCGCAAAACCATCGGTGTGGTGATTCCATTGAGCGGCAAATGGGAAGCAGTGGGCCAGAAGGCCCTGAAAGGGGTGGAATTTGCATCACGGGTATTCAGCAAGGACAACACCCCCAACATTGAGTACATCATCCGTGATTACGGGAGTGACGAGAGCACCATTGCGGGGATCATTGAAGAGCTCGACAGAGAACATGATGTAATCTCCATTATCGGCCCCATCGGCGAATCAGCCGGCAGTATTTCATGTGCAGAGGCCAAATCCAGGGGGATTCCAACGTTTATGTTCACCCGGGGAGATATAGTTTCTGGCGACGAGTCGTACTGTTTCAGGAACTTTGTCTCCGTGGACATACAGGTGAAAACGCTCCTGCAGGTTGCAAGTGACTTGAACATCACCAGATTTGCCATACTCTCTCCCACCGACCATTTCGGGAACATCTTCGCCGATCTGTTCATAGAAAATGCCCCCGAATACGGCATAGAAATAATCCGGCAGGTGGATTATTCGCCGCAGCTCGTGGATTTCAAGGAAGCGGTAAACAACCTGATTGCCGATATTCCCCGGGAGACTCCGGAGGAGCCCCAGGATCAGAAAGCCGGGGAGGAGACGGAAGAGCTCAAGATCGAGCCTGATTTCGATGCCCTGCTCATCCCTGATACAGCCATCAATGCTGCCATGATAGCATCATACCTGCCATATTTCGGTATCGAGGGAGTTCGCCTCTTCGGTCCGACCCTGTGGGATACCCCGGATTTCATCCGGGTCGGCGGCAAGTATGTGGATGAGGCGATATTCGTGAGCGGATTCTTCCTCAACTCGCAGCTGGGATTTGTCCAGGACTTTACTAACGCATTTTATTACACCTTCGGCTACAGCCCCTCGGTATGGGAAGCAAGTGCCTATGATACGGCTTCAATCCTGCAGAATCTCCTCGAAGGAGAAATCCATACCAGAGAGTCCCTGCGCAGGCAGATCGCCACGGTGAAGGATTATCCCGGGCTGACCGGCGTGACATCATTCTACCGGGACGGATCGGTTGACAAGGCGATCTATGTACTTACCGTCAAGGGATCAAATATTTACGAGATAGTCCCTTGATGTCTGCCGTTTTTTGTCCTATGATCCGCGCCATGAAAATATGCAGAACGATCATAATCATCCTTGTGCTTGCAATCGCGTTCGGGTGCGCCCATAAACCCGAAGTGAGAAAGCCCGCACAGGAGCTGTTTGACGAGGCAACGCTTCTCGCATCCAAGCGAAAGATCGAGAAGGCAACCGAGATCTTCATGGAGGTGAGAACCTACTATCCGGGTCACGATCTTGCACGCAAGTCTCTGCTTGCAACCGCAGATCTCAACTTCGATGAGGAACTCTACGAAACTGCTCTCGAGAGCTATAAGGAGTACCGCCTCCTCTACCCCACAGACCTCGATGCAAGCTACAGCCTCTATAAGATCGGGATGTGCTACTTCAAACAGATGAACAGCTTTGACCGTGACCAGGAAGAGACGGTACGGGCCATCAAAACCTTTGAAGAATTCATCGACACTTATTCTGAGTCCCCCTACGTCAGCGATGCACAGACTCAGCTTGCCAGCGCCAGACTGACCCTTGCAAAGCACTATATCTATATCGGGAAGTTTTACCTGAAGAAAAAGAACAAAACAGCGGCATGCAAACGGTTCCAGGAGGTAAAACGACAGTATCCCGGCATTGGTCTGGATGAAGAAATCGACAAATTGATCACAAAGTCCTGTGAAAACACAGACGAGCTCCCCGAAGAATCAGATCAGTCCAAATAGAGGTTTCTGACACTCTTCAGGAATGCTTACCAAAAGCAGCCGCAGATGTCGTCCTGTGGTTCATTATGTATTCCCCGGCAGCCGATATTGACTCGAACGCCCCTTACCGGCTGTTGTATTTTCTCAACAATGTGTCATGATTCGCAACACTTTGGCTCAATCTGCATTATTATTCACAGTGCCCCTTGTCATAACCGGTCTTAATCACTACTATATTATTTTGGCATAATTTAAGCATACTATCGCTCGCGCACTTCCTCAAAAACGGGACGGAAGAGAGATGACAAAGAGAGAGATTATCAGATCACTTATCTTAAGCCCGCTGTATCTGACCTTGAGGCTCAAGGACCGTTTGCAGCTCATTCGAAAACTTAGAATAAACAGTTAAGAAGCTTAAGGAGTACTCTTAACATTATTTTGAGGAGCATTTTCTCACACGGGAGAACATGCCGTCAGAACCGCCCCGGATATCTTCCCGGCCTTCAAACCTCATCTGCCCCTCAGTGGCTTTTGACGTATACAACCGGTGCCTGTCCAGGGTGCCGCATACTGCCCCGTGTCGTTATTCCTCTCAACCTTTCTGAGGAGACCCGAGCTTCCGGACATTATCGACCCGTACGGTAAAGTGTATACGATCCAGGTATTCCAGGTAGGGGATTGCATATTTCCTGCTGACCCCGAACAGTGTCTTCATATCCGTTGGAGCGAGGGACTGATTTTTGGCAATGAAGTCCCTGACCTTTTCCCTGAGCTCTTTTTCCAGTTCACCGGTAATGTAGAGATCATCCTTGATCCGGGCGAGTCTCCCTTCTCTGCGCAGAAAACCGAGGATCTCCTCGATGTTTTTCGGCCCGACCCCGAACTGTTGTGCAAGTTCAGCTGTTTTAGGGGGCTCGAACGCGCTCTTTTTGAGAGAAGCATATACCTTTTCACTGAGATCACCGAGTGCATCGCCGAGTGATGCGGAAAACCCTGCAGCCCTGATATCAGGCCCTGCCTCTTCAAGATCACCCTTCCTGACGAGGTCCTGCAACACCTTGTGAAACAGCTTGGTGTTTACGCTGCCCTTGAGCGACGACCTCAGATGCTCCCGGGAAATACCGGGTGATGCAGGATTGTCGCTGTGATATCTGCCCACATTCTGTATCATGAGGTCGGCGAGTGCATGAACGTACGAACTGTATACGTACACGTCATTCTGAGCGTCAAACCTCACCATCTCCCCGCTCGAAAGGAGATCCTGGAGGCCCTTGTCCAGGGATGACCCTTCATCGGCAAAAGCCGAGGCAAGCTCTTTCTTGGATATTCCCCTGACGCCGGCATCTTTGGTAAGCCCCACAATATGCCGGGAGAAATCGTCGCTCAACAGGTCTTTGGCGATGTCTTCGGAAAACCTCCTTGCCGGGTTGGGGTTGAGCACAAAGCCCCCGCCTATGGTTGCGGACGGGGATACCCTGCGAATAATGAACCGGCTCCCGTATGACGTGACAACAGGCTCCTTCAGACGGATCCGTGCGACATCGACGTCATCCACCCGGTGCAGGCTCATCTCGCCGATGGTCTCTGTTGCATCGATATGAACCCTGATATTGCCCTTGCCGGGTTTGTCTATGAGATTGAGCCGGGCATCGAGCACCCGTGTCGGCTTGAATACGCCAACCGGTACGATCCATTCCCCCCGGGACAACTCATCTGTGCCGAGCCCCTGGAGATTGATGGCCGTGCGCATTCCGGCCAGGGCTGTGTCCACCTCTTCGCCATGGACCTGTATGTTCCTCACCTTTGCCCTGTGCCCGCCGGGCTGGGTCTCCACTTCCTGATCCTCGGCAAAGGATCCCCGTGCAAGGGTACCCGTCACCACTGTTCCGAATCCCTTTATTGAGAACACCCTGTCCACCGGGAGGACCGGTATTCCGGTTATCTTTCTCTCGACGATTGTCTGTATCTCTTCCTCCAGGACACTCACCAGTTCATCCAGACCCTTTCTTGTTGTGGAACTGACCGTAATGACCGGGGCATCTTTCAGGAATGTCGTTGCCACGAAGTCCTGTATATCGGAGACGGCAAGCTCCAGAAGGTCTTCGTCCACCAGATCCACCTTGGTCAGCACAATGATGCCCCGCTCAATACCTAAAAGTTCGCAGATCTGAATATGCTCCTTTGTCTGCGGCATGACCCCTTCATCTGCGGCAACCACCAGCATCACCAGGTCTATCCCGGAAGCGCCCGAGAGCATATGCCGGATGAACTTGATGTGGCCCGGAACATCCACCACACCGAGGCGTTCTCCTGACGGCAGGGTAAGCGAGGTGAAACCGAGCTCTATGGTCAGCCCGCGCTCCTTCTCCTCCTTGAGCCGGTCGCAATCCACCCCGGTGAGTGCCTTGATGAGCGATGTCTTCCCATGATCCACGTGGCCTGCTGTTCCGATAATGATCCGTTTCATAGGTACCTTAAACCAAATTACACCTGTCTCGTCAATGCTCCTGCAATTATGATCTCCGGCTTTGCTGCAAACTACCTGCGGCACCCGAGCATACTCGAAGTCTGCCACACTGTTATAATATTCTCCCTTGTGCCGGGAGGGCTTTGTCCTTATAAGATAATGAAAGAAATGGAAAAACGACTCCTTGTCATCATTGCAGTGTGTATTGTGGAGGTCATATTCAGGGCCGCATACGACTTCATCAGGATCGATCCGCTGATGTACACCCTGTTTGCCCGGGCAATCGAGATGCTCATCATCTTTGCCCTTGCGTTTCGGGAGTGCGGCATCACGAATGCCTCCCTCAAGGTCGAACTCGCCTGGGGAATCGGTATCGCCCTGGTGTTTGGCCTCAGTGTCGTGGTTGCGGACCTGGTCTCCAGGTACGCGCTGCCTGGCGGAATATTGAAGATGCTGCTGGTCAAACAGCAGGTAACGAACATAATCGGATTTATCATTGTGGGCTGCCTGTTTGCACCGTTTGTCGAGGAACTCTTTTTCCGCGGCCTTTTGTATGCCTGGCTACGCCAGCGAATTCCCGTCATTGCGGCCATCGCCCTGTCTGCCCTGCTGTTCGCGAGCATGCACGGATTCATAGCACCGGTGCAGCTCATCGGCGGGATTCTGTTTGCTGGCATCTACGAGTGGCGAGGGAACATCTGGGCCGCCTATGTGGTGCACGTGCTCGCGAATTTCGGCATATGGATCTTCCCGTGGGTGTATCCGTTCTAGGATACTGGGGAATCGCCTACTACCATAATAAAAAAACCTTCCCATATAACAGGAAAGGCTCTGTCTTTTTCATGGCGTGCCGTGCGTAACCCGTAGGGCGAAGCATGGTGCCGGAGGGGGGAATCGAACCCCCACGCCCCGAAGGACTTCGGATTTTGAGTACAATGACAAACAAGGTAGAGGGGGGATACAAACCCCCTCTATTCCTTCCTTTCCAGGCAATTGAAGCACATTCCAGCATATCAGCAATGTTAGGATATTTTAGGTTTTTTTAAGTGCATTTAGGGCATGATGGTTACATATTTAGTTACAGTACGATAACTAGTTTGTACATTTGTCTGGACAGTGTAGCTTAGTCGATAAAACTATGATTTCATCTCAGTAATCTCTAATATGATTGTGTGAATAAAGCGATCATGATATAAATTAAAAAGATTTTTATGTAACATTGATTCCCATAAAAAGTGTTGACTGATTTTTAACATTTATTTTTAATTATTCCGTTTTTCAATAAATAACATATGTACTAATTGGGCTGAATGGCTTTTATGAAGGACTTTGATTCTGTTCAACAATATCGGGAGAGGTTCATAGAAGTAGTTTGTTTTGGGTTAATAGTACTAATCATAGTCGTTTTGGCTCACATTACTTCTTCATACTCCTCTCTCTTTAATAGACAACTAGCCTTCATTTGCCATCCCGAGAGCGATTCTTTTCTGATTGTTGAGCTAAAGAAAGAAATGCAACCAACCCTTCACTGGAAATATTTTAATCCCTTTTTCCCTGCGTCACTTAAGCCATGTTTCAGTGAGATTGATTCAGTTAAAGAATTCTCTAATTGGTCAGAAATAAAAGATCAATTTGAACTATTAGATAAGAATCCTCAATTATGGTTAAAAAAAAGAGAGAGCTGGCAAGATCAGCAGATCAAGTCTGTTTATTCAAAAATTAAACAAGCACGCCAAGAACCTGAAGATTACTTTAGGGATCTCCGAAATCTTCATGCTGAATTCCGACTACGTGCTGACTTGAGCATTGCCCCATTAATTCCTAGTGAATGGGAGACCATTTTGGCTTCCGTAAAACAAGACAAAAAAGATGAAGAATGCGGGAATGATATTATCGCAGTAGATGTCATCATTATGGATGGAACGTTAGTGCAACCAGTCAAAGTTAAAATTTTGCATAGCGCCTTATTAGTTCGTGGAGCGTCAGCTTATAAATTGAGCCAGTATTCTTATTACAGTTATTAAACAACAATCTTTGATCAATAATAAACAGCAATGCTTTGCTGAAAAACTAGTTTCAGGGTGCGGCCCTACTCTGGCATTTTTTCTTTGTATTCCTTTCCATCATACTTTATTTGGTGAAAACGATTAATAGCAGCTGACGTGAATGAATCTATTCTAAATGCTTGTATTAAACCTCTCGCTGAACTCACATTCATGGATCCCAACATATACGCAGCATCAAGTCTTGTACTTATCTCAAGTTCCTCATCATTCATCACACCATTAAAATAATGCTCAGCTAGAGTATCATATTGATATTTTCTCGGATTTGGATAATCATGCTTCAACAACGATTCGCTGATACCATTAACAAAAGAGTTTCTCCAAATATACCTGTAAGCTACATATTCAAAAGTTGTTCTTAATGCTGAACTTACAATACTAAAGCCTTGAATCCATAGCCATGCTTTCCAGACTGCTATATCAAGTATGTTTCCGATTATCCATGCAAAAATGATCTCCGGCAACACCCCCCATAGCCCTGTTAAAAAATATATCTTTTTATTAGTATGCTCCATATAGTGCGTCCTCCAATACAACATAATCATGTTCAGTATAAGCAGTACACTTTTGGAATGAAATCTCACTATCTTATAGACAGGATGATAAGATATCTGGTTGATTGTTTCCTAAGTCCATATATATATCACATATTATCAAAGCACCAAAACTAATCAATGGTATTCTGACCTTACCTAAAGTCCCAATCAAACCGATGTGTCTAGCTTACTGAATATATCTTCATCAGCAGGCAATGACATACAACTCCATAAAGCTATAATAACATAGGACTGAAGATCCAATGCATTATAATAAAACCAGTTATAATAAGTAGTTGAGAAACTATGTAACTAAAGTGTAACCATTGACAGTAATACTATTCTGATGTGGGGGGGGTGCGGGTGACCCGACAACGCATAGTTGTAATAGATAGGTAACATCTGAC
>ERZ795048.1814-NODE-1814-length-18335-cov-6.175711_pt1 | contig 18335 bp, 10 predicted proteins | sample MGYA00375132_ERZ795048 | MGnify/ENA primary metagenome ERZ795048 (study PRJEB30177, sample SAMN05720225) | activated sludge metagenome | isolation source: Anaerobic digester | place: Hong Kong | collected 2014-12-17 ...
AAATTGTAAAAGAAATTTGAGTTGCGCCCCTCAAAATATACAGGTACCACATCTCGTTTTGCCTCCACACTTTTGGTAATGAAAGTTTTCTTCCAATCTACATCTTGTATCTTGCCATGTATCTTACGAGAACATAATCCAGCAGGAAACATAATTAAATGGTCATCACTTTTAAACCCAGCTTCAACCATGCGCGGGAAATCACGACTTTGCTTACCCGTTTTGTTAATAGGGATACACAAAGGTGCTAGACCTGCCAAGTTCATCAACAAATCATTGACTAAATACTTGACGCGTCCATCATAATGCTTACCTAAGACATACCCCAAAGTCACGCCGTCAGCGCCACCCAGAGGATGATTGCTTACAAAGGTACACAGTCTGTCTGTAGGAAGATTCTCTTTGCCCTCTACTTGTACGTGCCAATCTAGTTCATCTAGAGTAGCTTCCAGAAAACCCACACCATATTGCCCCTTTCCTTTATTTGTTAAGAATCGGTTTAAATCATCTTGATGGGCTATTCTTTTAAGGTAATTGATTAAGAATCGAGGGACACGTTGATACGATTTAGGCATCTTATCACGCAATACTTTATCTATATCAATCAAAAAAATCTTATCTTCACTCATACGTTAATACACAGTTTTCGGTACGATTGCACAAATGTACATCATCTTTTCAAACTGAACGAATATTATGTCATAAAATACGTATGAAATATGGTAATATTGACGTATTTATGATAACTCCGTTACATTTTAGCAGATAATTCCACCTCCAATTACCCGATTATCATAATAAAAAGCCACAGCCTGACCAGGTGCTACAGCAGTCAAAGGCTGGTCCAACTGCACCAAAAGTTTACCGTCATTCTCTGGAAGCACAAGCACATGACCAGTATTCCATTGTTTGCGATAACGAATACGCACTTCTACATGAGAAATTGAAAGCAACTCCTCCAAACAACGCACAGACCAGTCTCGCACCAAGAAATGCATGCGTTCTAATTCTTTAAGAGGAGCCAGAGTAACCTCATTAGTCCTAACATCAATATGCTGCACATATAATGCTTGATTGAAATGCACTCCCAATCCTCTACGCTGTCCAATAGTAAAGAAGGCATAACCAGGATGTTTACCTATAATACGCCCTGCAATATCTACAAAATGGCCAGCCTGAAATTTTTCTTCAGGAAGACGTTCACGCAAAAAAGACCGATAATCACCAGGACAAAAACAGACACCTATACTTTCCTTTTTAGCTGCTTGAGCAGCATATCCACGCGCTCTAGCATACGCACGTACTTCTTCTTTGATCATTTCACCAAGAGGAAGCACCATTCGCTTCATCAACTCTTGTGACAGTCCCCACATAAAAAAAGATTGATCTTTATCTGGATCAATTCCAGGTCGTATATAATACCTTCCTTCATGAACAACTCGCTGTATATAATGTCCTGAGGCAATATATTCTATCCCCATCTGATCGGCCACTTGGGCCATCAATGGCCATTTAAAAAAATTATTGCACAAAGTACAAGGCACAGGCGTCTCCCCCTGCATATAGCTGTCTATAAAATAACGTATTATGCGGGATTCAAACTCCTTTCGTACATCATAAGTAATATGTGCGATGCCCAACTGATCAGCTAAATGACGCGCCGATTTTAAATAATCAGTTTGCCCATCTTTTTCAAAAAACCGAAAAGTAATACCCGTCACTTCATACCCCTGTTCTTGCAGCATGATAGCAGCAATCGAACTGTCTGTACCACCACTCATGCCTAATAGTACCTTAGATCGGTTGTTTCCTTTTTCTTTGTTCATGGCACAAAAGTAGTAATATTCTTCGTTTATTAAGCTCATTCAGAGAATAATTGCTACCTTTGTCCCACTAAGTAAAAAAGTAAGAAAGATGACAAATAAACTGACCATTTACAATAGTTTGAGCCGCAAGAAAGAGGTTTTCGAACCTATTCATGCTCCTCATGTAGGATTGTATGTATGCGGTCCTACAGTATACGGTGATGCGCATTTGGGACATGCTCGCCCAGCTATAACTTTTGACGTTTTGTTTCGTACTCTATCTCATCTGAAGTATAAAGTACGTTATGTACGCAACATTACAGATGTCGGTCACTTGGAACACGATGCCGATGAAGGCGAGGACAAAGTTGCCAAACGTGCACGCTTAGAACAACTAGAGCCTATGGAAGTTGTGCAACGCAACGTGAACAACTATCACCGCGAAATGGAAGCACTTAATGTCCTTCCTCCAAGCATTGAACCCCACGCTTCTGGTCACATCATAGAGCAAATAGAACTTGTCAAAGAAATTTTAAAAAATGGCTATGCCTACGAAAGCCAAGGTTCAGTCTATTTTGACGTTGCCAAATATAACAAGGACTATAACTACGGTAAACTTTCAGGTCGCAACATAGAAGATATGCTGTCAACGACTCGAGAATTAGACGGGCAACAAGAAAAACATAATTCTGCCGACTTCGCCTTATGGAAGAACGCGCAACCAGAACATATCATGCGCTGGCCGTCTCCATGGGGAAATGGATTCCCAGGATGGCATTGTGAATGTACTGCAATGGGACGCAAATACCTAGGTAGCGAATTTGATATCCATGGTGGGGGTATGGACTTACTTTTCCCACACCACGAATGCGAGATTGCACAAGCCGTGGCTTCTCAAGGACACGACATGGTGCGCTATTGGATGCACAATAATATGATTACCATAAACGGAACCAAAATGGGTAAGTCGTTAGGTAATTTCATCTTGTTGAAAGAATTCTTTGATGGTAGCCACAAGTTGCTAGAAAAAGCATATAGCCCAATGACTATCCGCTTTTTCATCTTACAAGCACACTACCGCAGCACTGTAGACTTCAGCAATGAAGCACTGCAAGCTAGCGAAAAGGGATTGCAACGTTTATTGGAAGCGTATGAAAATCTAGAACGTCTCTCAACGACGACAACTTCTGACAAAGCGAAAGAGGTAGACGCACAAGTAGCTGCAATCAAAGAAAAATGTTATGACGCATTATTAGACGATTTGAACACACCTATCGTGATCGCGCATCTATTTGATGGCTGTAAACTGATTAACACGTTGGCAGCTGGCAAAGCGGAAATCTCTGATGAAGGCCTTGCTGAATTGAAAGCAACGTTCGATTTATTTATGTTTGATCTTCTAGGTCTTCGTCAGGAACATGGCCAAAGCAATGACAGTAGCAATGAGCGCGAACATGCTTTCGGGCAGGTCGTAGACATGCTACTTGAACAACGTATGCAAGCTAAAGCTAATAAAGACTGGGCAACATCTGATAAAATTCGAGACAATTTACAAGCCTTAGGATTTGAAATCAAAGATAGCAAAGAAGGAAGTACTTGGCGTTTGAACAAGTAATTCAAAATATTATGCGTACCTTTGGGGTAAGCAATAGAAAGCGTCCTGTTAGCTTGTGCTAGCGGGACGCTTTACTTATAAACAAAATTGAAACAGGATAAAAGTCATCGCTCCTACACGAGTGATCGACTCGATTTTTCATGATAGTTCGACAAGCACCTTCATGAAAGAGCGATTCGACCTCTCATGAGAGTGCGAAGGCTTTCCTTTAACACTAAACGCTATGGCAATAAAGTACGTCCTTATTAAAAGGCCTAACCCACAACATGACAACAAGAAAGAGTACTTCTACGCTAAGGCAGTACCGCAAGGTCATGTCACTAGAGAAACAATCGCCAAAGACATACAATCTAGAAGTTCCCTGACATCGGGAGACTGCAAGAATGCCTGGGACAATACATTCGATATTTCTATTAAATATCTTAAGGATGGCATCAGTGTAGAGATCCCTCATTTCGGTACTTTGCACGTCGAAATAAAATCAGACCCTATAGCTAGTCACGATGAAAATACAACGTATAAAATACGGGGTGTAAAACCGCACTTTCGCCCTAGCAAGGAGCTACTCAAAGAATTGGTCACATCTGTTCTTCGCTTAGAAAACGACAAACAAAGAGTCATAAAAGACAATGTCGATAAAGAGACTAGAATTGATCAATTGATGGCTTATCTACATAAGCGCAAGAGGGTCAGACGATCTGAATATGAAAAAAAGATGCATATTTCAAAGACGACTGCGCTGAAAGATTTGAATGAACTTATCAAAGACGGAAAAATTAAGGCCAAAAGCCACGGTTCCTTTGTATATTATGTATTGAAGGAACCATCACCTACAGATTAATCTGGCTGGTGTAACGCTATATTAGGACGAGACACGAGACAAAAAAAAGAGGCTGCCCTTTTTGAAGTGACCCCTAAAAGTTTTTGTCTAACTTTCAGGACGCACCTCAAGTATGCAAACCTCTTTTCCTTCAAATTGCATGAAGCGACCTATTATTGATACACACGAATGTAATCAATCAACATTTCACATTGCGTAAAACTACTTGGTATGGGTCCACCAGCTCCTCCCCAATTACCACCCATAGCGATATTGAAGATAAAGAAAAACGGTTGATTAAAGGGCCAATCAGTATTCGTCATTGTAGGTGGAGTATACGTATATATCTTCTTATCATCTACAGAGAATGTAATATTAGTAGGTGTCCACTCACAAATATATACATGAAAATCGGTAGACACGCCAGCTATAGTAGAATATGCAGTATTCACGGTTGCCCCATGACTACCTGTGGTATGCAAAGAGTGATGAATCACATCTTGATCAAATCCCACGTGTTCCATAATATCAATCTCCCCACATGCAGGCCATTCAACAGTTGAGATATTGCTACCCAACATCCAAATAGCTGGCCAAGTTCCAATACCAGAGGGCAACTGGGCTCTTATCTCGAAACGTCCATACTGAAATTCATGAAGCCCTTTTGTGGTCAAACGGGCTGAAGTATAATCGCATCCCTGCATGGATTGACGTTTGGCCACAATATGTAACATACCATCCTTCACATAGGCATTCTCATTGCTATTGGTATAATACTGCAATTCAGCATTACCCCAACCATTTCCACCGATTTCTTGATTATAGTCGGCTGTAGGCACATCACCATCTTTTTCAAACTCATCAGCATAAACCAATGTAGAATAGTCTGCATCTGTAGCAACACTTAAGGTTTGATCCTTAAAACTTTCACCAGTTGTTGCCCCTTCCCCTTTACTCACATAGACACTTACAGTCACCTCTTTACTTATTGATGCATTATCTGCATTAAAAGCCGTTACGGTCACTGTATAATCATTTGTCCCAGGTGTTGTAAAAGTATATATTTTCCGTCCATCTTGGGCTGCTTCAGTAGTTCCATTCAAAGTAAAGGTATATGTTGTTGCATCAGTAGCCGATGCCACAAATTTCACAACACCAGAACCATCACCCGCTGGATTTGTAGCCGTTGCACCGACCACCACATAATCCACATCCAAATTCATAGGAGCAGCAATCGCTTTATCACTACTTCCTCCACAGCTAGTGAATGGAAAAGCCATGAATACAGTCAACAACCATGGGAGCATCTTATTTATTTTTATCATAATTATCTACTTGTAATTAGGTGAAGAGCATTCACACATTATTGTACAACAAAATTCACGGGCTGACCAGATGCAGAATTAGGTGCAATCCAAGCACGGAACTCACCCGCCTCAACCTCGTGTTTCATATCACGAGTCCAAAAAGCGAGTTCACTAATAGGCAACTCAAATTCAACATTTTTTGTTTCACCAGGAGCAATCGACACGCGTGCAAAACGCTTCAATTCCTTCACTGGACGAGTCACGCTAGCACAGCGATCTTGAATATACAATTGTACAACTTCTGTGGCTTTAATTTTACCTGTATTCTTTACTCTAGCAGTTAGTTTTAGCACATCATCTTTGCCTAATGTAGTAGCAGACAGATGCACTGGTCCATATTCGAATGTTGTGTAAGAAAGTCCATAACCAAACGGTAACAATGGAGTTTCACCAGCATCTAAGTAGAAGCTACGACACCCTGTTGATGTTTGTCCTGGCTTCAATGGAATATCATATAATAGTTGCTCATGCCCATTAGAAGGACGGCCTGTATTATGATGATTATAATAAATTGGAACCTGTCCAACCATTCTTGGGAACGACAATGGTGTCTTGCCGCTTGGAACAGCATCCCCCATCAACAATTCGGCCAAAGCAGGGCCACCCATAGTACCAGGATGGAAACTATACAACATGGCATCAGATTCATTCAATTGTTTTTCTATAGTCAGTGGTCGACCAGCTATCACAACCGATACAAGTGGCGTTTTTACTTTACTTAATGCTTCAATCATATCCCCTTGAGCACCAACTAGATCTAAATTGGCCAAGCTATGTGCTTCACCTGAAAGAATGGCTTCTTCCCCTACAAATGCTATAACAACATCAGCACGACGTGCAGCAGCCACAGCAGCAGAAAAACCTCGGGTACTGCGGTCACGAGAATAGGACAAGACAGGCATATAGTCAATTTTGACACGGTCACCATACTGTTTACGTAATGCAGCAAGTGGGGTTACTGTATGTGATTCTTCTCCATCAAAAGCCCATGTACCCATTTGTTCATAAGGAGCATCAGCCATAGGTCCAACGACAAGTATTCGTTTAACGGAAGACTTAATAGGAAGTACATTATTCTTATTTTTTATCAAGATTGCACTTTCAATTGCTGCTTCTTTAGCAGCAGCTAAACTCGTTGGGGCATACATCATAGAAGCTTTGTGCACATCAACATAAGGATTTTCAAAAAGGCCTAATTTGAATTTCACGCGCAACACATTTCGTACTGCCTCATCTACAGCCGATTTGCTCAATCCTTTCTCAATAAGTTTATCTACCGGATTTGTAGCCAAAACCCAACTGGCCATTTCCATATCTACACCAGCATTGACTGCCATAGCGGCTGCGGTCAGTTTGTCTGGAGCCACACCATGTACAACCAATTCAGCAATAGTACCCCAATCGGTCACAACAAAACCATTAAAATTCCACTCGTCTCGAAGTACTGTTTTTAAAATAAATGGATTGGCAGACGACGGTATCCCATCATTGTCATTGAAAGATGTCATAATCGTTGCTGCACCAGCATCTACAGACGCTTTAAATGGTGGCAAATAGACATTGCGCAAGACACGTTCTGGAATAAAAGTAGAGTTGTAATCTCTACCGCTTTCACAAGCACCATATCCTACAAAATGTTTAACACAGGCTGCCATACTAGCTGGATCTGCTAGATCATCTCCTTGATATCCACGTACAGTAGCTGCCCCCATAACACTTGTTAGATATACATCTTCACCATAACCTTCTGCAATTCGTCCCCAACGAGCATCACGAGCTATATCTACCATAGGAGAGAATGTCCAACGGACGCCTGCAGCAGTGGCCTCAATAGAGGCGACACGAGCTCCTATACGTGCAATTTCGGGATTGAATGTAGCAGCTTGTCCAATAGGGATGGGGAAAATTGTTTTAAATCCATGAATCACATCACGTCCAATCAATATCGGAATATGGTGTTTGCTTTGCTCTACAGCCATATGTTGCAAGGCATTGATACGCACAGGATCTACCTCATTAAGGATAGATCCAACTTTCCCATCTTTTACTAGTTGAGTGATTTCCTCAAGATTAGCAACAGAAGAGATTTGGTTCATTTGGCCTAGTTTTTCCTCAAAAGATAAAAGGGAAACCAGAGAATCCACCCGAGCCTCAATATGAGTATCCTGTTCACTTAAAGCTGTTTGATGTGCACCATCAGATGCACAAGAAGCAAATAACAAGCCGACAGCAAATGCTGATAGAGTCTTTTTTATTGTCATCTTATTTGTTTTTAGAATATATAGTTCCATTCTTTACATGCAATGTGGGGCATACAGACACCGTACACCCCACATTATATTATATAAGGCTACTCAAACGAGAAGTCATCAAAGAAGAACAAGCCAGGCATGCTATGTCCTTCACCTCCAAACTGGATGATTATTTGATCAAAATCCTGACGATCAGCATACGCGCTGAAATCAAACGTTAATTCGATCCATTTATCTGTTTCAAGATTATCATGGCCAACCTCCGCTTGAGTTGACCAAGCATTGTCACCCAATGTGCTATCTTGTAATTTTACAACAACTTTCTTCTGTAAATTTTTCACAGCAATCCAATCACCAGCTACATCACCTTCGGTAGTATAATCATTATAACTTGGCAAGTAAACCTTCATCTTAATGGTATTTTGATCTGTCAAATCAAACTTATACCCTTGATTAGGCAACAACAAATTGCTATAAAATGAAGCTGTTTTTTCGTAAAAATAAACTTTACTTGATGTGTTAGGCGCCATTGGCAATGGATTGTCATAACCACGCTTTGTATTTGGCTCATCACCCATCTCCTGAGCTGTATATGAATAAGGTGATTTTTCCTCTTCCATATCATCGGCCATTGGCACCGCTTTCACTTCAACATGAACAACTGGTTCTACGTTTAATTCTTCAGGAATTAAACGATACCACCATCCATTAGCTGGTGTAGTAGCACTAGCACAATATAAATACATTTCGGTATCCGAAAGACTCACAATACGATAAGTAGATACACCTTGATAGTTTCCAATAAAGGCATTGCCTGACAGAGTCAGCGTCATATCTGTTTCATTCAATGAAAAAGTCAAATTATCTGCTGGAACATAAGGCACATCATAGTCATCTTGAGGAGTTGCCACACTTCCTAATCCAAGTTGATCAGCCCCTGTTTGGTCAGAATAAATATATCCATTGTTTTCCCATTTAAACTGCACATCACGCTGAATGAAAGTGTACTTTTGAGTGTACAAAGAAGTTTGATCTTTACCCATAGCTGGACATGCCCACCATGAAGGACCCGTTGATGGATCACCAGCTGGACCGACACCAAAATGCCCATCATGATATTGATCTAACACCCATGTTTTACCGTCCAAATCATCTGGACCGCCAGTCAATGCACGATAGTTTGGAGTATCTAGCAATGAAAAATCATCATTGGCTATAGTTATTGTCTGAGTTGTAGAAACGGAACCTCCTTTTGTGTATAATGTCATTGTGACAACATAGTCGCCCGCAAATGGATAATCTGTACTAGCCGTACTCCCATTGGCAGTCGACCCATTACCGAAGTCCCACAAAGCCACTCCACTCGTAGCTGATGTATTGGAAAAGTCTACACGATTAGGTATAGCACTTTGTGGAGTAGCCGAGAAGGTTATACTAGAAACCTCAGGAGTAGCTCCCAGACTGTAATCATCGGCAGTATTTGCCGAACAACCAGCAAATATCAAAGCAGCAAATAGTACGATTGCTGTAAATAAGCTATTTTTTTTCATTATATTCTGATATTAAGCTATTAAGGATTCTGTTGCAGTGGATACTCTGTACCTGCTGTTTTATCAATTTCAGCTTGTGGTATAGGTAAATACTTTTGTGTATCAGACCACGTACGTTGACTAACACCATTGTTGTCATTCAAGACACTTGTATCTCCCCAACGCACTAGATCCCAGAAACGCATACCTTCACCTAAGAACTCACGACGACGTTCTAATTTAATGCTTTCATCGCTAGGTGTAATATCATTGACTTCACCAAAGGCACGCTTACGCACGTCATTAAGACACTGAGCTGCTGTAACACCTTCTACTGCAGATTGACCATTCATAATAATCATTTCGGCGTAGTTCAATAATGTTTCTGCATAACGGAAAATACGTACATTATTACAGTAATTCAAATCCACATCCCCAGGAGGAGGATTATAACCGACACGTGCACAGTATTTAGCAAGAAACAATCCAGTATCTTGAAAACGAGCAGTGTATGAGCCTGCTGTAAACTGGTTAATAGAGGCATCTCTGCGCAAATCACCTTCTTCATAAATGGCTAATGCAGCAGGTCGCACAGGAGCAAATCCCCAACCACCCTTAGGGGTACCATTTAAGGCGTCTGCATCCACTTTAAGGTCATTAGGAGATATAAAGGCTGGTAGATTGGTACCATAACCACCCCAACCTGATCCCCAAGTTTTTCCTTCAGGAATCTGGTTACTTTCAAAGATAGAACCTGAGCCCCACTCCCCTTCGTCGAGGAAGATTTCCCCAGGAGGTGTATCTAAAGTATATAAACCACTTTTAATGATTTCAGCCATATCCGATGTTACTTGTGCATACTTACTTGCATCTTTTTGATACATCACAACACGAGCACGAAGCATTAAAGCAGCCGCACGACTTACTCGACCAAGCGCAGCACCAGTAGTGCGCATAGGCATCGCCCCTTCTTCACATGCAATATCAAGATCTGCCATGATTTTAGCATAAATCTCATCTGCAGTATATTGAGGAGCTACATAGGGAGCCTCTAATGGTTTTTCAAAATAAGGAACATTTCCCCAGAATTTCCAAAGCCAGTGCATATAATAGGCACGAAGAAAGTGTGCCTCAGCTTTGTATTGAGCCAATTTTGCGTCATCAACGTCAATGGCATTTTCACAAGCTGTGATCACATTGTTAGAACGGGCAAGACCATTGTACAAGACAGACCAAATACCATCAAAGTTATCAGTAGGGGTTGCTTCAAACTGCGACAACAAGTACAACTGACGTTGGTCACCTGCATCACCACCACCCTTGTATATATCATCTGAACGTAGATCGCTCATCAAAACCAAAGAGTTGTAGTTTTGATTAGCATAACTATCCAACAATAAAGGTTGGTAGGCTGCACCTAGATTTGAAAGGATTGCCCCTTCCGTCGCTGGACCACCTGCTTCTTGACTTGAAGTAGGGGCATTGGTTAAGAAATCGTCGCTACAACTGGTCATTCCAGTAAAGAAGGCGAAAACCAAACCGAATAGCATATATTTTTTCATCTTCATTTTCTTTTTTATGTGGTTCATGGATTAGAATACAATATTAGCACCTATTGAAATCGTACGAGCTTGTGGGTATCCACCGCGATCAATACCGATTGTTGTATAACTACCTGATGCAATTTCAGGGTCATAACCAGTATAATCTGTAAATGTCAACAAGTTTTCACCGCTTACAAACAAACGAACTTTTTGTAGTGTGGCTTTGCTTACGATAGATTTAGGCAATGTATATCCTAAAGTAGCTGTTTTCAAGCGCAAGTAACTTCCATCTTTCACGTATAGATCTGAAGAGGCCCAGTTACCATTAGGGTTGCTATTTGTCATACGTGGGATACGATTACTAGTACCTTCACCAATCCAACGATCCAAGATCCAAGCTGGACGGTTCATTGCAGGGATATCACCACGCATGGAGAAGTCATATATATCGTTGCCATATGATCCTTGGAAAAACAGATTCAAATCAAAGCCTTTATACTCCGCTCCAACTGTTACTCCATATGTCCAATCTGGCATACCCTTACCAATTTTCACTTTATCATCATCTGTGATTTTTCCATCACCATTTGTATCCACAAAACGAACATCACCTGGTTCAGCTTTCGGTTGCATCAACTCACCTGATTTATTAACATAAGCTGCAACTTCTGCATCATTCTGGAAAAGGCCATTTGTTTTATACCCATAAAAATAAGGGAATACTTCGCCATTTTTACCTTTTACATAGCTACCAAGACCAGACGCACCTCCTGTTTCATAAATCATCTCACCACTTTCATTACCCATGTTGATCAGTTTATTCTGCAAATAAGAGGCATTAGCTGAGATGTAGTAATTAACTCCACCGATATTGTCCTTCCAACCAAGTTCAAATTCAAGTCCCCAGTTTTCCATATCTCCAGCATTGGCAGTAGGTGCACCTTGTCCAACATATGAAGGAATAGGTTGTTCCATCAACATACCTTTTGTATCTTTCTTGAAGTAGTCAAAGCCAAAAGTCAAAGCTGAGTTAAAGAATCGTGCTTCAAAACCAAGGTCAAGTTGTTCACTTTCTTCCCATTTTACATCAGGGTTGGATAGATTAGCAGGTGAACTACCATATTGCATCGTTCCTGAGTTAGAATCATCTGCAACCTTGTATCCGCCACCGAAATAGTAGTTTTGACCACCAGACATCAGTGCTGTATATTTGAAAGCACCAATATTTTCGTTCCCATTTTTACCCCAACTTGCACGAAGCTTTAAAGCATTGAACCATTCAGGACGATTGGACATAAATGCTTCGTTTGTGACATTCCATCCTAAAGAAAAGGCTGGGAATATAGCCCACTTATGTGAAGGACCAAAGTTGGATGAACCATCGCGACGTACTGTAGCTTGGAAAATATAACGTTCGTCATAGTTATAATCTACACGGCCAAAATAAGAAGCTAAAGAAGAGAAGTTTAGGCCTCCAGTTCCACCCCAAAGCACAGAATCATCTTCATCAGCAATTGCACTATCAATATTTGCTTTTCCGGCAACTGTTTCTAGCAAATCAAAATCGGTTCCTCCTAGATTGCGAGAAGTGTACTTCTGAGCAGATTGTCCAAGGACAACGCTAAAATTATGTTTATCTATTGTTTTCTTGTATGTCAAAACATTTTCAACTTGCCACTTGAAACCTCTATTCATTTGGCTACCGACTGAACTTTGAGTAATATCTTTACCCTGTGTAGCTAAGAAATAAGGGAATGTGTACCCGTCATTGCCCCAAAAAGCAAGATCCACACCATAGCTAGTTTTGAACTTCAGACCTTCCATAATATCTAGTTCTGCCCAGAAGCTACCGACAAACTTGTCGTCTGTATATTGTGTACTACTAGGCATATTCAACATCGCAACAGGATTGGCAATTTCTTGGAAACCTGATGGTGGAATACTAAACACTCGACCTCTAGAATCTGTTACGGCATATGGATGGCTAGCTAATATTTCAGCTGCTGTTGCTTCATCTGCATATACTGGAATCAGTGGACTAAATGCTAATGCAGATCCTAGGATAGACCCATATTCAGAGTTTGTTTCAACTCCATGAGATTTAGAACGAGAATAACCCACATTGACCCCTACTCGTACCTTATTCAACCACTTACGTGATTTTTCGTCTAGAATAGTATATGTAGAATTTGTACGCAAAGACCAACGGTTGTAATCTGACTTACCATAATTACCTCCAACAATACCTTCTTGATTGAAATAGCCTAAAGAAAGATAGTAATTCATCTTTTCAGTTGCCCCACTAATACTCATTTGATGGCTAACAACAGGCGCGTCTTCATTGAAAGTTTCATCCTGCCAGTTTGTGCCTTTACCCACATAATTATTGATTGTTTCTTGAGAATAGCGAGGGCTGCCTCCATCATTAATCAACGCTTCGTTCATGATGGTCATATATTCCTTAGCATTCAAAACTTCTTTCTTTTTCCAAGCGTTTTGAACACCATATGTAAAATCATAGCTTATGGTCGCTTTTTTTGCTCCACCTTTACCACCGTCACCACTCTTGGTTGTTACAAGTACAACTCCATTGGCAGCACGCGCACCATAGATTGCAGCTGAAGCCGCATCTTTTAGAATTTCGACACTAGCAATATCAACAGGATTCAGATAATTGATACCACCATCAACGGCCATACCATCCACGATATAAAGAGGATCTGAATTGTTGATAGTACCGATACCACGAATACGAACTTTAGAATCGGCACCTGGCTGACCAGAAGACTGGGTAATCTGTACACCAGAGACTTTACCTTTCAAGGCATCTTCAACGCGCGAAGGTTTTGTAGCGTTTAGATCTTTAGCAGTTACACGACTAATTGCTGCTGTCACTACACTCTTTTTTTGAACGCCATATCCTACGACTACAACTTCGTCCAAAACTTTAGTGTCTTCTTGCATCACAACCTTAAAGTGACGCTGAGTTCCAACAACTACTTCTTGGTTTTTGTACCCAACATACTTGAGCTGAATAACAGCTCCATTAGTTACAGTCAATTTGAAATTACCATCAAGATCGGTGATGGTACCGTTTGTTGTGCCTTTCTCAAGCACGTTCACGCCAATAAGTGGCAAATCATCTGCTGCAGAGACAACAGTACCCGTTACTTGCATTTTTTGTGCAAAAGCGGATAATGTACAAAGCAGCACAAGTAAGAACGACATGATCTTTCTCATACTCGTGTGTATTAAATTAGGTAGTTAACAATATAGATGGTGATTTAGCCCCATCTCGATGCAAACATAACACATCAAGTAATAAGAGTCAAGTAAAGATATACTTCAAATATACTTCACAGTGTATTTTTATTTACGTCAATAACACTTCTGAATAAATTAAAAGCCTGATAACCAACGCTTTTAATGTGATATTATAGCACTTGACTAATATCAAATATTAATATAGTTTCTCTTCTTTATTTTCTAGTTCTTTCAAGAAACTACTCAAGCTTTCTTCTCTATTCAAATTAAATTTCTTGCGTAATCGATAACGAAGAGTTTCAATTCCACGTACAGAAAGATTTAATAGAGGAGCTATTTCTTTCGTCAAAAGATGCATACGAATATAAATACACATCATGCGCTCATTCTGATTCAAATCAGGATAATTTGCTTTCAACTTAGTCATCATTGAATTATGTAACATATTAAACTCCTTCTCCACACGCTCAAGCACCTCTTGATTTTGCATGTTTACATCAATTCGATTAGTCAATTTTTCCAATCGTCCACGTAGTTCACGAATATTACCAGGGCGTACTGCACTTTGCACACGCATTAAATCATTCTTTATTTCTTCCAAGAGTTCATTTTGTTTCGCAGAGCTCAATAACAAGTTGGTGACTTCCTGTTGCTTATATGACAATTCATATTTTAAGTTCTCTTTTTCTAGTTCTGCAATATGCTCTTCTTGCTGCTCTTGCTTTTGTTTATATATTTCTTTTTGTTCTTGTATCTGCACTTGTGCTTCTTCCTCAGCACGTTTAAACTGCTTCTTGACGCGTTTTTGATCTAAATAAACAAAACCTACCATCACAAATAGACCAAACACGACATACACAACATAAGAAATTCTTTTACGCCACCAAGGAGGAAGTATAGTAAAATGAAAAGAGGTCTCGGCCACATCACCACTAACTGTTTTGGCTTGAAGATGCAAGGTATAATCATTCTCGTACAGACCTGCAAACTCCTTTGTATTGCGTTTTGACCAAGGCGACCAATCCTCTTTACTAGTAAATCTATAACGATACAGCACATCATTACGACTTTCTATTCGATTTACACCAAATACAAAACGCAATACATTATTGCTCCATGAAATATGAGGCTTCGAAAAACTCTTTCCCATATGATGTTTGTAGACGATAGAATCATTTGTAGCAGATATAGCTAATTCGTCAATATAGACAACTAATGCTTGTTTTCTCTGCTGTTTAGATTGTTCAACATCTAGCATCGCAAAACCCTTATCATAAGGTAAAATTAAGTTTCCAGATTGAGTAAAAATAAGTTTTTCATACCCACCAACAAAATCCAAACTCGCATCTAGTGGGAATGCATATTTACAGGCAACAGATGACTTTTGGTCATCTGTACAATAAAGACTAGCCACTTGATCGGACAAAGCCCAAATGGATCCATTACTTAGTTGATCTAAAGCTCGATAATACGTATTGCCCTCCAAACATTCTTCCAAATGCAAATCCTCATGAAACGTATCTAAATGATCATTATAATAATAAATACCCCCTTTAGATATAATCCGCAAAGTATCATTTACCACAGCTATTTTAGGGATAGCAACAGTGTTCATAATAGAATCTATTTTGTATTCTCTACGATGACTAATATGTTCCCAATCTCTAGAAAAACGTATATGCAATAAAATATGGCTATTCACTCCCCAGACAGTAGAATCGTTGTAAAAAACAAGTTGATTGAAGGAACCAGAAAGAGTATTGAAGTATTTATTAAGCGCCCACTTCCCATTGGCCTGTTTATTCAATAATGACATACCATGATAGTGTCCAACAAACATTTGCTTTTTTCCAGACATGGGTAAAACACAAAAACAGCCCCTATGTATTGGAAGAGTTTCTATATCACTAGGTCCATTAATTTGAAGCAACCCTTTATCATGCATACAAAACAAATCACCGTCAACAGATTGTAACCCCCACACTTGGCCTTCAGTACCAGCGACTTCATTAATTTGAGATTCTTTATATAAGTCATTTTCATCATAGTTCATATGGTATAAACCACGATTAGTCCCTAAATACAAATTATTATCTTTTTGATACGCTGCATATCCAGAACCATAACTTTCAGGGAAAGTATATAAATTACTCAGAGGACTAGATAACAAAATATAATCGATCCCTCTATCTAAACCAGCCCACAAAAACCCTTGCTCATCAAAACTGAGCGACAGAACGGTATTATTGCGTAAACCATTAATTTCTGAAACGTTAGTAATTTGGTTTGTCAACATGTCATAACAAAACACCCCACTTTTCACCGTGCCTATAGCTAACATGCCACGATACATAGCCGCACAAAAAGGCCCAGTCTCACGAATCATATTATTTAAATTCAAAAGATATGGATGTATCTTCTGATTGGAGTATCTGTATAAACCATCTGACGTAAGCAACAACAAATCATTTTTATAAGGTATAATGGCACGAACAGTATGCCCTTGAAAAGATTCTGTACCATATACTGGAATAAAATGCTGTCCTACTAAAACAAACAAACCTTCTTGACACCCTATGTATAAAGAGCCTTCAACAACAGTCGATGCAGTTATTTTCCCAGGACCAGCAATAAAATCAACTTTAGACATCTCAGAAGTAATCCTAGCGACTCCATTATCACCACACAAATAGAGCATATCATGTGCCTGATAAATATCCCATATGTTAGCTAATTGATTGGCGATATCCTTATGACCAGCAAGGATATCTTTAAAAATCATTTGACCTGTAACAGTGGGTTCAAAATAACCAGCAACTCCAGATCCACCAACATACACCCTTCTTGAATCAAAATCGGGCAACACAGATCGTGCTGGTGAACGATCAGGTAAAGAAAAGTGTTGCCATGAAGAACCGTCATATTGCAAAAAGCCACTTTCTGCGGCTACAAAAAGCCAACCTGGTATTGTTGTAGACATTTGCCAGGTGTGTGTATTTTCTCCGTATTTTTCTTTTTCAAAATGCACAATAAAAGGCTTCCAACTCGCATAAGTCGGGATACATAGGAATAATAATAGGCAGAGTATAGATAGGTTTTTGTTTTTCATAGTTGTATTATTTGATCCCCAAAACAAGTAGGAGATATCACTTATCTAAATACAACAGTCCCTCGGGCCCTAGATTAAAAAGTAAGTCTACAATACTAAGGTTATCCAAGAATCCATATTTTTGTTCAAACACTTGGTAATAAGGTTGATATGTATAATATGGTAACTGCTCATCTGGGGTAAATTTCGGATGTATGCTCGTTCGAAAATCATGAATCTCCCAAGCCTCAACGACATCTTTAATAATCGACGTGAATGTGTCTGTAGGTTTAATATCCACAGGTATGTTCAACAACGAACACATCAATTGACATAATTCCATATTATAGTCATACAACCAAGTATAGTGGTTCTCGTAAAAGGGAGCTAAATCATCCTGATAGTACATAAAGTAAGGACTATTACTGTATGAAGACACTAGCGCATTCCAATGCAAATGACGCCACTTTCCATGTTCACTTATCTGAATATCCTTCATACAATGCAAACCAGCTGCAGGCTTCACTATAGGAATTGTCAAGGCCAAAGGACCTTGAGGTGATGCAATAACACATCTATTACGATAACTTTGCTTGACATAGCTATCGCATCCCTCTATATAAGCCACTTTGCTTCTAGAAAGCAGTCGATATGAATTAATAGGAGCTAAATAAGCACTCCCTAGCAATATATTTTCTAATTGGTCTGGTATCATTGAAGTGATTTAAAACAACGGGTAAACTGAAACTCATTATGAACATCTACAGAATACAATATTGTAGACACTTGCCCTATTAAATAGCTGGCAGGCACCAAGCCAAAATAACGAGAATCATTTAAATTGACACTATTATCTGTAGAGAACCAATAATAATCTTGGCTAAAACGTACTTGAGGTACATATGTATTATTTATATATAAGGAATCGTGTTTAATAGCTACATTTCTTTTTTCATGGCGTAGTAATGTATTATATAACAATATAACATTATGTCGCGTAACTTGAATAGCCTGTCCTTTAGATGGAATTATAAGCGGAAATACGCTATCA
>ERZ795048.1820-NODE-1820-length-18304-cov-4.180174_pt1 | contig 18304 bp, 15 predicted proteins | sample MGYA00375132_ERZ795048 | MGnify/ENA primary metagenome ERZ795048 (study PRJEB30177, sample SAMN05720225) | activated sludge metagenome | isolation source: Anaerobic digester | place: Hong Kong | collected 2014-12-17 ...
GAGTCATTCCTAACAGTTCGTAGCTTAGAAAACAGAGCGCACTAAGGAAAACAGCAAGAATCATGATCACAGCCATGTTAAAGAAACTGTTGAGGTTACCTCGAAGAGCACTGTATTCATCATCCCATGTCGTATAGGGCTGTGTACTGTCCAATGCAAGACCAATGATATTGCTGATTACATGGCAACACAGAACCAACGCGGCATAATACAGACTGTGCCAGATTGAAAAGCCAAAGTAATACTGCAGGATTCCAATACAGATTAGAAGAATTGGATAGGTTAGCAGAAAACAAATGAGAGCCTTGGCTGTCATCTGTGTACGATAAGGCACGGGGATGTACTTGATCAGACTCAGGTGCGCACCCTCTCTGGTAAATGCAGTTGAGGATAGAGAATTGAGTGCTGAGGCAAGAAAGGCTACTATCAGAATGCCCATCAATAGAATTAGCGCTGATTTGGGATTTCCCTGCTTATACAATGACAGAAAGGTACCCATACCACCTTTGCTATGATTAAAATGCAGAAACAAAAGGAGTCCTACGGGCCATAACAGATTGATATAGACACAGTTGGCGCTATATGCTTTGGTGCGTATCAGAACACGCCATTCCTTCTTAAGACAGGAGAACAGAGGAGAATTGCTTTTCGTCGCGACAATACCCGTGCGTAAGGTTTTCTTGCCAGAACCTAAAGCAGCTGCAGTGTGAAGACCGCTCTGATAAAGGAAACGTCCTAACAACAGCATAATTCCGACAGCGAACAGATTGCCCAACAGATACAGAACAAGAGAGAGCAAATGACCTGTCTGAATTGCTTCACAGAGAATGGGCACAGTGTAAAAAATGGGATTTAGAACCTGAATAAACAGATTCTGACTGCCGGCAATGGAATTGACATAGTTTTCTACCGTGATCCCATTCATTCCCTGAAAGGAAAGCAGAAAAAGGCATACAAACAGCAGCAAAAAAATGGTTGAGATCGAGTGAAATATTCTAGCGTTTTTCACTTTTTTCAGGAAAAACATCAGTAACAGACTGATTATGCCGCAGTACACCATTGGAAGAATTGGAACTAGTATAACACCAATCAAGGCACTAAGCAGAGCAATGGGAGAGAGCGTTTGCACGGCAAGAAAATAGCCGGTAAACATTGAAAGCAGGACAAGAAATTCCATAATGCTCTCGGCAAAGTATGCATAGAAAAATTTGGCGGCAAGTATTTCATGACTCTGAAATGGAAGCGTTACAAGATGTTCGCGATCCGACGAGAAAAACAGGATATTAAAGATAACGAGCATACCAAACACCACGGAAAATGCTGACATGATATGTAGTTCGGCAAGGAGACCGCTAATAGCGGTTCCAACGCCATCCAAGGCAAGCGTCATTACATAACTGACAAATCCGACAATCAGGCAGCAGGGAATCATAATGCAGCATAATGCGGTAATCCCCATGGACAGATAAATACGCCCTTTGGTGCCCTTCTGTGGCATGGGCATCTCTGCATTCTTAAGTAAAATGCGAAACAGGGAGAGGATATTATGCATTATCATCACCTCCGCTGGATTGATAACTGGTAATCTGCAGAAAGATCTGTTCAAGATCTTGTCCGGGATGCTGCGCGGTCAACTCTTCCAGAGTACCCTGATAGAGTTCGTGTCCATGGCTGATGACCAGAATACGATCGCAGAGTTTCTCGGCAACCTCAAGAACGTGGGTGGAAAAAAGGACACAATTACCTTTGGCGGCATGTTCCCGCATCATTTGCTTTAATTCAAATGCGGCAGCCGGGTCCAAACCGGTCATGGGTTCATCCAGAATCCATGCTGGCGGATTGTGAATGAGTGCCGCGATAATCATCAATTTCTGACGCATTCCGTGAGAGTACTCTTTCATCGAGGTCTGTAAGGAATCGGTGATGCCGAATCTGGAAGCAAGCTCCATAATTCGTTCATTGCGTTGGTCGGCAGGAACCTGATAAATATCAGCGATAAAATTGATATATTCCAGTCCGGTTAATTGCAAAAGAATGTCAGGATTATCGGCAACGTATGCAAAGGAGGACTTGGCATGTACGGAATCCTTCAAAATATCGTACCCATTAATGAAGGCAGAGCCCTCTACCGGTCGAAGAATACCGGTCAACATTTTGATAACGGTTGTTTTGCCGGCACCATTGGGTCCAACAAAACCAACAATTTCTCCTTTATTAATGGTAAAGGAGAGATTATCAACAGATTTAAATGAATCACCATAGATCATGGTAAGATTTTTTGCTTCTATCACATACATACCTCATTTCCGCGATTCTATCGCTGCAATCGCCTTTCTACTATTGTAATATGAATAGAAAGACAATGCAATGTGTGGTTATTTATAAAGTTAGGAAAAAGGATTATAATAATTATATGAGAAACTATTATGAAGAAAATTTACAACAATTTATAAGATATTTTGAGAACGGATGTAATAATAAGGGCAGACTTGGAGTTGAAGTGGAACATTTTGTGCTGGATGCGTCCGGACAGAGCGTGCCTTATGCAATTCTTGCACCGCTGATTCAGGGAGAACAGAGGAAAGAAGAGAAGAGCTTTCTAAATAATGGAGTGTTTCTTGGTTTTTATGATGAGAGTCGCTATTCTGTATCATTTGAACCGGGAATGCAGCTGGAGGTCAGTATACGTCCGGAGTCGAAGCTGGATAAGATTGCCGCTTTATATGAGGATTTCTACAAAAGGTTTTCGTCAATGTTTCAGAAACACGGCTATCATATGGTTACACAGGGATATCATCCACACCAGTGTGCAGATCGAATCTCAATGATACCCAAGAAGAGATATGATTATATGGATCGTTATTTTGCACTTCATGGTACGACCGGCAAGCAGATGATGCGTGCAACAGCTTCAACGCAGGTATCAATTGATTATCGTGATGAAGCGGATTGTGTTAAGAAGCTTCGGCTCATCATAATTCTATCCCCGATATTAGCAGTAATGACGCAGAATAGTCCCTGGTATGAAGCAGAGCCGGCACATCAGTACAGTAGCAGAACCTTTGTCTGGGATCATGTGGATCAAGAAAGATGTGGCTTGTTGAAGGAATGCTTCGACGATGACTTTAGTTTCTTACGTTATGCTGACAAGATCATGAATACTCCCGCTATACTAAGCATCGAAGGCGAGAATAGTATTTATACAGGCGAGACAACGATTGCTGAACTTTGTAAGGACAGACTGCTTACTATAGAAGAGATAGAACACTATTTGAGCATGTTTTTCTTTGATGTAAGATTAAAACATTACCTGGAGATTAGAATTGCAGATAGTCTGCCACAAGAAATGATGCTTGCATATGTTGCATTAATTGATGGCTTGATGAATCGTTTGGAGATAACCGAATTACTATGGCAGCGATTTGGGCAGATTACCTATGAACAGGTGATGGATGCGCGTAAAGAAATGCAGAGGAAAGGTGCTGCAGCCACTTACTGTGGACGCAGCATACAGGAGCTTGCGCTGGAACTGCTGACAATCGCTGGTAAAGAAAATGTAAACAGACAGGCACTGATGCCGATGAGGAGAATGATGGAGAAAGATTGGACAAGAGATGCGCAATTAAGAAAAGAAGAGATCTGGAAACAGTATTATTCATATGCAGGGGAAACAGCAGAGGATATTGCATCAGCGAAAGAGGAATTACGTTACCTGGAAAAATGTTCTTCGATATACCACGGAATCCCAACAGATACCTGCTATCTGGCCAAATTATTTTTGTCGGATGATGTGGAGTATTTTCGTAATTTAATCCGTCAGTTGTATGGAATCTTTGACAAGGTAATGCACCGTTATGAGACCGATGCAGAATATAGAAAGCTGTTTGGATTTGACACAAGGCTGGAAGAGCTGATTCTTCGTCCCCGCACTTATTCTTCCAATATTCCCGTTGCGCGGATTGATATCTTTTATCATGAGGATTCAAATACATTTGAATTCTGCGAGTTTAATACGGATGGCAGCAGTGCCATGAATGAAGACAGAGAGTTATGTATTGCTGTTGAGCGAACTTTGCCATATCAGAAAATGTCTAAGGAGTATCAGCTAAAAAGCTTTGAATTGTTTGATCCTTTTATTGACCGCTTTCTTGCAATTTTTCATGAGTTTGCCGGAACAGAGGTGACTCCCGTAGTTGCAATTGTAGACTTTATGGAGCAGGCGACACTGAATGAATTTAAACAGTTTAAAAAATGTTTGAAGAAAGAGAAATTCCAACAATTATTTGTGATATCAGAGAGTTAAAAAAGAAGAGGGATGGTCTATATGGGCCGGATGGAACAAGAATTACTGCGATATACCGTCGTGCAGTAACGAGTGATATTATGAATCATTTTGATGAAGTTACAGATTTTCTGGAGGCGGTCAGTGAGAACCAGATCTGCCTGATTGGAGATTTCAGAACACAGATAGTGCATAATAAGGTTATTTTTGAAGTCCTGCACCATCAGAATACAATGGAAATGCTGACAGAATCAGAAAGAAGCTTTATAATAGAACATGTGCCGATGACCTATCGGATGGAAGAGTTTCTTGCAATGGGGCATTCCCTGACGGAAAATAAAGATCAATGGATTATCAAACCACAGGATTCCTATGGTGCCAGAGGTGTGTATCCCGGAACGTTATATACGCAGGAAGAATGGGCTGAGATCCTAAGTGAAGCGGATCAGAAGGAGTATCTGGTGCAGCGTTTCTATACACCGTGGTGTCAGACCAGCTATAAATTACTGCATGATGGAATGGAGAAGACGCCATTCTACCATCTGACAGGATTATTTGTCTATGATGGGGAATTCGCCGGTGTTTATTCAAGAGTATCGAGAAGAAAGATTATCTCGACACAGTACAGTGAGATCGCTTTGCCGACCTTGATTGTCAGTCCAAAGGCATAATAGAGGCAGACGACGACGGAAAGATTTATAAAGGAGAAGGAAGATGTCAGATGTAAAAATACCATTGGTATCGTTGAAGCATGTGGTACCGGAAGACCTGGAGTATTATCTTGAAATGAAGGCTTCACAGGGATTGATGTTAAAACCGCTCGGACAGATGGGGCTTTTTTACTATGAATTCGCAAAACAGAAACCACAGAAATGCAGATATGTTGTAGATTGTACACAGATTCCCAAGGAGCGGTATTTCCCAAGAATGGCAGAAATGGAGTGGGAGTATCTGGGGAAGGTTGGTAACTGCATTATCTGGAGAAAATGTTATGAGAAGAATCGTCCTGATGATATTGTGGATCACCCATATCGGCAGAGATACTGCAGAATGCTGGGAATCATTTTTCTAATCATCATGTTACTCTGCCTGATAGCGGCTATTGCGTTGCTGGTAGGGGCGAAATACGAGATGCAGTATGGGATTTCAAGATATCGCTGGCGTTACATAATAGAAGCAGCTCTGCAGATTCCATTTATCCTGTATTTTGGATGGGGAGCAAGAAAGCTGTTATCCTTCAAAGAGAGAATGCCAAGAAAGAAAGCCAGTATCAAAGAATGATTTTTGTATAGGACAGGAGGCATCAGGCATAAAATAGAATAATAGAATTTCGGAGTCCTATCATGGCGGAAGACCAGAACAGAAATCGATACGAAGGTGTGATAAAAGCCTTAATCTTTGGCGTTGGAGTTATAGCGATTGTAATATCAGCAATGGTTCTTATGAATGAGGACGATGAACTGATGACCAGTGCTTCCAATAAACGTGAACTTCCTATCTATTGTGTAAGTACAAATCAACCAATGATTGCATTGACATTTGATGCAGCCTGGGGCAATGAAGACACAGGAAAAATTCTGGAGATATTAGAAAAACAGGGAATTAAGGCGACATTTTTTATGACAGGAGGTTGGGTTTCTGACTATCCGGATGATGTGAAGACAATCTATGAAGCCGGACATGAGCTTGGTAATCATTCCATGCATCATTATGATATGGCAACATTGGGAACACAGGAGATTAAAGATGAGTTAAATGAGCCGGGGGCGTTAGTTCTGGAATTGACGGGCTATGAAATGAAAGTATTTCGACCACCCTATGGTTCCTATAACAATCAACTGATTACGACAGCGAATGAATGTGGTTATCAGACCATTCAGTGGGATGTGGATCGTCTGGACTGGAAGGATTACGGAGTGGACTCTATTGTATCAACTGTATGTAATCACGCACATCTTGGCAATGGTTCCATCATTTTATGCCACAATGGAGCGGAATATACTGCACAGGCATTAGATACTATGATTACGAATCTGAAGGAACAGGGATATCAGTTTGTTACAGTCTCTGAGTTGATATATACAGAGAATTACTATATGGATCATGAAGGAAGACAACACGAAAAATAAAGTTTATACTTTGCAAATGAAAAATATGTGATACAATAAGAAATTGAAGACATTTTGCATATAAGGCAGAAACAGGTTCAATTGAGATAATTGATAGAACAGGTTGAGACTACACGTTTGGGTGTATGGGCGACTGGAAAGGCATGGTAATAAGATGAAGAAGCTTGAAATTGTTACGAGACCGGAGAAATTACATGAGTTAAGAATGATTTTAGAAGAGTTTGGAGTTACCGGACTTAATATATTTCACATGGAAGGATATGGCAACCAGAAAGGTCATTATGAAGGATATGATTCTGAGAAGAATGAGATTCAGTTATTACCGATGATTAAGGTTGAGACTGTAGTTGATGCTGCAATTGCGGGAACACTGATTGAAAAGATTTCTAAAGGAATCAGAACAGGAAATTACGGAGATGGCAAGATCTTTGTTTTTGATGTAGAGGATGCAATCCGTATTCGTACAGGCGACAGAGGAAAAGGCGCGTTATAGGGTATTTCATCACAACGAATAAGAAGCAATAGAAATGAGAACAAATGTTCGAATATTCTATTGCTTTTTTTATTGTTTCATGCTACTATAGAAACAGAACAAACGTTCGCGAGCGGTATCGCTAAGGAGGTTCAAAAAATGAAAGAACAGATGAGAATCATGGGGGAAGAAGCCACATCTTATATTACTTCTTCTTCCATGAGTATCATGGATAAGTTAACAATTTTAAGTGATGCAGCCAAATATGATGTGGCCTGTACCAGCAGCGGTGTGGAGCGAAAAGGGAATGGAAGCAGTATGGGGAATTCCATTTCAGCCGGAATCTGTCATAGCTTCAGTGCTGATGGACGATGTATTTCTCTGCTGAAGGTTCTGTTTACCAATGAATGTATATATGATTGCAAATACTGCCTGAATCGTAAGTCGAATGATGTGCCAAGGGCGACCTTTACCCCGGAAGAATTGTGTGAACTTACGATGCAGTTTTATAGAAGGAATTATATTGAAGGATTGTTTCTAAGTTCAGGAATTGTGAATAGTCCGGATTACACAATGGAGTTGATTGCGAAATCGATTCTTTTGCTGCGTACGAAGTATCATTTTATGGGATACATTCATGTTAAGGCAATTCCCGGAGCTTCCCTGGAGATTATTCAGAGACTTGGCTTCTATGCCGATCGAATGAGCGTTAATCTGGAATTTCCGACAGCAGAAGGATTAAGAATGCTTGCACCGAATAAGCACCGTAAGAATATTCTGGCGCCAATGCGTCTTGTACAGAATGGAATCACTACGAATAAGGAGGAACTTGTACACTTTAAGAATGCTCCTTCTTTTGTACCGGCGGGACAGTCTACACAGATGATCATCGGAGCAACTCAGGAGACGGATTATCAGATTATGACAATTGCTGAAAATATGTACCACAAGTTCAATATGAAGAGAGTGTTTTATTCTGCCTTTATTCATGTTAATGAAGATAAAGAGTTGCCGGCACTTCCGGGAGGCCCTCCTTTGCTTCGGGAACACAGACTGTATCAGGCTGATTTTCTCTTGCGTTTTTATGGATATCAGACAAAAGAGTTATTGGATGATGCGCATCCTAACTTTAATGAGTTCCTTGATCCTAAAGCTAATTGGGCAGTTAATCATCTTGAATTCTTCCCGGTTGAGATTAATCGTGCTGATTACCGGGCATTGTTACGTGTCCCTGGAATTGGTGTGAAAAGTGCGCAGCGGATCGTACAGGCTAGAAGGATTGCGAAACTCCGATTTGAAGACTTGAAGAAAATTGGTGTCGTTTTAAAACGTGCACTCTATTTTATCACCTGTCAGGATCGAATGATGTATCCAACCAAAATAGAGGAGGATTTCATTACCCGTAATCTTATTGAACGAAAAGATATTGTTACCAATGATTTAACCTATCGACAGATCTCTCTTTTTGATGATGTTCAGGGTGCGGATTTGTTATTGCAACAAGCATAGTTAACGATAATTAGATACACTTAATTTTTTTGCTCTGATTATGGTTAACATAATGCTAAGAGTAATCAAAAATGTTGAAGAATGAATGGCTACATAATTTCACAATGAAAATATGCGTTAAATCAAGATTAGATATTCATATAAAAGCGTGTAATAAGTATATGAATCGTGGTTATTGACCGATTAGTTGGTTTACAGATAATTATCGAAATAGAGCAAAGAAGATTACATAATGTGAGCTGCTGATTAAAAATGAAATGTAAATATTCAAGTTGACATAATGTACTGGTTTACCATAATCTTTAAACAGTATGAGCAGGAGGATAATTAACATAATATGACAAAAAATGACACAAATATCGAACAGTATTTGGTATGTACTGACAGTATGGTTGGTATCTTTACAGGAATTTATTGTGCTTATGAGCTGCACTGTTGTCCGGAGCAAACACATCTTGTATTAAAGGATCAGTATGAGTTACGGCTTTTTGCTGAGTATATAGAGATTCAGGAAGATGCTCAAAAAGCAGAAAAAGTATTAAGAACATTAGAGCGAGAGTTTGGAGAAGAGAACTATGAAAGAATCGCCAATGCGCTTAGTTCATATGAACCGGAGAAGGCAGATGATGTTTATCACCTGGTGACGGAAGGACTTTTTAGACATCTTGGCGTGCATGTAACAGAGCACCTGAGCAATCCCTATATTATAGCGATGATGAAGTTATCGGGTAATGTATATAATGAGATTCATCATCTGTATGGATTCCTGCGTTTTCAGGAACTGGAGAATGGTCTGCTTTACGCTAGAATTGAGCCAAGGAACAATATTATGTTTCAGCTTATGGAACATTTTTCGGATCGTTTTCCGAGCGAGAACTTTATTATTCATGATGCCGGTCGTTCAATTTATGCAGTTCATATCAAGGGGAAAGCATGGTTCTTCGTTGAGCAGGATCTGGTAATGGAATTGATAGGGGCTACGGAGGTTTCCAGAGAGGAAGAACTCTTTGCAATGTATTTTACTGCTTTTTGCAAGAGTATAGCGATCCAGGAGAGAACTAATTTTAAGTTGCAAAGACAGATGCTTCCATTACGATTTCGACCCAATATGACGGAATTTTGCCACTAAGTGTAAATTATCAAACAACATCGTCCGATACATATGATATCAGAAACAAAAGGAAAGGACGGCGTTGCATATGGAGAAGCAGAGTTATCAGAAAAGAATCAGGTTGGCCATGGATGAGGTGAATGAATTTGTCATGGTTGCAGCACAGTGCCCTTTTGATGTATCAATTTCAAATAATCATTATGTTGCTGATGCAAAATCAATGTTTGAAGTGATAGGATTGGATTTCTCTAAAATATTAACATTGGAATATAATGGGTATGATTCGATATTTGAAGTCTTTCTAAAACGATTTGATATTGCCAGTTAATGGATATTTATAAGAATTCGGCGTCGCTGTTGCGGCGCTTTTTCTTTCTTAACACTATATTTCATTGTATAATGTGTAAAAGGATAGAGAATGTAATAAAGGAAGTATATGAATTGGAACAGGGAAATGAGATTGAACTGAATAAATATGTAATCACAATATCTGTTCGGCAGTTGGTCGAATTTATTTTGCGTTGTGGAGATATAGACAACCGGCATAGCAGCTCTGTTGAAAATGCAATGCAGGAAGGAAGCCGTATCCATAGAATGATTCAGAGCCGTATGGGAGACGAGTACACAGCAGAAGTTGCACTCAAATATCAATACGAAACTGAGCGTTATGTTGTGAAGATTGAAGGCCGAGCTGACGGAGTAATCTGTGAAAAGAATCTAAATCGACCGGAGAACCTCCTGATGGATGGACAGCTTACCCTGTCTGAGGAAGTCATTGGAGAGTCTTATGACCAAGTGACCATAGATGAAATTAAGAGCGTGGCACGAAGCCTTGATTTGGTAAAAAATCCGGTTATGGTGCATCTGGCACAAGCCAAGGTTTATGCATTTATCTATGCAAAGCAACATTCCTTACCTGTGATACGGGTTAGAATGACATACTGCAACATGGAAACCGAAGAACTGAAGTATTTTATTGAGGAATATTTTTTTGAAGAGCTTGAGCTATGGTTTGATGAACTCATGGAAAACTATAGAAGATGGGCAGATTTTCAATTTGACTGGTATGATAAACGACAATCTTCAATCAAAGAATTGAAATTTCCATTTCCTTATCGTGAAGGACAAAGAGAATTAGCAGTCTCTGTTTACCAGACACTAAAAGAGAAAAAGAAACTTTTCCTGGAAGCTCCCACGGGTGTTGGTAAGACGATATCTACTGTGTTTCCGGCGGTGAAATCCATAGGAGAAGGACTGACACAGAAAATTTTCTATCTGACAGCCAAGACAATTACCAGAACGGTTGCAGATGAAACGTTTGAATTGTTGCGAAAACAGGCGATGGCGCTGAAAACAGTGGTGATTACCGCTAAGGAAAAAATCTGTCCGCTGGAGAAGGCTGATTGCAATCCGCAGGCATGTGCATATGCAAAAGGACATTATGACAGAGTAAATGATGCAATGTATGCTGCACTGACACAAAACGATCGAATTGACAGAAGTGTCATCGAGGATATTTCCAGACAGTATCAAGTCTGTCCCTTTGAACTTTGCCTTGATATTAGTTTGTTTGCAGATGCAATTATTTGCGATTATAACTATGTTTTTGATCCGCATGCCAGCCTGAAAAGATATTTTGCAGAAGGTTCACACGGAGATTATGTCTTCTTAATTGATGAGGCACATAATTTAGTGGATCGTGGAAGGTCTATGTACAGTGCTTCACTATTGAAGGAGGAATTTCTTCATCTAAAACAGCAGCTGAAGGAAATCATGAAGGACCAGGTCCTAAGTAAGCATATCAAGAACTCGCACCTGATTACCAAAATTGTGTCTGCATTAGATCGTTGTAATAAAGAACTGCTGGCATTAAAAAGAGAGTGCGAGAGTTGTTTATTGCTGGAAACGATAGACCCTTTTGCAGGCTTACTCGAGAGTTTGTATACTGCAATGTCTAAGTTTTTAGATGAGGATGAAGAACCACAGATCCGTCAGGATGTTTTGGATTTTTATTTTGAGATCAGCCACTTTCTCATGATCTATGAGAAGATGGATGAGCATTATCAGATCTATTGTGAACTGCAAGAGGATGGAAGCTTTTTGCTGAAACTTTTCTGCGTCAATCCGGGAAAGAATCTATCGGAGTGTATGGCACGTGGACGAAGTTCGATCTTGTTTTCGGCTACACTGCTCCCAATTCAATGCTACAAGAACCTGCTGGGCGGTGAAAATACTGATTATGAGACGTATGCTAAATCTGCATTTGACAATAAAAAGCTAGGACTTTTTATTGGAAAGGATGTTACCAGTAAGTATACACGAAGGAATGAGAAGGAGTATGAAAAGATTGCACAATATCTTGCAGATGTGGTAAAAGTGAAGCAGGGGAATTATATGATGTTCTTTCCATCTCATGCTTTTCTGGCTAATGTATATGATGCATTTCTGGAACATTATTATGATGAGTCAACAATGGAGTGTATTCTACAGGAAGAATTTATGACAGAGGAAACAAGAGAGGCATTCCTTCTTCGATTCTCAGAGCGTAACCTTAGCAGACCGGTAACTAAGAAAGATGCGGGAAAAGCAATCCGTTCCCTGATCGGATTTTGTGTCCTTGGGGGCATATTTTCTGAAGGGATTGACTTAAAGGAGGATGCTCTGATTGGATGTATGATTGTGGGAACCGGCTTACCTATGGTCTGTAACGAAAGGGAGATTTTGAAGGAATTTTTCGATGATGCATCCAATAGTGGATTTGATTATGCTTACCGTTTCCCGGGAATGAATAAGGTATTACAGGCTGCAGGTCGTGTCATTCGAACGGTGGAAGATATCGGAATTGTTGTTTTAATGGATGAAAGGTTTCTTGACCGTTCCTATCAAAGACTATTTCCAAGAGAATGGAAGCAATATCAGATTACCAACGGCAATGGAATAGGCAATGCCATTGAAGCATTCTGGGAGGAGCATAAGACAACATAATATGATTATCCACATTTTTATGTTAATGTGAAAAAAATGAAGATGATGCCAAAACTTGCAAAATAGAAAATGACACAAACGACAGAATGTGACAGTAGTGTACAAAATATACTGTGGATAACTGTGTGGAAAGTGTGGATTTCATAATTTGATATATTTTGATTTGACATTTTGACAATTAAAAATAAGATCTAAAATGAATGAAAAATGTCAATGAATGAAATCATGCAAGTAATTATGTGAACATACAAAAAGTATGATATAATACAGTAGTAATGAAAGAACCAAAAAGGAGAAAAGCATATGTGGGCTTATGAAAGTGTGTTTTATCAAATCTATCCATTGGGATTTTGCGGCGCGCCCTTTGAGAATGATGGGAAAGCAGAGTCGAGAATCAGAAAGGTAGTGGATTGGATTCCTCATATTAATAAAGTAGGTGCGAATGCAATTTACTTTTCACCGGTATTTGAATCAGATACACATGGATACAATACAAGAGACTATACAAGAATCGATACCAGATTAGGAACCAATGAGGATTTTGCCTATGTCTGCAAGAAACTGCATGAGGCCGGAATCAAGGTGGTTCTGGATGGCGTTTTCAATCATGTGGGACGTGGGTTCTTTGCATTTTTAGATGTAATTCGTAATCGGGAACAATCTGCATATCTTAACTGGTTCCAACGGATTGATTTTAGCGGTAATTCTAATTATAACGATGGTTTCTGGTATGAGGGTTGGGAAGGTAATTATGATTTGGTCAAGCTCAATCTGCATGAACCACAGGTGATAGAGCATATTCTTTCGGCAGTTGGTGGCTGGATTGATGAATTTGACATTGATGGTATTCGCCTGGATGTAGCCTATTGTCTTGATTATGGATTCTTAGGAAGACTGCGAGAATTCTGCGATTCCAAGAAGGATGACTTCTTCCTTGTTGGTGAAGTATTGCATGGAGAGTATGGAAAGATGCTGCAGGATATGCGAATACACTCTCTAACCAATTATCAATGCTATAAAGGAATTTATTCCTCGTTTAACAGTTCAAATATGTTTGAAATTGTTCATTCACTTCTACGTATGTTTGGTCCGGAAGAATGGACGGTATGCAGAGGTGCTCATTTGCTGTCTTTTGCAGACAACCATGATGTTTCCAGAATTGCTTCTATCATTAATGATGAGAAATGTCTTCCATTAGTATATGCAATGGTATTTGGTATGCCGGGAATTCCCTGCGTTTATTACGGAAGTGAATGGGGCGCCAAAGGTGATAAGAACCAGGGAGATCAGGCACTGAGAATCAGCTTTGAACAGCCGCAGTGGAATTCACTGACGGAGTTTCTTGCCAAGCTGGCAAGAGCCAAGAAGAGCAGTAACGCACTAAATTATGGTGGAATGCGAAGCATCCTTCTAAATAATAAACAGTGTATCTTTGAACGAAGAACAGATGAGGAACGTGTTCTGGTTGCAATCAATATGGATTCCGCGCCCTACATGGCGCATTTCGATGCCGGGTGTGGACAGGCAGTTGATTTGATTAGTCAGGAACAACATGATTTTGGCGGTGGAAGCGAATTGGCGCCATACAGGGCATATTTCTGGAAAATGGAGAAATAGGCAGGTTTTGTGAAAACGAATAATGCACGTAAGTAGTGTATCTTAGGGAGAACTGCGAAGCAGTTCTCGTAATGAATCGCCGCAGGGCGATTCTATTTTTTTAGAAAAAATTTTATAATAATATATTGACTAACAATATTATACGGTGTATAGTACGGATAACAACAATATTATACACCATATAATATTATAACAACATAGCAAGTGTGCTACAAAAAACACCTGTGACAAGAAAGGAGTTCGTATATGGTATTTAATACAGGAGCGGCTCTTCTCGATGCGATAGTGCTGGCGGTTGTTTCAAAAGATATGGAAGGAACCTATGGGTATAAGATTACACAAAAAGTTAGAAGTGTAATCGAGATCAGTGAGTCAACGCTGTATCCAGTATTGAGAAGATTGCAGAAGGATGCATGTCTGGAAGTTTATGATCAGGAATGTGCGGGGAGAAACCGAAGGTATTATAAGATTACAGAGCAGGGAAGAGTGCAACTGAATCTTTATGAGGCTGAATGGAGAAAGTACTCAGACAAAATCAAGGGCTTGTTTGAGAAAGGAGTTGTAGATGAATAAAGAAGATTTTTTGAAGAGGTTGGAAGATGCACTGACAGATGTGTCAGAAGGTGAAAAAGCAGAAGCTTTGCAATATTATAGAGACTATTTTGAGGATGCCGGTCCTGATAAGGAAGAAGAGGTTCTTGCATCACTTGGTGCACCGGAAGAAGTTGCACGTAACATCAAAGAGGAAGGTACTTTTTGCGAGTATACAGAAAAAGGTTTTCAGGATGGGACAACACAGAGTGCCAATGCGGTAGTCGTTCCTGACCAGATGTCATCATCACAGAATGGCGATCAGGGTAACGCAAATACATCATCTTCATCACAGACAACCAAGAGCAGTGATTCTACAACAACAGCAGTTGTGATCATTATTGCCATACTGACATCTCCTGTATGGGTACCAATTTTATTTTCTATCTTTGGTGCAATCCTAAGCTGTATTGGCTGCTTTATAGGATTTGCTATTTCAGGAGTCGTTCTTGCTATAGCGGCAATCATTACATTGGTATTAGGAATCACCTGTTTATTTAGCAGTCCGGCACTTGGAGCAATTGTAATTGGAATTGCATTGATTTTAGGAGTGGCAGCAATTCTGTTTGTATTGTTGACTGTAGTTATCTGCAAATATTTTATTCCGTTTTTAGTTGACTGTGTCAAGAAGTTCTGGAATTGGATATTTAAGAAAAAGAAAGAAGGTGCTGTAGCATGAAAAAATACGTAACTGTTTCACTGATATCAGCACTGATTATGACCATCCTTGGTTCAATACTGATCTTTATCGGAATTATGTGCGGAGGAGTTACACAGGCAAGAGATGAGATTCGAAATAATCTTGGTAATCTGGCAGAACGTTGTAATGTGCAAGTATTCGACAATCAGTCGTTCAATATTGTTTTAAATGATGAATGGATATTTGATTCTGAACAGCCTGTTCATGTTGGTAAATATTCCAATATGGAAGAATTTGGCAAAGATGAAGTTACTTCTATGGTGCTCTGTATGGCTGCCGGAACACTTGATGTAGAAGTAAGTGAGAATGAGTATTATGGAGTCGAGGGCTCCAGTGAAGGAGGATTTCAGTATTATGTCGAGGATGGTGTACTGTATTTGCTTGCAATCTCTTCAGATTCTAGAGATGCCATTACCATATATCTGCCTTCCGATTGCAATTATAACAATATTGAATTATCTCTTGCAGCCGGTGAAATGGATGTAAATACTGCCCTGACTTCTGATGAGCTGGAAATCGAACTTGGTGCCGGAAGTCTCAGCCTGGAAAGTATTAGCTGTAATAACATCATTACTTCAGTTGGTGCCGGTAATGTAGATATTTATAAAGGAACAATTCAGGATGGTAATTTCGATGTTGCAGCAGGAGCATTATCCTATAACGGAGAAGTTTTGGGAGACATCAAAGGTTCCTGTGCAGCAGGAAGCATCTGCATTTATGTGGATGGTACAGAAGAAGACTTCAATTATGATATTTCGGCAGCAATGGGCGGCGTTACGGTCGGCTCCTATTATGCGGCAGGACTGGGTGCAGACAAGAATTACAATAATAATGCTTTACAGGAAATGGAACTGGAAACAGCAATGGGATACATTGAAGTAAGCTTTTATTAGGAAAGGAAGCGATTGATATGGGAAAAGGAAGATACGGAATCAGCTTTGTAGCTTATGCAGCAATAGCATTCGCACTGGCGATTCTTGGAATGAGAACATTATTAATACTGTTCATTATCTTTTTGCTGGTTGCAGAAAAGAATGAATGGGCAAGCCGACAGGCAATACAGGCCTTAATATACAGCTTATTGGCAAAAGGCTTTGATGTTGCCATGACATGGAGAGTTCGTCCGTTCATTACCTTTAATATGGAACATGGATTCTTTAGTGGTCTGACTGATCTGTATATGGGATCATATGGCTGGCTCAGAGGAATTGTTGCTTTTGCAGTGATTGTATTCCTGGCAATTGGTTTGATCAGAGTCTGCCAGGGCAAAGAAGCGAAGCTGCCATTGGCGGATCAGCTGGCGCATTGGTTCTTTAAGAGTATGCCTTCAGATCAGCAGAGTAAGCCGGCGGAATAAGATTTGCAGGTTTCTCTTGACAAAAAAATAAAGGCTGTATATATTTAGGTTAGTTTCATAGTTAAACGTGATGAGAAAGAGGAGTATGTATCACCACCTGCCAGAGAGAGTCCCCAATTGCTGCAATGGGATTTCAGGAACGGAATACAGAAGGTAGCTTTTGAACAGGAATGCTGAGAAATGACCAATGGCCATTCGTAGGGATTCACGCATCATCCCCGTTAAAGGATGAGATCTTTGAACCTGAATTGGGAGAAGATTAGTGAGGCAGCAGTAAGATGCTGTGAACAAAGGTGGTACCGCGATCATATCGCCCTTTGCCGTAAGGCAAAGGGTGTTTTTATATTATTGAATAGCTACACTCAATGATAGAAAAGATTCGCAGGTAAGCAAATACCGGTCGAAACCGGAAGAGAAAAGGAGAACAGTATGAGTAAAGAATTAGCGAAAACATACGATCCCCAAGGGATTGAAAACCGACTGTACCAGAAATGGCTGGATAAGAATTATTTCCATGCTACTGTAGATTACGACAAGAAACCATTTACCATTGTGATTCCGCCACCAAATATTACGGGACAGCTTCATATGGGACATGCACTGGACAATACCATGCAGGATATTTTGATTCGTTATAAAAGAATGCAGGGATTTAATGCGTTATGGCAACCGGGAACAGATCATGCAAGCATTGCTACAGAGGTTAAGATTATTCAGAAGTTAAAAGAAGAAGGTCTGACCAAAGAGGATCTTGGACGTGATGGATTTTTGGAGCGCGCATGGGAATGGAAAAAGGAATATGGCGGAAGAATCATTTCACAGTTAAAGAAACTGGGTTCCTCCTGTGACTGGGAACGGGAACGTTTCACCATGGATGAGGGCTGTAATAAAGCCGTTAATGAAGTCTTCTGTAAAATGTATGAAAAAGGTTACATTTACAAGGGCTCCAGAATTATTAACTGGTGTCCGGTATGCAATACCTCTATTTCTGATGCAGAAGTAGAATATGAAGAACAGGCAGGACATTTCTGGCATATTAAGTATCCTATTTTAAATGATGACGGAAGTGAGAACGGACAGTATCTTGAGTTTGCAACTACAAGACCGGAGACCATGCTTGGTGATACTGCTGTTGCAGTTCATCCGGAAGATGAGAGATATCAGAAGCTGATTGGCAAGAATGTACTTCTTCCTATTGTTAATAGAAAGATTCCTATTGTTGCAGATACCTATGTTGATCGTGAATTTGGTACCGGTGTTGTTAAGATTACGCCGGCACATGACCCTAATGACTTCGAAGTTGGAAAGCGTCATGATCTGCCAATCATTAACATCATGAATGATGATGCTACGATTAATGCTAACGGTGGTAAATTCGAAGGCATGGATCGTTATGATGCAAGAAAGGCCATTGTAGAGGAACTGGATGCAATGGGGCTGCTTGTGAAGATTGAAGATTATTCACATAATGTCGGAACACACGATCGTTGTAAGACTACCGTAGAGCCATTGGTAAAACAGCAGTGGTTTGTGAAGATGGATGAACTGATC
>ERZ795048.1826-NODE-1826-length-18254-cov-17.174900_pt1 | contig 18254 bp, 17 predicted proteins | sample MGYA00375132_ERZ795048 | MGnify/ENA primary metagenome ERZ795048 (study PRJEB30177, sample SAMN05720225) | activated sludge metagenome | isolation source: Anaerobic digester | place: Hong Kong | collected 2014-12-17 ...
GTGAACAGGGACGGCGGCAAAGAGTGCAATCATCCGCCCCGGCATCTTGATTGCCGCGAACGGATATGCAATAGTGCAGAGCAGAACCGATTTCACGATAACCAGGAAGAACCGGATGGCACGAAAACAGGTACAGGCACAGCGCAAGATGCAGATACTCAAGGCACTCGATTCCTGCCTGCAGGAAAAGTCCTTTCAGCAGACATCCATCAAGGACATTGCCCGTGTTGCAGGGGTGAACCATGGGGTGCTGCACTACTATTTTGCAAGTAAGGAGGACATCCTCCTGAACTATATCGACTACGTGATCGAGGACTACCGGGACCAGATCAGGGAGTGGCTCGGCACGAAAGATATATCGCTGCTCGACAAGAGAGGGTTCATAGAAGAGATCTTCGCCTTTATCAACAACAAGATCACGCTGAACAGGAACCTTTCGCGCATATTTGTCGAGATCTGGGAGATCGGGGTATACAACGATGCGGTGCGCCAGAAGCTCAAGCACATGTACTCGGCCTGGATACGCGAACTCACGTCGTATTTATCCCGGTTCGTCCCCGACGAGAAATTCGCAATGAATATAAGCGTCTCGATGGTGGGATTCTGGGAGGGCATGGCCCTGTTTTCCACCATCTTTGATGAAGATTCCCTGGATATCGCAGAGGTGCTCGGACGGTTCCAGGAACGTATTCTTGAGATCTTATAGAAACCACGGCCCTGTTTCCATGGCCGCGACCTATGCGCGATGAGGTTTCAGCACGTCCCTCGATACAGACTCAGACCAAAAGGTATCAGGAAATCTCCTCGTCGCTCAGGTAGCATGCCGGATCTTCACCCCACGGGTCGTCCGTGGCTGCTTCGGCTCGGGCCCTGAAATTACCTGCGCAGACATCGAGCCACCTGCAGGACCGGCACCTTCCCTTGACGTGGTTCTTCTTGTTCTTGAGCATCTGCAGAAATTCGTTGTCAGGATCGTCCCAGATCTCGGAGAAGGGTCTCTTCGTGATATTGCCGAGTACATGGTGCCGCCAGAACTGGTCGGGGTGCACATCGCCGTCCCAGTTTACGCAGCCGATGCCGAGGCCAGTTGAGTTCCCGCCGTTCATCTTCAGCAGTTCGAGCACATTGTCTGCCCTGGGATCCTTGTCCTTCTTCATGCGGAGGTACACGTATGGCCCGTCTGCGTGGTTATCCACGGTGAGTACCTCAACGTTCTCTCCCGCATCGATCATTTCTTTTGTCCTGTCCATAATGAGATCCAGTGTTTCCCTGGTCTGCTCGTGGGTCAGGTCCTCCTCCATGAGTTCCTTGGCCCTGCCGGTATAAACCAGGTGATAGAAGCAGATTCTGGGGATGCCCTCGTGTCTCATGAGGTCGAAAATCTTGGGGATCTCAGCCACATTGCCCTTGTTCATGGTGAAACGGAGCCCCACCTTGATTCCCTGGTGCATGGCATGGTAGATCCCTTTCATGGCTGCCTTGAATGCTCCGTCTACTCCCCTGAACGCATCGTTGATCTTTTCGAGTCCGTCCAGGCTCACCCCGATGTAGGAAAGCCCCAGATCACAGAGCTCCATGGCAGTATCTTTTGTAATCAGGGTCCCGTTTGTGGAGATCACGGCCCGGATCTCCCTCTTGACCGCGGCGTCGATGAGCTTCGGCAGGTCTTTGCGCATGAGCGGTTCTCCTCCGGAAAACAGGATCACCGGTGAGCCGTAGTCCTTGAGGTTTTCTATGAATTCGAGACCCTGCTTTGTGTCAAGCTCGACAGAGACCTTTCCTGCAGATGCGTAACAGTGCACGCACTTCAGGTTGCACGCGCTCGTGGTATTCCACACGACAACCGGTTTTTTATCCTGTGAAAACTGCAGAAGGTGTGACGGCAGCTCCTTTGATGCCCGTCCGTACCGTAGAGGATCGGAGGCCTCCACCGTACCGCAGTATAATTTCGATATCCCGATCAATGCTCTTCTCCTTTTAAAACTGAAATGATCCCTTCGTCCGTGTATTCCTGCGCAACCAGGTGAGGGCTGAGTCCTGCACGTTCCATGGCTGTGGAGGTGACCGGTCCGATGGCAATGAGCTCTTTATTCTGTAGTATGGATGTGTCTCCATCGAGGAGAGATGCTGCATGCCTGAATCCCGAAGGACTGGTGAAGATGACGGTCTGTACCTTTTCGAGCGCCTGGAGGAAATCCTGTCTGTTTGCTTCGGGCGGCAGTATTGTCTCGTATACGAAGATCTCATCCGCTACAGCGCCCTTTTCTTCCAGGGCCTCCCTGAGATAGGCCCTCGCTCCCTGTGCGCGGGGAAGGCAGATCCTCTTGCCGGAAAGGTCCTTGTCCTTCAGAATCTCCATAATGCCCTCGGCCCGGAAATCTCTTGCCATGGCATCTGCTACGATTCCGTACGAGGTAAGTGCATCTCTTGTTTTGGGTCCGATGCAGACGATCTCTTTGCCGGAAAAAACCCGTGCATCCAACCCGGAAGAGAATATCTTGTCAAAAAAGAGCGGTACCGCGTTCTGCGATGTGAAGATGAACATGTCATATGTTGAGATGTCAGGAAGGGAGAATTCAAGCGGTGAGATATCCACAAGAGGATAGATTACGCAGCGTACTCCCTGTGATGCAAAGAGCGAAGCGCTCTTTAATGCAAGATGTGCAGGCCGGGTGATGAGGATGTTTTTTCCGCTCAGAGGCAGGTCGTGTTTCGTGTACAGGGCTGAGCTCAGTTCTGCAACTTTTCCCACCACCATGATGCATGGAGATGATATCCGGTGGTGCAGGGCAGCTTCTCCCACGGCCTGCAAGGTGGATATGACATGGCGCTGGGAAGGTAAGGTGGCATCCTGCACCAGTGCACAGGGCATCTCGCCGGTCATGCCCTCTGCCATGAGTTTCTCCGCAATGGAGGCTATTCTGCGGGCGCCCATGAGGAAGATGATGGTGCCGCTGTCGTGTGCAAGGTTTGCCCAGTCAAGGAATCCCGACTCCTTTGTGGGGTCTTCATGGGCAGTAACGAACTTCACCGACGATGCATATCCCCTGTGTGTGGGTGGGATGCCTGCGCTTATTGGGCCTGCAACGGCGGAGCTGATTCCGGGTATGATCTCGAAGGGGATGCCGTGTTCGCTCAGATGGAGCGCCTCTTCGCCTCCGCGGCCGAAAATACATGGATCACCGCCCTTGAGCCGGGCTATGGTGAGGCCTTTATTCGCAAGACTCACCAGGAGATCGTTTATCTCCGGCTGTTTCATGTAGTCTCTGCCGGCACGTTTCCCCACGTAAATCTTTTGGGCGCTTGTTGGTGCAAACATGAGGATCTCTGTTGGAATGAGGTCGTCGTAGACAACGGCGTCGCACCCGGCAAGGGCATGCATTGCCTTGACGGTTATGAGATCAGGATCCCCCGGGCCTGCACCTATGAGGTATACCTTCATTACCTGGGCTCCCCGTGTATGCTTGTCATCAGGGCCTGTGCCAGTCTTCTGCCTACCGAGGGATCGCGGCCTTTCATACGCATCTTTTCCATCCTTGTCTCGTCTGTCGAACCGAGCATGCCTGTTATGAATATATCACGTTCGTCGATCGTTGCATATGCCCCGGCAGGAAGATTGCAGTCCTGACCGAGTGCAGCGAGGAATGCACGCTCGGCCTCTGCGCAGATACGGGTCGGCTCATGATCCAGGCCCTCTATCAGGGCATTGATTTCATGATCGTCAGCCCTGCTCTGTACCGCGATGATACCCTGGCCGGGCGAGGGTATCATGGTCTCGATAGCAAGAGGGGTTCCCTGGGGCAGACCGAGCCGTATCACCCCTGCAGCAGCGAGGATGACTGCATCCACGTCTTTTCCTATCTTATTCAGCCGGGTGGGGACATTCCCCCGGATATCGACAATTTTCAGGTCGGGTCTGAGAGAGCGGATCTGACACCGTCGCCTCATGCTTGATGTTCCTACGCTCGAACCGGAGGGGAGGGAATCGAGCGTATGGGTACCGCCTGTAAAGATCATGTCCTGTGGGTTTTCTCTTTTGAGGTACGCACTGATGATGAGTCCCTCGGGAATTATCGCCTGCATGTCCTTGAGGCTGTGAATTGCGATATCGATAGTACCGTCGAGCAGCTGCCTCTCGATATCCTTGACAAAGACCCCTTTGCCGCCGATAGCATCAAGCGGCGCATCCAAGAGGATGTCTCCCTTTGTTTTTATGATACATACCTCAGTCTGCACGGCAGGCAGCAGTTTACTCAGTGCAGTCCGCACCATCTCTGTCTGAACAAGGGCGAGTTTGCTACCTCTTGTGCCGATCCTGATAGTCTTCATCGAGCTGGAATATCCTCCGTGTCTGTTCTATATGGTTCACGTCCGGATGGGCTTTCAAAAAGCTCACGGGCCTGTGGATTAATCTCTTGAGGGTCGTTCGCAGTGCATTCTCTGCGAGACCCTTTCCTTCTTCACCGAGCGGGATGTCCCTGAGCTGCTCCTCGATATATTCCTCCATGAGGCTGAAGAGATCCTTGATGGTTGTGTTCGCATTGAGGGATCCAAGCCAGTTCTCAAAACTCTCTATCTCGTGATTGATGATCCCAAGAGCCTGCTCGGTGCTCTCCTCCCTGTTCTTAATGTGCCGGTCCACGATCGACTTGAGTGCATCGATGTCGTAGAGGTAGCAGTTGTAGACCTTTCCTGCATCCGGGTCCACGTCCCTGGGCACGGCAATGTCGATGATGATCATGGGGCTGTTTTTCCTCCGTTTCATCACCGCCTCGATCATGTCTTTCGTTATCAGAGGGGTGGCCGAGCCGGTGGAAGAGATAACAATGTCGCATGAGGTGAGCTCATCTTCCAGCTGCTCAAAAGGTTTCGGAACCCCTCCCAGTTCTTCTGCAAGGGTGCACGCTGTCCTGTGGGTGCGGTTGATAATGCTCAACTTTTTCACCCCTCTGTTTTTCAGCCTCTTTGCTGCAATGCTCGCCATATCACCGGCACCGATTACGAGAACCGAACTGTCTGTGATATCACCGAAGATATGGGAAGCGAGTTCCACAGCCTCGGAGGCTACGGAAACTGAGTATTTGCCGATATCCGTTTCTGTCCGAATTCGTTTCGCCGTTCGAAACGCCCTGTGCAGGGCCTTGTTCAGCAGTGTACCTGTCGTATTTGCCGCAAGGCAGTCACGGTATGAATCCTTTATCTGGCCTAAGATCTGCGGCTCGCCGGTTACGAGAGAGTCGAGCCCGCAGGCCACCATGAACATATGGCGGATGGCTTCTCTGCCCATGAAGTGGTCCGCCATGTCTTCCAGTTCATCCTGGGAGATTCCGCACAGGGATGAAAGACGGGCGTATATGGCTGATGCATCCAGTTCCCTGAAGTACACCTCCGTACGATTGCACGTGTTCAGGGTGAATGCCTCGGAATCCTTTTCCATTATGGCTAGGATGTCTTTCGGTTCTATATGGATCTGTTCCCTGATTTCCACCGGCGTATTTCTGTGGTTTATGCTGATGCAGCCGATCAGGTTCATGGAAGAAGTCCTATTCCATGGGCATTTGGAAATGCGAGGTTGACTCCGATAAACCCGATGATCATCAAACAGAACCCGATAACCGTGATGATGGCGGTACGGCTGCCTCTCCATCCGATGGCGAACCGCTGGTGTACTCCGAGGGCAAAGACGAACCACATGATGGCCCCGGCCGAAGCCTTCGGTGCAATACTCTCTAACGATACATCAAGGCTGGATGCCCACAGTGCGCCCATTATCATGCCGATGGATATGGCAACAAAGCCCAGAGACAGGCATGAGTAGAGTATCTTGTCCAGGACAGCCAGGGGCGGGAGTCCGCTCGCTGCTGCATGAATACGTCCTTTTCTGATGATCCTCTCGTGTATCAGGTAGACAACGGAGGTAATGAATGCCACGACAAAGAGCGCCTCGCCGCCGATCACACTTAAGGTATGCAGGCCGTACCAGTACTGTGATGATTCAATGAAAACACCGGGCTCCTGCCCAATGGAAGGCGCGATAAGCCCAATGGCGAAGGTGGCGATCGGAAGGTAGAAAGCCATCAATACGGTGGTGGCCTTTTTCCAGACCAGCGACATGAATACCACCGATGCAATGAAGACCATCATGTTCATTCCCTGGGCCGGCGATGATAAGGGGATATGCTGCATTCTGATCCCCAGGGCAATGATGAAGGTCAGGTGTGCCGTTACACACAGGATAAATGACAGGCGCGCCGCGGTGAGAATCGGAATATTCCTTGTGAACAGATAGAGGATAAATCCGATGCTGGTCAGGAAATAGAGGATAAGGACCACCGGCACTAGCATGGCATTATCTCCTCCAGATCGATGTGTTCTCCGAGTGCTTCAAAGAGGATTTTCTCCGCCAGGTCCCTGTCACCCTCCTTGATTGCATCGATGAGCTGCGAATTTACCAGTACGTCGAAGATCCGTTTGTGGTTCTCATGTCCTCCTTCCCTGGACAGCACGAGCGGACGGATCTTGCCCATGATCATGGCAAGGGTTGCAAACTCGTCTCCGATGCATCCTCCTATTTCCCTGCGCATCTTCCGGGAGAGAGCCGGGGAAACCCCTCCGGTTGATATGGCGATCTTTATCGGACCTTTCTCGATGATCGACGGAACGATGAAACTGCACAGAGAGGGTTTGTCCACCACATTGCAGAATATCCGCAGCACAGAGGAATCCTCGCTGACAGCAAGGTTCGTGGACTCGTCATCGGTGGCGGCAATGACCAGGACCGCCCCGCTGAGATCTCCTGATTCATAATCTTTTTCCACGATCTCCACCTCTCTCATGGAGGAGATCTCTTTGATTATTGCCGGTGCAATGACCTTTACCTTCGCTCCGGCAGCAAGGAGAGTCTCGATCTTCCGGTAGGCCACCATTCCTCCGCCTACCACGACAACAGGCTTTCCTCTCAAATCGACAAAAATGGGATAGTAATAGTTCTCTCGATATTCCATACGATTCTTTAACGGGTTATCTGACTTCTTTCAGCCAGTCCCGGATGATTTGTCTTGTCCTCGGGTCCTTCCTGAGCTGATGTACTGCGCCTTTCAGCATGGTGATCTTCTTGGGGTGACATGCCGAATCAAATAACCTCTGTGCATGCTCAGGAGGCACGGTTTCGTCTTGATCTCCATGCACTATGCCCAGCTTCCGGGGCGAAATAAAGGGGAGATATTGCTCGGGGGTGAGGTCGAGAAAGTCTTCATACCACCTGTTGATGTCTTGTGGAAAATCATCATCCCGGATAAGACCTATCTGCCTGAAGTGCTCTCTGAGCAGCCAGGGATCATCCGGGAGGATATCCGAGAAGTTCTGAGGTGATGCCATGAGCAGCAGGCTCTGGAGATTTTTTTCAAAAGAGGCCACCTTGGCGGCTATGGCCCCGCCTGCGGAGAATCCGATGCAGTGGATCGATTTGGGGTCGATGCCGGGTGTATTGTAAATCCTGTATACTACTGCGGACAGATCGTCGAACCAGCCCTTCATATCGATATTGCCGCCTGATTCCCCGCAGCCCCGGAAGTTGAAGACCGCGCAGCAGTACTTCTCTGAAACGATATCTTCCACCAGGCTCATATACCCTGAATCCGAAGGATCCGGTTTCGAGCCGGGTATCCCGTGGCACAAGATAACGACAGGACGTAATCCCCTGAAATTATCGTCAGGGCAGTAGAGCCATACCCTGATTTTTATCCCCTCCCGGGTTAATTGAAACTCTTTCGATTTCATCTTCAAGTAGATTGTATCTCCTGTATACAAAAGCCCAAGACTTCAATTCATGTTCATCCAAGATGAGTTCGTCATTGTCCGAGTATGTCCGTACCGGAATCCTGTTGCTCGATGCGAGCAGGCGAATGGTATTTTCAGGGATATCCAGCAGAGCGGATGCCGTTTCGATGGAGGTCTTTTTCTGTTTTCCACCGCCTACCTTCTTGAAGACAAATGTCTGCAGAATCGCCTTCTGTGTAGCGCTATAATCTAGGGAAAAGGCCTTGTCCAGCCCCTCGATATAATCGATATCCATCTGATACCTGATGTTCGACAATTCCACCAGGGCCCTGATATCGTCGGGATATTCTTCCAGCATCAATTCGAGAATCTCTTGTGCCTGTTCCATGTTGTTCATGAAAAAATTGATTTCCGCCAGGTACAGATAGGTGTCTTTCTCCTTATCACCCAGGTCCATGGCCTTGGAAAACATCTCGAGGGCAAGGTCCAGATGTCCGAGTTCCCGGTGGCAGATGCCGATGAGCTTGTAGATGAGCGGGGATGTTGAGCACAGGATATTTGCTTTCTCCAGGTCGTCTGCTGCGATCGTGTAGTATCCCTGTGCTATCTTGTCTCGGGCCCGGGACATAAAGATCTTGAACCGTTCTTCAAACTCCTTGTTGGACAGAGATTCATGTGCGTCTTTAAAGTGAAATCCCGACGTGCACAGATCAATGTATTCCTTGTTCTCGCTTAAGGGTTGGTTTGTCCCGAGAACACCGATGACCCGCTGACAGAGATTCTTGATGGGCAGCATGGAGTGTATCTTGTTCGCCACATTGAGTCCGACTCCGCAGATATCGCTCTTGTCTATTTCGGAGAGGTTTTTTGCCTCACCTATTAACTCCTTGAAAAAGACATTGGTCATCTCTTTTGAATTGCTTATAGGCAGGACCATTGCTGACTTATACTGACCCCCGGGGCATGTGTACTCGTAGCTGAGCCATAATTCTCTGTATTCACTGTCGATTCTTTCAACCTCCACTGAAATGAGCTCAATCAATCCCCTGGGTTGTTCCAATTTTCCACGCATGGGTGAAAATGTATTCTCTCGAGTGCAAAATGTCAACTATTAGGGGCCGTTCCACGATAAATACGTATGGAAACAAGGGAAAAATTATGATAGCTCATTGGCAGAGGTGAGGTAATGCTGAGATTTTTAAAGAACGTGAGTCTTGTTCTGATCCTTATGGTCTTTGCAGCGTCCGGAACCGTCTACGCCGCTCCCAGGGTGAAGGTTGACAACCCGGTTTATCATGCGGGGGAGATCCCTCAGGGAAAAGAGATATCCCATGAGTTCACCATTGAAAATATCGGCGATGAGTCATTGACCATGACGGTCAAGCCCTGTTGAGGCGTGAAGATTACTGCCCCGGGAGGGCAGGTTCTGGAATCGCGCGGGCAGAACATCGAACCCGGCGGATCCCAAAAGATTGTTGTGAGCATGTCTTCAAAAGGATATACCAGGTCGTTGAACAAGCAGATAAAGATACAGACAAACGATCCGGAGGCTGGCCTGGTAATACTTACCATGGAGGCAAAGGTCCGTGAGGTGCTCAGTGTTGTACCTCATCTGGTGAATTTCGGGAAGGTGTATCAGGGGTCGACCCATACGAGGGAATTGAAGATCAAGAACACGGGAAAAGATCCCATTGCCATAAGCCAGATAACGGCAAAACCCGATACCATGATTGCAATCTCTCCGGCCGAACCGTTCACCCTCAACCCGGGTGAGGAGAAACAATTTGAACTGACCTTTCATCCGGGGACATCGAAAGGGCATACCGGCGGGTATATAAGCCTGACTACCGATATCGAGTATCTCCAGAACAAGGTTATTCGGGTCCGGGCCCAGGTTGTGGAAGAGAAGAAGCCGTAAAGGGCCTCAGGCGATTTTCTGTGACAGTGGAATGAAGACGCGAACGAAAAAGAATATTGCCACTGTCTCGGGTCTTACCGGTATCAGCCGGATATTGGGATTTGTACGCGACATGGTACTGGCCTGGCTTCTCGGTGCAGGAATCCTTGCAGATGCCTTTATTGTTGCCTTCAGGATACCGAATCTTCTCCGCAGGTTTATGGCGGAAGGGGCTGTCAGTGTTGCCTTTGTCCCGGTTTTCTCCGAAGCCAAGGAACGCGATGGGCTCGATAAGGCCTTTGTCCTGGCCCGCGGGGTATTCACCCTCCTGTTCCTGTCTTTGACCGCCCTGGTAATTATCGGAGAGATCGTTGCCCCGGCACTTGTGGCAGTAATTGCCCCCGGTTTCTTGAACGCCGAAACCTTTGATGCCGCGGTCCATCTCACCCGCATTATGTTCCCCTACATACTCCTCATCGGTATCGTGGCCCTGTTCATGGGGATTCTGAATTCCCTGGGGCATTTCTCTGCGCCAGCCGGCGCCCCCATTCTGCTCAATATATTCATGATCGGCATCCCCATGATATTTCACGTGATGATACCGGTGTTCTCTTCCCCTGCAGACGCCTTTGCCTGGGGGGTCATCCTGGGAGGGATTGCACAGGTCATCCTTCACGTGGTCCCTTTGAAGAGACTCCATGTCCCCTTAGGTCTTACCCGAAACTTTTACCACCCGCGGCTCAGACAGGTCGGAAAGCTCATGGGTGTGGCGGCAATCGGGGCATCCGTGTATCAGATCAATGTTTTTGTAGGCACCCTGCTTGCTTCTCTTTTGGCAACCGGCAGCGTTTCATACCTCTACTATGCAAACAGGATCGTTGAACTGCCGTTGGGATTGTTCGCCTTTGCCGTGGGGAACGTCATGCTGCCTGCCATGAGTGCGGCCCATGCCCGGGGTGACACATCAAGACTTGCATCCCTTACCGGGGATTCTCTCTCCGCAGTGATGTTGTTTACCATACCATCGACTGTCGGGATTATGGTTCTTGCGGAGCCTATCTTTGCCATACTCTTCATGCGCGGAGCCTTCACCATGCAGGACAGCCTGTTGTCTGCATATGCACTGCAGATGTATGCCCTCGGTCTGTGTGCGGTCGGCTGTTCGAGGATCCTCACCCAGACGCTCTATTCGATGCAGCAGGCAAAAATCGTGGTGAATGTCGCCTGGTTGACCCTCGGGATAAATGTCCTTCTGACCCTGGTTCTCATGAGATTCATGCAGCACGCAGGGATTGCCCTGGCGAGCAGCATCTCCGTGTCACTGCAGATAATTATATTGTATCGTATTCTAGCAAAGAAGGGGATACATCTTGCCCGAAGTTCTTACGGTGAATATGCTAAAATGATCATTGCCGCAGCAGTTATGGGGGGGTGTCTGTATCCGTTACTGTCCATGAGGTTCTGGCTTGAAGGCTTAACTTTCATGAGTGTCTCTCTTCTGATTGCATGCGTTGTACTAGGTTCTGTCGTGTATTTCGGCCTCCTGTGGATTATGGGCTTCCGGCATATCCGCACAAGATAAGATTGTTGAGAAATGTCTGTAAAGATTGTGTAAAAAAATTCACTTTTGGCGGGATCGTATACAGTATGTAATTTCTTTCTTATAAAGAGTAACAAAATTCTATTTTGCTCAAAAAGTTCAGACTGTCAGGGAGAGATGATTTCTATAATGTGCAGTAATGTCATGTGGTTGACCCAAACATGGCGTGTGGCATTATGTTTGCAGTCTAACGAAAAGTAGTTTATTAGGTGGGGACAACGATGAGATATGCTCGCGGAGAAGACATCGAACAACATCGAAGTCTCAGGGTAAAGGAACTCTGCGATCTCAAGAAGGCATGCCGAGAACTTGAGGCATATCGGGACTGTGCAAGATAGATACGGAAGCCTCAACTGATGTAAACATATGACGGAGGTGGTCGTGTAGTGCCATGTGTAATGACAGATTAAAACAGTATGTTATTGACCAGACCTTAGAACTGTCACCAGAATTTATTAAGGATAATTCTGCAGTCATACCTCTTCTTTTTCAGGTTTTGCTTCTCAATGACGTTGATGTCCGGGTTGAGAAGGTTTCAGATCTTTTCCTCAATTTTGTGGAGCACATTACGCCTTATGATGTGGCGCTTGTATACCTCTGGTCGCCGGGAAATGCATGGTTCTGCCGGGGGCTGCAGGGTGAGATACCCGAAGAGATCGAAAAGGGGGATATCTTCACCTCCACAATACGGGATATCGCACGACCGATGCTGATACAGAACGTAAGCGAGGAAAAGTTCGAACCCGGTGAACTCCCCCTGGCTTTTTCGTCCATGATAGGACTCCCGATTTATAAAGATACGAAAGTGATCGGGTGCCTTGAATTGTTCAGGAAGACAAACCCGAGCTTCTCCATGAACGATCTTGTCCTTATAAAGCACCTTCTGTTGAGCTCGGAAAATATCATACAGCATGTTGTGGCCCCTGAAAGAGAGTATGAAGGGATACTGGATGTCCGTACTGACATACCCCAGAGGCATGTTCTTATCGATGTTCTGCACCAGTATGAGGAACTCTCAAAGAGAATGGCATTCCCGTTGACCGTGGCAATCATCGAGATTGAAGACAGGAATAAATTCGGGCTCTATCACCACATCCCAGAGGGAGTGAGGACGCTCAAGACGCTCGCCAAGAGGATTCAGGACGGACTGAGGTGTTATGACAAGGTGCTCAGGTATGAAGAACTGAGCTTCTTTGTGATTCTGCCGGGGTGCTCATCCCAGGATGCAGTCACCGCGCTTCACAACGCCACGCTTTCTCTGGGTGCGGACCTCGCGAATAATATGACCATCGGGATCGCCACGTTGCCGGATGAGGCCCAGGAGGCAAAGGGGCTTATCAATGTTGCTCACCAGGCCCTATCACATGCGAAACGAAAGGGTATTCATATAGCGAGATTTTCTCAGACAGGTGCCATCAAGCCCACGAACCTCTCTTTAGAGCTCAAGATAAAGAGGATACTGGAATCAGGTCCCCATTTGAATATTGTAAACGAGCTCCTGGACCTGTTCAGAATCCAGTGTCAGGCGGATGAAATATCCATCCGCTACGATCCGCCGGGGGTACCTGTGCGCTGGCAGGGGTATGATCTTGGTTACATCAATTATGAGGGATTGTCTGAAGATATTCAGGACTGGATTGTCACCTATCTCTGTCCGGCATGGGCCGTTGCCTTGGGTATCGACACGGATATCAGAAACTGGTACCTGAGCACACTCACCACCGCATCCATTCTCAGTGATCTCAGGGCCGGTTATCCAATGGGCTACTCCATCAAGGTTGCCGACCAGATGTATACCCTTGCAAAAGAGATGGGCAAGGGTGATGTTCAGGCTTCACAGTGGGCGAACTCCTCCCTGGCCGCCAACATCGGATATCTCGGAGTCCCGACCTCCCTGTTTACCAAGGGAGAGATAACGCCCTTTGACAAGAAGAAGATCAATGCCCACACGCTGATTGCCTCGAGGATGTTCAAAGACAGTGCCGTACTTGACCTTGATAACGATATCCTCATGTATCACCATGAGAATATCGATGGGAGTGGATACCCGCGAGGGCTCAAAGGCGAAGAGATTCCTCTCGGTGCACGCGCCATGAGGATCGTGGATGCCTTCAATGCCATGACGTCTCCTAGGCTCTACAGATTCCAGCTTGATCCGAAGGATGCTTTAAAGGAATTGTGTTCCATGAGCGGCAGGATGCTGGATCCCGATGTTACATCTCTTTACGTGGATCTTATCGGTTTTTGATCCAGCGGGGATGGGTAATCCCGTATTTCCTGATCTTATAGTGGATAACCCGTTTGCTTATTCCCAGGGAATTGGCAGCTTCTTTTTGTATCCAGTCATTTTTCCTGAGAGCCTCGAGAATGATCTCTTTCTCCGACATTGCCAGAGAGGAGAGTGACACTGCCTCCTTGGGAGCAATGTCGTTTGAACTGGGGTGGGCTATTGAAATGTCGTGTTCCCGGATGACATCGCCTTCTGCGAGCAGGACTGCGCGTTCAATACAATTGCGGATCTCTCGCACGTTGCCGGGCCAATCGTATTGGTGCATGTAATCCAGGGCACCTCTGTCGATATCCATCTCGGTTTTGTTGAATTCCCGGGTGTACTTTCTGATAAAGTAGCGGGCAAGCGGCTCGATATCCTCTTTGCGCTGTCTGATAGGCGGGATGTCAATATTTACCACATTGATCCTGTAATACAGATCTTCCCTGAATTTGTTTTCCTGAACAAGGGCGTAGAGATTTTTGTTCGTGGCGGTGATGACCCGCACATCCACCCTGATCGTCTTTTCACCGCCGACTCGTTCGAACTCTCTCTCCTCGAGTACCCGCAGGATCTTGGACTGCAGGCCAAGGTCCATGTCTCCTATCTCGTCTAAGAAGATGGTCCCCATATTGGCCTGTTCGACCCGGCCTGTTCTCATCTTTATAGCCCCGGTAAAGGCCCCTTTTTCATGACCGAAGAGTTCGCTCTCCAAGATGTTGTGCGGGAGCGCAGCACAGTTCACCTGTACGAAATTGTTCTCTGCTCGTTTGGAATTATGGTGTATAGCGCCTGCGATCAGCCCCTTGCCCACACCGGTCTCCCCGGTGATGAGCAGCGTGGAGTCAGCCTTTGCGACTTTTTCCGCCATGTTCAGCACCTTCTTGAGCGTGGTACTGATCCCTATTATGTCCGAGGTGCGGTAAATGACGTTTTCCTGGGTATGCCTGAGGTAGTCGATCTCATTCTTCATGCGTTTAATGGCCAGGGCATCATCGATTTTCTGTACGATTTCATGGAGGCCGAACGGCTTTTGTATAAAGTCTTGGGCACCGTTCTTCATGGCCACCACCGCGGTATCAACCGAGGCATAACCGGTCATGACAATTACAACCGTCGTGGGATTTGAAGCCTTTATCTTTTTGAGCAGCTCGATGCCGTCCATCCCGGGAAGCTTGAGGTCGGTGAGCATGAGATCATAGATATACTTGTTTACCCGAGCCAATGCCGACTCGGCATTTTCTACGAGTTCGACATCGTGGTTGTGTTTTTTCAGTTCCTGGAACAGGATCTGCCCCAGATTAATATCGTCTTCAACTATAAGTATATGTGCCATATCTATCGAATTCATCGGTTATTGGAAGGTAAAACTTTACGCCGGCCGGCTTCGATGCGCGATAGTGCGTGGAGTTTGGTGGCAATATGGGGCTGCAGCAGTATAGTAATACATCCCATAGTGCAGCGCTGCCTTCCAGAGAAGATACGTTTAATCCCTGCATAACCGTATTCCCGTGTGCTGCATGGGGTGTCTCCTCGCGCAGACTGGTGGTCATTCAACCCTTGCTGGTTTTATAATAATAAGGGCAGAGACGGCGGATCAAATGGTTTGCTGAGAAAAAGTTGCACAATGATAGATCCGAATGGGTGCACAGACATCAGAGATAACAGGTCTGGAACTGAGAAAATATTTTAGTATTATATAGGCAATAGCGCTCTGGTATCATCCATTGCCGAGGTTATGCCTGTTGACCAAAACAACGCGGTATACTATGGTATATGCATAAACCGGCTCCAATTGATTGACGATAGCATGATGCTTCGTCAGACACACAAGGGGGTAGTATGCTGTTAAGTACAGTAGTGGTCACTGAGTTTATGACCAATTGTTTTATTGTAGGTGATGATGCGACAAAAGAGGCGATTGTTATAGATCCGGGCGGGGAAGCAGGCAGGATTGTACAGGAGATCAAAAACCTGGGGGTGGAGGTAAAGGCTGTCGTGAATACCCATGCCCATGTCGATCACATAGGAGCGCTCAAAGAGATCAAGAACACGTTTAATGCCGAGATCATGCTCCACAACCTCGAACTTCCTATTCTGCAGACAGCATCGAGGATGGGAAGGCTCTTTGGTGTGAGTATTGAGGAACCTCCTGAACCCGATCGATTCCTTGCCGATGGGGATCAGGTCATTTGCGGGAGTCTCACTCTTACCGTCATAGAGACCCCCGGACATTCTCCGGGCGGCATTTCGCTGGTTACCTCGGATGGACAGTATTGTTTTGCCGGGGATACCCTCTTTGCCGGATCTATCGGGCGGACAGATTTGCCCGGCGGCGATTATCATACCCTGATTCAATCCATCAAGACCCGGCTCATTCCGCTTGGTGATGATGTGAAGGTGCTTCCTGGTCATGGTCCTGCCACGACCATGGGCAATGAACGCAGATACAATCCATTTCTTTAAGGGAGGTAAGTCATGAAGAGAGCACTCCTCTATGCCCTGATTGTCCCGCTGGCAGCATTGCTGCTCATGCCCGGGTGTGCACAGGTTAAGGAGAAATTCTCAAAATCTCCTTCCTCTGTTGCCAAGCAGCCAGCTGCACGGTACTTCGATTTCAATGATGTACTGATTCCGGGGGATTTATCCAAGGAGTTCAAGGAGAGTTTCATCACGAACGGACATGGACGACTCGTGCTTTCCGGGCGTGTCGAGAGTGAATCACTCGCCCAGTACTTCATCACCTCCATGTACACCGACGGGTGGACAGCCCTCAATCAGTATAAGTATCAGGGATCGATTAAGCTCTTTTTCAAGAAAAGTGAGAGGATCGCGACCATCCTGATAACAGAGAATCCTCTCGGTACAAGGGTGGAGATATGGGTAATTCCGCAGGGGAAGATTTAGGCCAGAAACAGATCGTCTTTGGGATTACAGGAGGTATTGCCGCTTATAAGGCTCCTCTGGTCGTGAGAGAATTGACCAGCCTCGGCCTTGATGTTCATGCGCTCATGACGGCCTCTTCGCAGCATTTCGTAACACCCCTGACCCTCCAGACACTCACCGGCAGGCCTGTTCATGCCGAGATGTTTCCTTCAGTATCACCGAATGCCTACGAGGTTGAACATATAGCGTTGGCCGACCTGGCGGATCTTTTACTGATAGCACCGGCCACCGCAAACTGCATAGCAAAACTCGCGCACGGCATTGCGGATGATCTGCTCAGCTGTGTGGCCCTTGCAACGAAAGCACCCCTTCTGGTTTGCCCGTCCATGAATGTAAACATGCTTTCTCATAAGGCAACACTGGAGAACCTCAATACCCTTCGTGAACGCGGCGTACATATCCTGGAACCGGCCGTAGGAGAGCTTGCATGCGGGTGGGAAGGGGCAGGAAGGTTGCCGGAACCGCACAGGATTATGCAAGAGGTCAAAAGACTGCTCTATCCGAAAGATCTCGAGGACATAAGCATTGTGATAACATGCGGCCCTACCTGCGAGGACATCGATCCGGTGAGGTTTATTACCAACAGGTCCACAGGAAAGATGGGCAAAGCGCTTACAGAGGCTGCATGCCTGCGGGGGGCCAGGGTGAAGGTGATCAGCGGACCTGTGAGCGTTGACTATGCGCCATGGGCCCAGGTAGTGGATGTGCGCTCGGCCCGGGAGATGCTCCATGCCGTCCAGGAAAGTCTTGGTGATGCGGATGTGCTGATCATGGCAGCCGCCGTCGCGGACTATGTCCCTTCTGTCCGCCGGGATGCCAAGATCAAGAAAGGAGACAGGCTGCAATCGCTCGAACTCTCATCCAGCCCTGACATCCTCTCCACCATCAAACCCGATAAGGACGAGAAGTTTTTTGTAGGGTTTGCCGCCGAGACGGAAAACCTCACTGATTTTGCAAAGGACAAGATGATCAGAAAAGGCCTCGATATGATCGTTGCAAACAGGGTGGGTCAGGCAGGCAGCGGCTTTGCCTCGGATACCAACAGCGGTGTCATCCTCACCCCCGAAGGGATACTGGATGACTTCGAACAGATGGGGAAAGATTCCTTAGCCCATAAGATACTGGATTTTGTAAGGGAACGATTGTGAGAGACCAGTTAGTTCAGGTCCTGCGCGAAGAAGCGCTGTGGGCCGGCAGATTCCTGGTCCTTCCGGAATATTCCGGTCAAGGTCAGCCGGTGCAAACGCTTAAGAGCATTCGTGAAGCAATGGGGGATTGCACGCGATGCAGTCTTTGCCGAACGAGAAAGTCCATCGTTTTCGGGGAGGGTAATGAAAGGGCTGAATTGATGTTTATCGGAGAGGCCCCGGGAGCGGCAGAGGATGAAAGCGGCAGGCCGTTTGTGGGGCCGGCGGGGAACCTCCTGACAAATATCATCGAAAATGAAAAGGCGATGGGGCTGAAGAGAGAGGATGTGTATATCGGCAATATCCTGAAGTGCCGGCCCCCGGCCAACAGGGACCCTCTGCCTGAAGAGGTGCGGCAGTGCATCGGCTTTCTGGAGTCGCAGATCAGTGTGATCCGTCCGAAGATCATTGTGACACTGGGTAGGATAGCAACCCAGAATCTCTTGGATACTACAACACCCATAAGCCGTCTGAGGGGAACGTTCCAGGAGTACAAGGGCATTGCCGTGATGCCAACGTACCACCCGAGTTATCTCCTGCAAAATCCATCAAAAAAGAGGGATGTATGGGAAGATA
>ERZ795048.1828-NODE-1828-length-18243-cov-6.148175_pt1 | contig 18243 bp, 18 predicted proteins | sample MGYA00375132_ERZ795048 | MGnify/ENA primary metagenome ERZ795048 (study PRJEB30177, sample SAMN05720225) | activated sludge metagenome | isolation source: Anaerobic digester | place: Hong Kong | collected 2014-12-17 ...
GTGAAAATTCCGATGCGCACATGTTTTTATTGCATAGGGTGATTGCTCTTAGTGACACGTATATCATGATGCAAGGTGATGGCAACTGGACGGGCACGGAAACCTGTTTGCGCAGTGAGGTGATAGGCAAAGTCACTCATGTCATCCGATTGGGTAAGACCTATCCTGTGGATGGCAAGATGTGGAAACGTTATTCTGCTGTGTGGGCTACCTTGACTCCTATGCGTCGTTGGTTATTGGCCATCTACCGTAGAATCCCTAAAAAGAAATTGAAATAGACAGAATATAGAAACAAGATATGAAAAAGAAACCCGGATTTGATCTCCACGAAATAGGAGATACTTTTATGATCACAGCTGATGGATCGCATGTGGATTTTACACAAGTTATCAACTTAAATGAAACAGCTGCATATATTTGGCAGCAGTGTTCTGTTGGCCAAGAAGTCAACCATCAGGAGTTGGTCGATGCCTTGATGAAAGAGTATGAAGTCGATGAATCATTAGCCCAAAAAGATGTGCATGATTTATTGCTCAAATGGGTCGAAATCGGATTATTTGAATCATAACGATTAATTGTCGCCATGTCAAAAAAAGCGAATCATTTATCTCCATTCAATATACAGTTGAGTTGTAAAATACTGCGTTGGCTTTGGGAAGTTTCTCAAGGCACACGGTGTAGTATCCTGTTGGTGACGGCTTTAGGTATTGTAGGCGTATTTGTGGGGCTACTAGATATCTGGGTGTATAAGTGGGTTATTGATATCGCGACCAAAGATGTGGATGGTTCTTTATTGCTTGCAGGTGGGGTAGCCGTGGGGGTACTCTTGTTGACCATGGGACTCGGAGTCTTTCAGAGTTGGGTCAACGTGCGTTTGCAAGTTAAGGCTGGCAATCAGATGCGTCATCGTTTATTTCAACGTCTATTGGCTTCTCGGTGGAATGAGTTAGAACAGTACCATAGCGGAGATGTGCTCAATCGTATAGAACGTGATGGCGGGGCTATCGTGGGACTGCTCACGACTACCGTACCGAGTTTTGTGATTTCGGTGTTGCAGTTCCTAGCTGGTTTTATCTTCTTCTGTTATCTCGATTATCGCTTGGCTTTACTATCGGCGTCTTTTTTGCCCTTGTTGATGTTGGGGGCACGATTTTATGGCAGTCGCATGCGTCGCTATAATCATCAAATAAAGCAGAGTGGCAGCCATATTCAGGCAGTGATGCAAGAAAGTATTCAGCATCGCACGGTCATTAAAAGTATGGAACAGGGAGAGAATCATCTGTCCAAACTAGAGAGTTATCAAACCACCTTGAGTGATCAGATAGATGTGCGTACGCGTTTCTCGCTGGTTAGTAAGAGCATTATGCAGTTGGGGTTCTCAGGAGGATATATCTTAGCTTTTCTTTGGAGTGCCTATCGGTTGAGTCTCGGACAAATTACCTTTGGTACGATTACCGCCATGTTGCAGTTGGTCAATAAGGTACAGCGTCCAGCATTTGATTTAACGCGTATGGTGCCCACCTTTGTGGGAGCGATTACCGCAGCAGAACGTTTGATGGAATTGGAAGACTTACCGATGGAGGATGTGTCCAATCGTGTCTTGTTTAAGGAAGCTCCTTTGTTGGTTTTTGATCAAGTCGGTTTTCGTTACGACGATGCTGAAGCAGAGGTGTTGAGAAATTTGTCGATCACTTTGGTGCCCGGTAGCCGCTGTGCGCTGATAGGCGAGACTGGAGCGGGCAAGACGACAATGATACGCCTATTGTTGGCCTTTGCATTTCCCACCACAGGACGCGTGTACCTCAAATATCGTGAACAAGAATTGGCGGTTTCAGCCTATACACGATGCAATTTTGTGTATGTTCCCCAAGGCAATAGCTTATTGAGTGGTACCATTCGTGATAACTTATTAATGGGAGATATTCAAGCCACCGATGAGGCTATGAAACAAGCACTGCGCCATGCGCAGGCTCACTTTGTGTTTGATTTACCCAACTCGATAGATACCTCCATCAATGAACTCGGGGGAGGATTATCCGAGGGACAGGCACAACGCATCGCCATAGCACGTGCGTTATTGCGTCCAGGACAGATCTTATTGCTTGATGAGGCCTCTTCTGCTTTGGATAGTAAGACAGAGGCTGCATTGCTCGATGCTCTTTTTACAGAATACCCCAATAAGACGATTTTATTTATCACCCACGATCAAGCCATCGTAGATCGTTGTGACCAAACGATTCAATTGATCAAACAATAACTATTCGTGATGGTAAGGAGAGCCTTGTAAGATACTCATAGCCCGATATACTTGTTCTACGAAAAACAAACGAATCATCTGGTGTGAGAAGGTCATTTTGGATAGAGACATTTTCTCATGCGCTGCTTGATACACCGCTGGAGAAAAGCCATAAGGCCCCCCTATAATAAAGACCAAACGTTTAGGCAGGGTATGCATCTTATGAGATAGATAGTCGGCAAATTCCATGCTGCGCATTTCCTTGCCATGTTCATCCAGTAAAACGATATGATCGCCTGGTTGTAAGGCTTTAAGAATCAGTTCCCCTTCCTTTTCCTTTTGCACCTCATTGGACATCGCCTTTGCATTTTTAAGTTCAGGAATGACCTGCATGCTGCAAGGCAATTGGGTACGTTGTAATCGTTTCAGATAGTCGTCGATAGCAGACACATATAGCTTGTCTACCGTACGACCTACCACAATGAGGGATAACTTCATATTTCTTTTTTAAGTATTCGCAAAGATTAATTATGCCGCAAAGATACAGAAAAGTCCTGTATTCTTCTTATTTTTGTCGCTAGATTTAGAGCCATGTCACAGACAGCTCATGTATATCCATTTTTATTTTATTTTTATATGACAACTAAAAACTCCCTTACTGAAACTATTTGTAGCGCTATGGAACGATTGCAGATTGAGCAACTTACCCCTATGCAGCGCGACATGCTTGCCCAGTTTGGGAAGCAACAAAATATGACGCTTCTGGCCCCAACTGGGTCGGGCAAAACCCTCGCTTTTTTACTTCCTCTATTAGAGCAAGTGCAGAAGCAACCACAACGGCTACAGACTATTATCATTGCCCCTAGTCGCGAGTTGGCCATCCAGATAGATAGTGTGTGGAAGTCCATGAAATCTCCTGCACAAAGCGTGTGCTGTTATGGTGGTCATGCCATAGCCACAGAAAAAAAAGATATTGCTCGTGTACAGCCAGCCTTGATTATCGGTACGCCAGGGCGTTTGCTAGACCATCTCGATAAGGGAAATATCAATGCCAAAGGCGTGATCTCTCTAGTGATTGATGAGTTTGACAAGTCGCTCGAATTAGGATTCCAGGAACAAATGGAATCTATCATGGCTTATCTACCTAGTTTAAAACAAACGATTCTTTGTTCGGCAACTGATATTGATGAACTCCCAGAATTTGCGTCTATTGAAGAGGCCATTCGTGTAGATTATTTGGATGGAGGCTTGGTGCAATCAGCAGTAGATGATGCGGAAGAACCTGCTAGTCGCTTGCAGATGTACCGTGTAGTCTCTCCAGCTAAAGACAAGATAGAATGTCTGTATAATCTGCTTTGTACGCTAGGAAATGAATCGACTATGCTGTTTTGCAACCATAGAGCCAGCGTTGATCGTATCTACAAACTACTCAAGGAGAAAGGTATACTGGCCGTCCGTTATCATGGCGGTATGGAACAAATGGATAGGGAACGATCACTCTACACCTTCCGTACAGGAAGTCGCCACCTGTTGGTGGCTACCGATCTAGCCGCTCGTGGATTGGATATTCCAGAAGTGCAGCATGTCATTCATTACCATATGCCTATCGATCAAGAAGCCTATACACACCGTAATGGACGTACCGCTCGTTGGACATCCACAGGGAGTGCCTATGTTTTGCTGCATGGCGAAGAAAAAATGCCTGCCTATTTACAAGAGCTTCTAGACAAGATGCCTATTTTGGAATTGCCTGCACAACCCACATCTATCCCTAAACCAGAATGGGCCACTGTATATATCGGCAAGGGAAAGAAACATAAGTTGAGCAAGATGGATGTAGTGGGCTTCTTATGTAAGAAAGGGCGCCTATCTGCTCAAGATTTGGGACTGATTGTTGTTCAACCCACTTGCTGTTACGTTGCTGTGCGCAGACGTAAGTTGAAAAGTCTCTTGCAACTTGTGCATAATGAGAAGATTAAAGGGCTTAATACGAAGATAGAAGAGGCCTACGGCTAGCAAGTATATCATAGCTCGCTCTTATATACTTGCTAGCTATGTTATCAAGTATATAAGAGCGAGCTATGATATACTTCCCAGTGAGACGAGATATACTTCCCAGTGAGACGAGATATACTTCTAGTTAAGACGAGATATACGTGTCAGGAAGTATTCGTGTCAGTGTCTGAGAATACAGATCAGAAATGGATTATTTTGCGTTAAATAACTTGTCCATTTTTCTGATATTCATAAAAAGGATTACGCCACCTCCTATGCCAATTAATGCTATAAATAGTGGAGTAATATAATCTTCAACACGGCTGCTATCCATGGACGTATAGAGGGTACCTGCCAGTAGACTTGCGATAATCAAGGCATATACTATGAATACAGCATGGGATATTGTAGAATTGTGTTTGTAGTGTTGTCTGAAAAGGGGATTGTCATATTCATTTGATACAAAGGGAACTTTTGGACAATGAGCGATTAGTTCGCAATAGATCGCATCATAATCTTTCATTTCAATGGTCGTTTCGCACAGTCGCCCTTTGGGAGATAGAAATTGAATACGTACTATGTTCGAAAAATTTACAAAAGGTATCCATTTCCATTTTGGTGTGTCGTAAATACCAATAATTGTATCATAGGCAATCTTACGAGGTGTGCCTCTCTGGTCAAAAAATGTAATATACTCTTCTTCAAAAAAGACTTTAGAGAAATACGATACTAGTTTGCCAATAAATAATTGGGTGGAAAATAGGGTTATGAGTCCCCATAAGATCCAACTATTGGAGATGCAACCAAAATAAATGGAAGCGGCAATCATAAGTACATTCCAGGCTATTTTTCCCATATTTACCAAGCTGGGAATACTTGTGTGATAGTTTTCTTTCTTCATTGTCAAAACGCGTTATAAAAATACATATCTTTGTGCAAGTTTGTACAAAGATATGTATTTTATTTGACAAAAAGATGTTTCGTGTATAAAAAATATAGCAAAATATTATGCCAATTTTTTGCTTTGAACTCCTAGGATCACATTGCGTGTATAGGCAATAAATCCAAATGACTGTCCTAATATTAAGATTGGATCGCGTCTAAGCACCGCATAAGCGATGATGATACTTGAACCTACCAAACTGATGATCCAGAAACCAATGGGCAGTTCTGCTTTCTTCGTCTTTAGGGTTATAATCCATTGATATACGAAGCGCAAAGTAAAAATAACTTGTCCAGCAGATCCCATAATAATCATCCATAATGGCACCTCTTTTTGTTGGAAAAATTGCTGCACAAAACCATCGAAATCTCGTATCACAATGCCTACAGCTAGCCACGGTGTCGCCAATAATACGGCGCGTAAAGGTAGTGGAATAGATGACCAGAAGCCTTTTAGATTAAGATTCCATATATAAATATAATAGGCAATTAGCTGCCCAAGCAATATCGAAAAATCATCACGTAACCATCCGTAGATAAAAAGCAAATAGCTTCCTAGCATACTTAATATCCAGAATAGTGTAGGAGATACGATCTTCTTTTCACGCTCCGACATGATCCACTGTACGAGGATACGCGAAGAGAAGAAGAGTTGAGCCAATAGGCCAATAACATATATAATCATCCGCGGAATCCTTTTTGATCCATATTATTGTCAGCCACACGGTAATTGATATATCGATGTGCCATCCATCGATACGCAAAACAATCTTTAAATGGAGAGATCATTCTATTCCAAAGATTGTATTTGGATACCCCAGCAACACGAGGGAAGTGGCGTACTGGAGTTTCGATATATGCTCCACCTTCTTGAAGTAAAATCAAAGCAGGTAGAAAGCGATGCATTCCTGTGAAGAAAGGGATGCGCTTCGCGTAGGATGTTTGCAATACTTTGAGTGGGCAGCCTGTATCTGTTGCTCCATCTTTGGTCATCATGCGACGAAAACCATTGGCAATACGCGATTGAAAATTCTTAAACCATGAATCCTTTCTGTCTGCTCGGATCCCCATCACTAGTGGGTAGCTATCAGCAGATTCGAGCAACTTATTAAAGTCCTCGGGAGCCGTCTGTAAGTCGGCATCAATATATCCCACAAATGGACTTTGAGCTAAGTCAAATCCAGCTTTGATGGCTGCACTAAGTCCAGCATTTTTTTCGAAACTTACGTAAAAGAAATGTTCGTTTTGTGCGCATATCTTCTTAAGTCCATCTTCACTGGCATCTTTAGAACCATCATTGACAAATAGTACACAAGCACTCTTGATTGCCATTGGAAGATAAGCTCCAAGCTTTTCTTCCAACATATGTATATTATCTTCTTCGTTATATACTGGTACAATAATGGTAAAATCGTAATTTTTCGTAGGGTTCATATTCCTTTTTTTATTTGTTCTTGATAAGTGTAACATAATACTCAAATGTTTTGCTATGATGTTTGTCTGAACGAGGTCGACGATTATTATCATAGAAACCTATATGGGTACAGTTTAATTGATTGATTACAGAGTCGGGTAATGTCTCTTCGAGAGGTTTATGAGTCATCAGTACGAACGGCGCTTTGGCTTGTAAAGTCTTAAGATCTGCTGCAGGTAGATTATGAATCTCCTTGTGCATTTCATAGACAAACTCTATACGTACAGGTTCATCTGGCATGGCCAAATAAGGCAGCGGTTGTAAGGCTTCGATATGTCTGGTCTCACCAATTGATTTAAACTCAGGATTGTTGACCAATCCACCTATATAAGGCATCACAAAACATTCGATCACAAGAAATAAAGCAGCCACTCCATAGACCAATCTATTGGGTTTCTCCTGCTTGGTCGATTTAAATAAATACACCGCAATGCCCCACATCAATATAGCCAATAGTATAATCTGCCAAAGAGGTACCAAGCCACGGCGTACCAAAAACACATAGCCTAAAATAGGTAGTATGGCCACTATACAGCTGATGAGGTAGGCGTTCATTTTGAACAACAAACGTTGCCCTTGTGCTAAATGATTTTCTTTAAATTTTTCGGTCCAAAATGTGATTAAAGCCCCCATTATATATGCAGCAGGCATTAATATAGGGAGTAAATATCTTTTTTTCTTTTCAGGAAGGAGTGATAGTAATATTAGCTGTGCACCCAACCAAGCCAAGGTGTACCATGTTGTACGTGGCACCCGTTTGCTCTTGCTGATAGCTATCGGAGCAAAGATAGCTGTAATCAACATCAATGACCATACACCTGTTTCCAAGAAGAAGGTCTTATAATAATGCCAAGGACGCACATTACGATTGGTCCATGCACCTGTTTCCTTATTCATTACATAATCCCATTTATCTGCATGGAAAGTGATGATTAAGAAATACCACCATCCACCTATGATGACAGTGACCAAAATCATAGTCAATATAGGCCATAGTTTTCTTCGTCTATGTACGTCACCGAGCAATGGTAAAGTCAATAAAGCAGGCAAGAGTAGGGCATAAAACGATACAGGCCCCTTACTCATAAAAGACAGTCCCATGCAAACCCCAGCCGCGAGAAATCCTCCCCACTGAGCCCCTTCACGCCGCAGAGCACGAATCATAAAATAGATGGCTCCCATCATAAAGGCATGGCAGTAGATATCCCACGATGCCGTACGTCCCATGAGCACAATATTATAAGACGTCATTAGGATGAGCGACGAGATAAATGCATATTCCTTTTTCTTGGTCAACTCTTCACCAAGACTATAAAAGAAGTACACCAAAAGCAATGCAGCCAATCCCGCCATGACCCGCTGCATGCCGATATTATCCGGAGACAGCAGTTCGGCACCCGCTGCTATCCACGTGGGCAACGGTGGTTTTTCAAGTCGCAACTCTCCATTCATCGTTGGTACTATCCAGTGTCCTTGATAGACCATCTCCCTTGCAGTAATGATGTTTCTAGACTCCATGATATCGGCCAATATCACCTTGTTGTGAACGAAAAAAGCCGCTATCCCTAGCAAGAATAGAATAATTAAATGTTTTGTTTTTTGTGCCATAACATTCTTCGTTTTATGTGTTTCTATGCATTTTGCGCACCATTATTTTTTCAGAAACATAGTAAACCAATCCATTTGTTGCGAGATACCCTCTTTGAGTGATGTTTGAGCCACATACCCAAAGTCACGTTCAAACTTCGTGATATCTGCATATGTTTGATAGACATCCCCTTTTTGCATCGGCACAAACTCTTTGATTGCTTCCTTGCCTAGTTTTTCTTCAATCGTGTGTATGAAGTCCATCAGTTGCACTGGATGTCCGCAACCAATATTGTAGATTTCTGAACGCGTACTAGTCACCTCAGCATCTACTGTTCTAACGACTCCTTCGATAATATCATCGATATAGGTGAAATCGCGAGATAGATTGCCATTGTTAAATACACGTATCGGTTTATCGTGTAAAATAGCATCAGCAAAAAGCCATGGAGCCATATCGGGACGTCCCCATGGTCCATAAACCGTAAAGAAGCGTAGAGCCGTTGAATTTAGTCCATATAGATCGGCGTAGACATGCGCCAATAATTCATTGCTTCGTTTAGTCGCTGCATAGACAGATGCAGGATCGTCTACTCGGTCATCTTCTGCAAAGGGCACTTTTTTATTTCCCCCATAGACCGAACTTGAAGAAGCATATACTAAGTGTCGTACCGATTCGCTAGCACGGCAGCACTCCAACACATTGGTAAAACCACGCATATTGCTGGTGATATATGCTTGAGGATTCTTGATGGAGTATCTCACTCCAGCCTGAGCAGCCAAGTTGACCACTACATCGAAGGCATATTTGTCGAAGAGTGCTTTCATACCCTCTTCATCTTCAAGTTTTAACTGTATAAATGTATAACTTGGAAATTTGGAACTTGATACTTCTTGGCCGTATATGATGTGCTCTCTGGAGATACCTCCCCATTCCAAACGAGCATATTTTAAGTTAACATCGTAATAATCATTGATGCAATCAATGCCTATAACATTATCGCCTCTACTAGCCAAACGGCGTGCTAAGTAGCTACCGATAAATCCAGCGGTACCTGTGATAAGTATTTTCATTATTTTTGATTTAGTCTTTGATCTCTAATGTCTAGAACAATAGAGACAAAGGTACAATTTCAGAAGTCTCTAAAGGCATGATTGGGGGTAAAAAATAATTTTTTCGTGCGTTATTCAGTTTTTTTACAGATTTGGAAACACGCATGTAATAATATGCCATAAACATAACTCAAATTGTATATATCGAGTTGCTGTCGTTACATATCTATCAAATAAAAGTCGTACTCATAACTCTGAGTACGACTTATACATCGTTTTTTCCTTATTTTGTTGCCACACTTAGCAACGCTAATACCATGTTTCCTTCACATTTTAGATCAAAATACTTATTCTACATTTCTTAGATAGCATAAGATCGGAAAAGTTTAATCTAAAAATGTTTTATTTTTCATTTCATCCCTTATCGTAGATATATGGTAGCACACAGGCTACTGGTTATACCTATCTACGAAAGCTTTTACTTTGTTGGTATATTGGGTAGGAGCTGTTTTATAGGCAAAGGCATGCGTTGCACCAGGGACAATCCATAATTCCTTGGTTCCCCTTTTGGCTTTATACAATGTATGCACCATCCACGTAGGCACATACGTATCTTTATCCCCATGTATAAAGAGCATAGGTTTGTCACACTTGGCCACTTGTTTCAGTGCCGATGCTTGTTGAAACGACCAGCCATATCGAATTTGACTGATAAGGCTCGCTATATTTAGTACGGGAAAAGTTGGCAGAGAATACTTCGTTTTTAATTCCCCTGCAAATTCGTCCCACACAGAAGTATAGCCACAATCTTCAACAAAACACTTGACATAATCAGGTGTTTTTTCACCAGATACCATCATCGTTGTTGCCGCACCCATAGAGATCCCATGCACCACCATATCGGTATGTCCTCCCCACAGGTTGTTGGCCACTTCCATCCATTGCAACACATCGATGCGGTCATCCCATCCCATTTGGACGGCATCCCCCTCACTGGCACCATGATATTCGAGTTCGGGTAGCAATACATTATACCCTAGTTGATGACCATATAGATAGGCGATATGAATCATACGCATTGCATTAGCCGTATATCCATGCACCACAATGGCCGTTTTATTGGTGGCACTATCTGCAGGAATATAAAAGGCATGCAAGCGATTGCCCTCTTGGTCTGTAATGAGCGTATCCAATAAGCGATGTTCCTTGTACAACTCCCTTTGCCAATTGTGTTCGGTAGGGTAGCGTGCTGCCATCAAACTATCCGTCCACAACATATCACGTTGCGGACCATTGGGAGTGAGAGCTGTATTGACCATATACCATGAAGTGGCTAGTACCGAAAGTGCAAAAATAACCACTAAGACCAATAAAGCTCTAATAGCTAGGTGCTTATTTCTCATGACTGTGCGTTCCAAATCTCCCAACTAACCTCGGCTTGCAGGATCAGCATTTCCAAGCCATTCTTGACCTTTGCCCCTTGTGCCCGTCCTTTTTGCATGAACTTAGTATCACTAGGATTGTAGATTAAATCGTATAAGACATGGTCACTTGTGAGCAGTTCATAGGGAATATTAGGACATTCAGTGGTATGTGGAAACATGCCCACAGGAGTACAGTTCACAATTACTTTATGCTGATCTAAGACCTCAGGAGTGAGTTCGTCGTACGTGTATGTCGAGTCATTGCGATGTTCACGAGACACAAACATAGAAGCTATTCCCAAACTCTTCAAACCGTGGTATACCGCTTTAGAAGCCCCACCAGTGCCCAATATAAGCGCATGGGTATGCTTCTTGGCATCAATCATCGGTTCGATAGATTTGGTAAATCCCACAATATCCGAATTGTATCCGATCAGTTTGACTTTCTCTCCATTTCTGATGACACGAATCACATTGACCGCTCCGACAGCCCCCGCTGTTTTTGGGTCTAAGCCATCCAGATAAGGAATCACCTGCTCCTTATACGGTATCGTTACATTAAGTCCCGCAATTTCAGGGTTGTTCAAGACAATGCTTTCAAACCAATCAATAGAAGCAATTTCATAATTGACATATTCTGCATCTATCCCCTCATTTTGAAATCTCTCGTTAAAGTACCCAATCGAAAATGAATGCTTCAAAGGGTAACCAATCAATCCATACTTTCTCATTGTTCGCGTGTTTTAAGGTTATACTTCTATTTGATTGCCACAACATGTGTACATAAACCGCCAGTGAGTCGTTCAAACCACACCTCCGAGAAGCCCAAATGCAATAGACTCTCCCTCAATACCTCTCCCTGTGGAAAAGCTTTGATCGATTGTGTGAGGTAACTGTACGCTCCTTTATCTTTACTCATCAATCCACCGATAAATGGCATCCACCACTTACTGTAGACATAAAATCCCTGTTTCATAGGAAAGCACTGTGGTTCCGATAACTCCAAAAGCACCACTCGGCCCCCTGGTTTTAACACACGCCACATTTCCTTTAGTCCCGCATCGAGATCTTCAAAATTTCGTATACCAAATGCTGCTGTAATCGCATCATAGGTATTGTCTTGGTATGGGAGCGCCGTACAATCTGCTACTTCAAATCGGATGCGAGATGTCAAGTCCAACTCAGCCACCTTTTTCTCTCCGACCTGCATCATACCTGTAGAGATATCCGTCGCCGTCACTTGCAATGTAGGCATTGCACGACATGCCTGAATGGCCAAATCACCCGTACCTGTTGCAATATCCAACAAGGTATGCGGTTGTGCCTTCTTCAGTCGATTAATCGCCCTTCTACGCCATATCTTATCAATGCCAAGAGACAAAGCATGATTGAGCACATCGTAACTATGTGCTATATTATCAAACATATGAGTAATCAATACATGTTTCTCCTCTTGCCCATTGTATGGCTTAATTTTTTCTTGCTCGTATCCCATGCTAAGTGCTAATTTAGGAGGGCGTGTCTCAAAAGACACGCCCTCACTGTAATCTTATTTTCATCCAGGTCTAATGACCTAGTTGAGATGTCACACATCCCTTGTTATGCGTTGTCTGCTACATTGGTCAAGTAAGCATCAACATTCTTCTGGATGCGCGTTTCGATATCAGTATTATCAGCTGGTTCAAATTTTTCTCCTGTGATATGTTCGAAAAGTTCGATATACCGTTCGCTGATACTATTCACTACTTCAGGCGTCATTTCAGGCACCTCTTGTCCAGCTTGTCCCTGAAATCCATTGTCCATCAACCATTCACGTACAAACTCTTTAGAGAGTTGTTTTTGTGGTTGTCCAGCTTCAAAACGTGCTTGGTAGCCTTCTGTATAGAAATATCGGCTAGAGTCTGGTGTGTGAATTTCGTCCATCAGATAGATTGTACCATCCTCAGTATAGCCAAATTCATACTTTGTATCCACCAAAATCAAGCCACGTTCAGCCGCCATTTCTGTACCTCGCTTAAATAGTGCTAGCGTATATTGCTCCAATATAGCATAATCTTCTGGAGAAACCAAGCCTTGCGCCAAAATTTCTTCCTTGCTGATATCCTCATCATGCAATCCTAGTTCCGCTTTGGTTGTAGGCGTAATGATAGGTGTTGGAAATTTTTCGTTCTCACGCATTCCATCTGGTATAGTCACGCCACAGAATTCACGCACCCCTTTTTTGTAGGCACGCCAAGCGCTACCACATAGATATCCGCGCACGATCATCTCCACAGGATACCCCTTGCAACGTATCCCCACAGTCACCATAGGATCGGGAGTCGCTTCTTTCCAGTTAGGGCAGATATCCTCTGTCGCATCCAAGAATTTAGCTGCAATTTGATTCAGCATCTGTCCCTTGTAAGGAATACCTTCTGGTAAGATCACGTCAAATGCCGATATACGGTCTGTCGCCACCATCACTAAGCGGTCTTTTCCTATGCTATATACTTCACGTACCTTGCCGTGATAGACATCGCGTTGTCCTGCAAACTGAAATGTTGCTTGTACTAATGCTTTGCTCATTGTTTTGTTTTTGTTTAAATATAATGGTTCATTTATTGTGCTTATTTCGTGGGGCGATGCGCTAGATCGTATTGCCAGCCAGTGGCTCCTTAAGCTTATCTTCCCGTCGTTTCTTTTCCTCCTGGTCATGATGCTCATAAGCATCCACCACACGCGTTACCAGTTGATGTCTTACGATATCTTCGCGGTCCAATTTGATGAAAGAGATACCAGGCACACCTTGTAAGATATGCATCGCCTCTCTCAATCCCGAACGTTGTGATGGCGGCAGATCGACCTGCGTCATATCCCCAGTCACAAACATCTTAGAATTGATCCCCATACGCGTCAAGAACATCTTAATCTGCTGAGCCGTCGTATTTTGCGCTTCATCCAAGATCACCACAGCATCGTTTAGCGTACGTCCACGCATAAAAGCCAGCGGAGCGATTTGAATGACGTTATTCTCCATATATTCCTTCAGTTTCGCTGCAGGAATCATATCTTGAAGCGCATCATACAGTGGTTGAAGATACGGATCGATCTTCTCCTTCATATCCCCAGGTAGAAAACCCAGTTTCTCGCCCGCTTCCACAGCAGGTCTACTTAAAATGATTCGTTTGATTCGTTTTTCTTTGAGATATTTGACCGCTAGCGCAATGGCTGTATACGTTTTACCAGACCCCGCAGGTCCCACGGCAAATATCATGTCATTTTTATCAAATGCATCGACTAAACGTTTTTGATTATCACTGCGCGGCGTGATCGGTTTGCCCGTCACACTAAACACAATGATCTCATTATGGTGTCGTTTCTTGGGCCCTTGGCCTCTCACCACACGTATGATATCCTCTTCTGTCAGTTGGTTAGTGGATGCGCAATGCGCCTCCAATTGGCCAATATGCTCCTCAAACGCTGCCATTTCTTCGGCGTCACCCATTACCTTGATGACGTTATCACGCGCCACAATGCGTAATTTGGGATATAGCGATTTTATCGTTTGCATGTTGGCATTATTGATCCCATAAAAGATCACTGGATCTACATCTTCCAGTACGATAATTTTTTCTATCATTTAGTCCGTTTAGTCGTTTAGGAATAGTGATGCCCTTCGATTGCGCATCCTAGAGCGCAAATTTACGGAATCTCATTGAAAGTTTACGCAATATTTCTGCTATATTTGCAGATGAATATCAATTTAACATCCAAAAAAAGATTTTCATGCGTATCCGATCCTTCTCCAATGCCCTTTATGCCCTCACAGTTATTCTTACACTAAGCACTACTACAGCATGTACTGCCTGTGCCAATAGCGAGGACAACAACAAGCTAGACAATCCCCCCAGCAGCATTCCCCATTTGGGCAATGTCAATAGATTTCAACGCACCTTTCATGCTCTCAATGACGTACATCTAGCGTGCGCCCATCGTCTGGGCGTGTCACCGATAGCAAATAGAAAAGAAGCCGAAGCCTTAAGCAGCAAGCTCAAAAATATAACACACGGAGAGGATTATGTCATACAGAAATTGACCTATTCCATTCCATATCTCGTGCAACCAGCCAAAGAATTATTGTGCGATATTGCACAAACCTTTCGTGATTCCCTAAAAAGCAAAGGCTATACCGACCACAAAGTCACCGTCACCTCCGTGCTTCGTACCGAGGCAGACGTCAAACGCCTTCGTCGTCGCAATGTCAATGCCTCGGCCCAATCTTGCCATCGTTTTGGCACCACCTTCGACATCAGTTGGAAGCGATTTGAAAAAGTCGATACCTCCTGGTTTGCAGCTAAACGCAAGAAATCCAGTATCCCTATTTTGAAGCAAGTACTAGCTCAAGTACTGCGCGACAAACAGCTCGAACAGCGTTGTTACGTAAAGTATGAAGTCAAGCAAGCATGCTTTCATATTACAGTAAGAAATTAGCGTACACGGCTTTAACTCCCATTATACATGACCCATAGATTCTTTATATATTTAGCCTACGACGGCACCGATTATTGCGGCTGGCAAATTCAGCCCAATGGCCGTAGCGTACAAGAAGAAATCAGTACCGCCCTCAGCACATTTTTGCGTCAAGACATCCTCATCACCGGCGCAGGGCGCACCGATGCCGGAGTACACGCCCGCATGATGGTGGCCCATTTTGATTTTCCCGATGCCCTAGACACTCAGCAGATCGTGTTTAAGCTCAACCGCATGCTCCCACAAGACATTGTCATTTTCAATGTCGCAGAAGTCGATCCCCAAGCCCATGCACGTTTTGACGCCACCTATCGCACATACAGATACTACGTCACCACCCGCAAAGATCCCTTCCAGCGTCATTATGCTTGGCGTCTACCCATGACCCTTGACTACAAGAAAATGAACGAAGCCGCCCAGCATCTCTTTGACTATACAGATTTCACCAGCTTCTCCAAGCTACATACAGATGTCAAAACCAATGATTGCAAGATCATGGCCGCCGAGTGGGTACAAATAGACGATACGACTTGGTGCTTTATGATTCAAGCCGACAGATTCCTGCGCAATATGGTGCGTGCCATAGTGGGCAGCCTTGTCGAAGTAGGGCGCGGCAAGTGGACCATCGATGAGTTCTGCGAGATGATTCGTGCCAAAGACCGCAGCCAAGCCGGCATGTCCGTTCCTGGTCACGCCCTCTTCTTGGAAGATATCGGCTACCCTTACTAGTCGGCTATCCCCGCTAGTGTCCCGCGCTTCATATCCATAATAATAGACAACAGAAATACAAAACAGATTCCATATGGTATGGTTACTCATGGCCTTTGCATCGGCTACGATGCTCGGCTTTTACGATGTCAACAAGAAACTATCCCTTCGAGATAACGCCGTTCTTCCAGTACTTTTCCTCAACATCCTTTTTTGTTGTGCCTTTCTGATACCATTGATTGGTATCTCAACCTATGCCCCCCACATCCTTCAAGACACCCCTTTTTACGTTGCCCCCATCACCTGGCAACAACATCTACTCATCTTCATAAAGAGCTTGATTGTACTTGGTGCATGGATAGGAGGCTATATTGCCCTCAAGCACCTTCCCCTCACCGTCGTCGGTCCCATCACCTCTACTCGGCCAGTTCTAGTACTCGTAGGCGCCCTCTTGTTTTTTGGCGAAACACTCAATATATACCAATGGGTTGGCGTCATCGTCACCGTTATAGCCATTTATATGATGGGCCTTTCAGGAGCTCGTGAGGGCATTCATTTTCGCAACAACCGATGGGTCTGGATGCTAGGCATATCGGCCGTATTGGGAGCTGTCAGTGCCCTTTTTGACAAGTACCTGATGAGCAGTCTCGACGACAAGATACCACCACTAGCCGTCTTGTCCTGGTATATGACCTACCAACTTATCGAGATGGGCTTGATGCTCCTAGTCCTTTGGTATCCACAGCATAAAAAGACCACCCCCTTCCAATGGCGCTGGTCCATCCCCCTCATCTCTTTATTTATCATCCTAGCCGATTTTATATACTTTACCGCCTTGTCGCAAGACGGAGCCATGATCTCTGTCGTATCCATGGTGCGTCGCAGTAGCGTCCTCGTTTCTTTTACCCTCGGTATCTTTTTATTACGTGAAAAGAACATAAAAAGAAAAGCTTTTGCCCTCAGTCTTATCCTGCTTGGCATGATATTTTTGTATATTGGTACCCAGTATGGTCGATAAGCCCTACCAACACTCGAATCAAACAAAATAATATGATAATGAAAACCATTCAAACATACCGATTATTCCTTTCCGCATTGTTGCTATGCCTAGTAGGCAGCACCCCGCTAACCGCCCGTAATATAGGACAATTTTTTGTGCAGATGCCCTCATCTGTGCTTCCCCTGTTTAGTGATGTCAATCGGGCCGATTGCATTGATTTTATTGCCAGCCATATGGAAGCTAAGATCACCAATAGGCTCAATGGGCAGAGTGTGATGGATACCCTGACCACCAACTACCTACACATACAAGTCACAAAAGCGAGCACCTTCGCCATGAAGATGCTCGCCAATAAGAAAGACACCCTGCTTGTCGTGGTGCATACTGTCAAAGCTCCAGAAGCCGATAGTGAAATCAGTGTCTACAATCAGCATTGGCAGAAACTCAAGACGGCCAAATACGTCAATGTGCCTGTACTCAAAGACTTTCTAAAAGCGCCCGTGGGCAATGAAATCACCCCCGAAAATAAGGCCAGCATACAGACCTTCGAACATCTTCAGCAACTCTTTACCATGCTATTGATGCAAGCCGAGATATCGCCAGCAGACAATGATATCACCTGGACCTGCACCACACCAGAAACGTTCTCTGAAGATGATCAGAAGAAATTACAACCTTACTGGAGAGGCCAGATTGTACGCAGTATCATAGCTTACTAAGCCATCGTTACTTGCCCATCCATAAATTCTGAATCACCTAGTTGTGGTCGTTATTAACTAAAAGGACATTTTCCATCTGATAGAAGGCAAGATGGGTAAACATCCAGTTGATGCACAACAAGCAGCAGTCTAAAGCTACACGTCAATTGGAGGTGGCCAGTATATCGGGGATGCTCAAACAAATAGCCAAGGATATAAAGGTGCCTGTATTGGTCCTTTCGCAGCTCAATTGAGAATTTGAAAAACGGGAGGCCGATGAGTGCAGACCGCAACTGAGTGATTTGCGCGATTCGGCAGTCTTGGAGCAGGATGCCGATATGGCGCTATTTATTCACCGTCCAGATGCCATCGGTACGAAAGTGTCGGAGCAGCAGGGGCATAATTTGGCGCGTGGCCATGCGGCATCGCTTATTGTGGCCAAGCATCGTGGTGGTGCAGTGGGCGAGGTGAGCCTGCGGTTTTGGAAGGGGTGTACGAGATTTGAAGAGGTGGTAGAAGGGTGATATGGTGGCTACAAAATTTTTATGGCTGATCATACAAGACACGAGGGGATGGCTCCCCTCGTGTTGTCTTTATGTTATTTAGTAGTCTTGGAT
>ERZ795048.1831-NODE-1831-length-18240-cov-12.261974_pt1 | contig 18240 bp, 15 predicted proteins | sample MGYA00375132_ERZ795048 | MGnify/ENA primary metagenome ERZ795048 (study PRJEB30177, sample SAMN05720225) | activated sludge metagenome | isolation source: Anaerobic digester | place: Hong Kong | collected 2014-12-17 ...
TAGTCAGATAATTGCTTTTTTTTAGATCGTATAGGCTTTTTGCCTGTTTGTTTAATACCAAGGAAAAACCGCCCCTTTATAGTGCCACTAATTATATCAGCATTAAAAAAAAATGCAAGCATGAAAAAAAGAAATTATATTCATTCATTTTGAATAATATACATTGCTTGAACACAATAAATAATAAACAAGGGTATAATACCGTGTAATTCTTGTTGATACAATGTATCAATTATGAATATTACTTATTTTCACTATAAAAAAAATATTTTATATTTAACAGAATGTTGACTTAAGAGGGTAATTTGTATACATTAGAGGTAGTAATTCTACTATATATAAAAGGAAGGTATTTTAAATGTTAGATGAAGCAACCCGCAAGATAGTACACGCATGTCCCAAGGAAGCATTGGATGAAAGCCTGTTTTCTACCAGCTCAATAATAACAAGATATCCAGAAACAATTCTGAGCAGGCATGATGTACCATATCCCGCTGCCTTGACATTCAATGCAGGAGTCGTCAAAGAGGGCGACAGATATATAATGATTTTCCGTAATGATTACGGTTCATATGAGGATCAGAGAATAGATGGAACTAATCTGGGTCTTGCTTTTAGTAAAGATGGTATTAAATGGGATGTTGAACCAGAACCATGTTTTGCTATGGCAGATGATGAAGTGTTAAGAGTCTACGATCCAAGAATAACTGTTATGGATGACAGATATATAATTTGTTTTGCAGTAGACACAAAACACGGAGTATGTGGTGGTATTGCAGAAACAAAAGATCTTAAGAAATTTGATGTTGTATCAATATCAGTTCCTGAAAACAGAAACATGGTTCTTTTCCCAGAAAAGATAAACGGGAATTATGTACGTCTTGAAAGACCAATGCCTGTATATGGCAGAGATGGAATGAAATTTGATATATTTCTTTCGGAATCTCCTGATCTTGTTTACTGGGGAAAATCCAGACTTGTTATGGGAGTTGAGCATGTCCCATTTGCAAACGAAAAGATTGGTCCGGGAGCTCCTCCGATTAAGACAGACAAAGGATGGGTAATGCTGTTCCACGGTGTTGATTTTGATCCTGCAAGAGGAAAGAATGGATGGGAAGAAACATGGAAGAAGAGATATACGATAGGTGTCGCTTTACTTGATCTTGAAGATCCTTCAAAAGTTATAGGAATGTACAAACGTCCGCTAATAATTCCAGAAGGGTATTATGAGCTTATAGAAGGCTACAGAACTAATGCAATATTCCCATGCGGAGCGCTTGTTGACGACAATAATCAAGTAAGGATTTATTATGGAGCCGGAGATGCGATAATACGTATGGCAACATGTGATTTGGACGAGCTTGTAGGTTTATGTACGGAACCTAAATAATATGATTCAAACAATTTATATGAATTCACCATTAGTTATCACGCCTTTTAAAAAAAGGCTGATAACTTATGCTTTTCACGATATCGACGGGACTCATTCCTTAATAAGGGACTGGCCTCCGGTAATGAGTATTGTTCTAAATGATGTAATAGAAAATGGTTTGGAACAAGGATATGACAGCAATGAGAATGTAAAAAGGCTTGTTATTAATGCTGGTACAAAACCTTTGCCTGAAACAGACAGATTCTGTGTAGAATCTGCCGGTCTTTCTGCGCTTACTCAGATGGAATGGGCAATAAGAAGAGCTGTTGAAGAGAAAACCATCAATATTGAATGCGATATGGCAATGAACAGTGAAAAGATAAAGCTCATATGGGAGGGTAAAGAAGAACTCGACTATCTTGCTGAAACTGAAGAGATGAAAAAAATGCTTGAAAGTAATACACCCAGATTATTCAAATATTACGAAAGAGTATTAAATGGTTACTGTAGAGATAAAAACCTTGTTCTTGCAAGAAAAGATCCTGAAAGTTTTAGAATTAAAGGTTCTTTCAAATTTTTAAAATACTTAAAGGATAATGGAGTTAAGAACTATTTTGTTACAGGAGCAGTAGTGCAAAAGGGAATGGGTATGTTTGAGGAAGTTGAAACATTAGGTTACAAAATAGGCCCAGATAAGCTTATTGAGGATATAATTGGATCCACTTGGACAGATAAAATTCCTAAAAACGTGATTATGAATAGTCTTTTAGAAAGATATGGAGTAAAGGGAGAAAACACCTTAGTAGTAGGGGATGGAAGATCAGAGATTAAGGCTGGAGTTGATATGAACTCTTTTACAATTAGCAGATTGTCTGAAAACATGCATTATCAGAAACAGCTTCATATCAAGATGGGTACTAACATGATTGTTGAGGACTTTGAAAAGGAAGATATATATAAAATACTGTCTTCTGAGTAAGTTTATTTAAGCAGAACATTGGTGCTGATTGAAGTAAAAAATATAAACAGTTAACAAATTAAGTATTGCATATAAAGGAAACGAATACTCATCTGTATTCGTTTCCTTGTATATTTCTTTTTAATTTTAATATCTTCTTTTATTTAAACGTTTGCTCTTGATTGCAATGCTTTTAAAGAATGCTTCCTTTTCTCTTATTGCACTTTCATAGTCTTCAGCAAAGCGGGCCTCTTTTTTAATCTTCAGATAACTGTTCCATCTTTCCTGTGTAATAATACCTTCTTTAATAGCTTCTTTTATTGCACAGCCAGGTTCGGTCTTGTGCGCGCAGTCAGAAAACTTGCATTTTCCAAGAAGAGGAAGTATATCAGAAAATGTCTCACTTAATCCTTCACCAGCATACCATATTCCGAGTTCTCTCATGCCTGGGGTATCGATTACACATGCTCCGCTATTAAGCCTTATCATCTGGCGATGGCTTGTAGTATGTCTGCCTTTTGAATCATCCTCACGGATATTTTTAACTTCCATTATCTGCTGCTTTGCTAATGCGTTCACTAAGGTCGATTTACCTGTACCGGAAGATCCTAAAAAGACTATTGTTACATCAGGACGAAGAAATTTATCCAATTCTTCCAGACCATAACCAGTGTAGGAACTTATCGGTATGATGTCTACACCAGCTGCAATCTGTTCAACCTGTAATAACATGTCATCAAAATCTTCACATAAGTCAGCTTTTGTTAACAAAACGACAGGTAGGGCATTGCTATTCCATGATGCGGTAAGATAGCGCTCCAGACGTCTTAAATTAAAATCCATATTAAGAGACATTAAAATGAAAACATAATCAAAATTCGCTGCAACTATCTGGTCAGAGTGACCAGCAGATGAAGGGTCTCTTCTGGAAAAGAATGATTTTCTAGGATGAGTCTTAGTTATCATGCAGTCAGAGTTTGGCACTGTAAATATTTCCACATAGTCTCCCACTGTTGGAAAATCTGCATATTTGTCTGGCGAATAGTACTCTGAGCTTTTAAGCTTTGCGAAACATGTTTCACCATTATATTCAATCTCATATCTTTGTTTATGTACTGCTGTTATTCTTGCTGTATTTCTATATGGCTTTTTCCCATATTCTTCAAACATCGTTGTTTCCTCCAAATTAAATTTATTATTGTTTTGATGTTTACCGAATGAGCCTTTTAAGGAACTAAAAGGACACCCATATGAGTGTCCAAATTTTAAGATAAAATTTACTTTTTATTCATAGATAGGCTGCTTTGTGCTTATGCTATATGCAATAAGCCAATATTCGGTTTTAGATTTGTACTACAATATCCTTTCTAATCATAAACACGCAACCTCCTTTATCTTTTTACAATATATCAGCAATAATTATCGGTGTCAATTACTAGTTATTGTAAAATCAAAAATCAATGTTGGAATAGCAATAATGCAATAGGTGGAAATTATAATATTTAGTATTGTTTTAATAACATTTACAATTATTTAATTGACCTGGACATGGTTTATAAAATAATATTATAGCAGACAAATCCCGACTTTGATAATTTAAACTGTGTATCACCGTATTATTTTTGATACTATTCCTCTCTTTAGACAAATGGCCCTTCATGGGTCATTTGTCTTATATAAACCATTGCTGTATACTTAAATAAACATATTTTTTTAAGTGAGGGTTTGTCATGGATTTTTATGTCTTCGAATTTCTACAAGAGGGAATGACTGATTCGGAATGTATTAAAGAATGTATTGAAACTGCTAATCAACACAATAAAAATAAAAGAGTAATCTTCAACAGAAAAGACTGGTTGATAGATGAGGCCATTTTAGTATCTAGCGATATGGAAATAGTAATAGATGGCTGTACTATTAAGCAGAATGATTATGTTTTTGATAACATTTTCAGAGGAGTCAATCTTAAAGTAAATGATGATGATCCTTATGGAAAACCTGAATATGTTACTCCTTTGAAAAATATAACAATAAAAGGATACAACAATGCAATAATAGCAGGTTGTGACAGGAGTAAGACAGGATATCATCCAGTGTTGAATAAAGAAATGGAAATGGTTGGGGATAACTGGGGATGGAGAACCATTTTAATATGCATATCCAACTGTGAAAATATCGAGATAACTGGTTTAAATATATATCAGACGAAATGCTGGGCGATTTCTTTGGATTTCTGTTCCTATTGCAGTATTCATGACATTTATATTGAATCTGATGTAAAGAACGGAGACGGTATTGACTTAAGAATAGGGTGTCACCATGTCAGGATATGGAATATTACAGGAAGCACATCAGATGATACTGTAGCATGTACTGCGCTGTTTCATAGCAGAAGAGAATATCCGCACAAAAACTATCTTTATCCTCTGGCGCCAATGGGAGCAATTTTCAATGGCAGCAAATCTGATATGGATATACATGATGTTTTAATCAGTGATATAAGAACAGGTGGATTATGCCATGGAGTAATATGTTTAGCAGCAGATGGTTTACAGGTATATAACATAGATATAAAGAATATAGAGGATGTAAAAGAAGGAAGAAGGACTGCTACGGTAATGCTGTATACAGGCTATGGCGAAAACTATTCCGATAATGATTTGCATGATATACGAATAAGCGGTATTCATTCAAGATTTTCTAAGTATGCAGTATCTATAAATACAAAGGTAAATAACGTAACTGTATCTGATACAGTACAGGAAAACAAAGAAGGAAACCTTTATGAATTTGCTAATCCAGAGGGTATAACAGTTATAGAATAAAGCTAATCAACTATATATGAGTCTATTGAGGGTTGGGTAATGAAAGAAACCATATACCAAGGAAGATATAGAATCTTTTTTTCTCTTTTAATGTTACCAGAACATAAGACTATGCCCTCTTTTTTTCATAATCATTTATAGACATAAGTTTTTTCAAAGCTTTATGAGCAGAATAAGCTTTCCCTGATTTGCATTCTATTGATATGACGGAACTGCTTTTTAGGATTTTATCCTTATTTAAGGCATAAGTTAATATGCAGTGTAACCTTTTTTCGGAGCTAAAACAGGCAAAATGCAACCTTTTTCCGAAATTAGATGTACTTGTGTACTTGTCAAGTAGTCAAGTGGACATAAAGTTATATTTGACATAATCTGTACCTTGTTCTATACTTTCTGTAATAAGGGCGATGATAAGATAAGTAGTGTGAAGAATGGATTTACAGAGAGCCTTGAAGCTGAGAAAGGGTATTGCATATCACACGAAACAGGCCTTGGAGCCGTGAAAACCGGGAGTTCCCGTTACAGGACATAAGTATGATGATACTTAATAAGGCGTATTCGGTGACGGATATGTGAAAAAGGGTGGCACCGCGATATTAATCGCCCCTGATAAAACAACAGTTTTATGGGGGCTTTTTTATAGCCTCCAGAAGGAGTGAACTAATATGAAAGAAGACATTAAAAGACCGATATTTCCAAAAAGAGCAGTTATAACTGCAGGCATGCCATATGGCAACAAGGAACTTCATTTCGGACACATAGGCGGAATGTTCGTGCATGCGGACACCTATGCAAGGTTCTTAAGAGACAGGATAGGAGCTGAAAATGTAATCTTTGTATCTGGTACAGATTGTTATGGTTCTCCAATTCTGGAAAGCTTCAGGAAGCTTAAAGAAAGCGGGAATACAGAACATAAAGATATTACTGAATATGTTGAATCAAATCATATTAAGCAGAAAAAGACATTGGATGAATATGAGATAAGCCTCAATCATTTCGGAGCATCAGGTTTGTACAAAGATAAGGAAATACACAGACAGGTATCAAATGAGGTTTTTGAAACTCTGTATAAAAGCGGATATCTTTCAGTTATGTCCACACCGCAGTTTTTCGATCCTAAATTACAGATTCTTTTAAATGGCAGACAGGTAGAAGGCAGATGTCCATTTGAAGGATGCGGTTCGGATAAAGCTTATGCAGATGAATGCGCGCTTGGGCATCAGTATATGCCAGAAGAGCTTATAGATCCGAAAAGTACTTTATCAGGCTTGAAACCAGAGATAGTTGATGTTGAGAACTGGTATTTCAGGTTAGAAGACTTCAGAGACAAAATGCAGGAATACACAAAAAACTTAAGGGAAGATTCTGTAACAAGGAAATTCATAATTGACGCTATTGATGAATTTTTGAAACCTCCTGTTATTTATGTGCAAAGAAAGCAGATAGATGATTTAGAAGATTTAGAAAAAGCTTTTCCAAAACATGAGACTATAGATGAGGAAAAGAAATCTTCAATTACATTTGTTTTTGAAAATCTTGATGACCGTGACATTGCAAGGGATGTCTTAAATGAAAGACAGATCAGATACCGTACAGGGAAAACACTGGTTCCTTTCCGTCTTTCAGGAAATATTGAATGGGGAGTTCCAGTACCGAAAAAAGATAATCTTGAAGACCTTACCTTCTGGGTATGGCCTGAATCGTTATGGGCACCTATATCATTTTTAAAAGCATATCTTAAGGAAAAAGGTGCAAAAGAAGATGAGTGGAAGAAGTGGTGGCAGGATGAAGATTCAATGGTTTATCAGTTTATTGGAGAAGATAATATATACTTCTACTGTATTGCTGAAATGGCAATGTTTGCAGTAATGAATCATCCGGATTTTGATACTCTGGACATGACCAAGATTCATCTTCCTCAGATAATTGCAAATAAGCACATTCTGTTTATGGATAAAAAAGCCAGCAGCAGTTCGCAAATCAAACCGCCTATGGCAAATGACCTATTACAGTTTTATACTCCTGAACAGTTAAGGATGCATTTCATAAGCCTCGGGCTTACAAGTAAGAGCAGTTCCTTTAAACCACAGGCTTTGCTTCCAAAAGAAGAGCAGGAGGGGGTAGACCCTGCATTAAAAGAAGGTAATCTTCTTACTAATGTTTTTAACAGACTTATAAGGTCATGTCTGTATACAATACAGAAATACAATGACTCAAAAGTAATTATTGGTAAGGTATCCGAAGAAATAATAGATGCTTCAGATGATGCGATACTGGAATATGAGAAGCACATGTATAACAATGATATTCACAGAATTGCATATGTACTGGACAGTTATGTAAGGATAATAAACAAACACTGGGCTAATAGTATAAGGACAGCTGAAGCTAATGATGATGAAAGGTTGAGAAATCAGATATTAACAGACTGTTTCCATGGTATTAAAACAGCGCTTCTTCTTTTACATCCTATTGCACCAACAGGATGTGAAAAAGCAAAAGAATACATAGGTTTTTCTGATAAACTGTGGAGCTGGGATTATGCATTTTCTTCTGTGGAAGAGCTGCTTATTGATAAAGATGCAAAAACTACATTTTTAGAACCTAAAGAAGACTTCTTCAGAAAGCATGAAAGCCAGTTCGAATAAGAGCATAGATTAGGGAACCTTTAATCATTAATATGTGCCTAAAAAAGGAAAGGATGTAAAACATGAAACGGTTTACAGCATTACTCCTTTTAATATCGGTTCTTGTAATGGCACTTACAGGGTGTAATAACACTGTTACAATGAACAAAAGCCCGTATAGTGCCGATATACAAGATAACAGAGTGTCAATGACTGTTAAGGAAATGGATATAAAAGTTTCTACAGATTTAGTTACTCTGGTTATGAAGAATGCATTAGGAGTGGACATATATTTCGGTCATGAGCCGCACCTTGAAAAGCTGATTGACAATCAATGGTATGTAGTGCCTCTGAATGATAAAGCCGGATGGACCGAGGAAGAGGTTGTTTTGGGAGGAAGGGGAACGGTAGAGGAGAAATTCTATTTAACCTTCTATGATGATTTGTCAAAAGGAGAGTATAGGGTTATAAAGAACTTCTATATGGATGACGGGTCTAAAATTATGGCATCAGTGGAACTTAACATAAATTAGCTGAAAGTACGACAAAAGATGACCTTTATAAAGCACAAAAGATATAGATCAGCTGCATACATCATGTATGCAGCTTTTTTAGGTTTAAATTTATAAAAAAAGTCTGTTCAACCAAGGAGAGAAAGAGTAGTAAACAAACTGGATATTTCATGTTTGCTGTTAAAAGCAATATTATAATATACTACTTGATTATCTTCATGTATTACAGGATAAGAAAAAATAGTATATACTCCAATATGTATTTTAATAGGATCTTCTATTTCTCTTATTTGACCATATTCTCTTATAGTTCTGTTCATCGCCTGAGAATACAAGTACTTGCTGATAAATTCATTCATATTACTGTTAAGAACATAATTTGTAACCATTTTATCATATTCTTTATTGGTAAAATCGGTTATGAAATTTTCTGCTTTACTTTCAATAGTGTAATAAACATCATTTTCTGTATATGGTATATTTTTAAAGTGATAAAAGCCTATAAATATCATAAAAACGGATCCTATGATACCACTAACCTTTACTATTGAATTTATTTCTATATTCTTAAATAAAAGTGTTAAAACTTTTATCAATAAAATTGAAATGAAGATAATTAAAAGACCTCGTAATAGGTAATTACTAATAATTATTGATTTGAACATACTTAAATTACCATCTCTGATAACTTTTGGCGTGTCATAATCACCAAGTCTTATTGTTTTTAAATCTCGAATAATGATAAACATTGTATAACTGATACCAAAGGAAAGTGACACAGGAATAACTTTTGATATGAAGTCTTTCATAATAAACTCTCTTTTCTAAAAATATTATTTGCAATAATTATTATTACACATTATTCATTATATTTTAAGTGTTTTCAAACAATTCTTTTAATAAATTAACCCTTTAAGTCAAAATACCATCTTATGAACTCCAGGATACCTTCATCACTGGGTTACAAGAACCCAATTGAATACAGGAATGATACCCTTAAGAAAGTTATCTAAAAAAGTGTTGCCTATCCACCAATCAATTCTGCCTATATATATTATATATAAATACTATATATATAATATATAAATTATTCATTATATGAACAGAATAGCAAAACCTTAAAATAGTGCCGAACCACCAGTCACTATCCAGCAGGCAAGTGATGCAACAGTAAATGCGCTTACATATACATGACCTGTCTTTTTGTTTATAAACGTGCACAGGAAACTGAATATAATAACCTGAGGTATGAACAGTATCATTAATGACATGAAAGGCCCGCCGAATGTGGAGCTGAATAAAAGGTCTGCTCCAGGTCCGATTTCCAAAAAGAAAGGTATATATTCAATAAGTACCATTAAGAATACTCCGCCAATCATAACAAATGCATTTTTTAACCAGCATATCAGCAATGAACTTATTGTATCTTCAGATGCTCTGGATTGTCTCATGTGTCCGAATATTTTTGCATTATTCAAAAGGAAGAATAAAGCGAAAATTGGGATATAGACTAAGAACTGAAGGAACCGTTCTATTGTGAACATCTTAAAGAAAGGCCATATGAATCGAAAGTCAAGCATAAAAAGCGACTGAGTTACAGTTACAAGAAGATACATGAAGCCGATCATTAATAATGTTACTAATGATGACTTGCCAAGTAATGACCAGGAAAGTTTGTCTGGATTTTTTTCACACCCCAATCCGAGATCATAATAATCCAACCCGCTTCCAAGTTTCTGAGATTTTTTCCAGGTGCTGTTAAGTGTAATGACCATAATAATTATCAGGAACAGATACCAGCCGACAAAACCGTTGCCTACAGTCATTTTGAATATATTCTCTGGTAATGGCAGTAATCCATGACCTAACTGTGTCATGAAAGGATAGGAAAGCCCTGCTATCAATACAGTTATAACTGCACCTTTCCACCACTGTCGGGTATTTTTAATCCTTGAAGGCCTGTCAGGTAATTGCTGTGCTACAGCTTTAAAGAAAGGAATCTTAAGTATTAGTATCATTAATGGAAGTATAGAAAATACTGCACATAACATTGCGACTAGAACCAGCACTTCCTTTATCATATATGTCTGATTGTATGAATCAATTGTTTTTGTAATCCCGAAAGCTTCAGTGAACCAGTCCATAGAAGCGGCCATGCCGTTTTTATCATGGGTTACAAGTCTGTGATTGGTTATTAGAAGTTCCATTCTTCTTGCAGTCCCGTCTTCAAACGAGCCATATGTAGTATTCCACTCAACAGGATTGTCCTGTAATGCGAAGGTATTGTATCTTAAAGGAGTCTTCTCAAGTCCTGCAACCGTATTCTGATAATCACGGAAATAATTGAATTCATCATACTTAGCCTGTAGCATAAGTACATTATTGAATTTTATGGAATCGTCAAAGTATTTAGTGTCTGCTACTTCTCCGCACTGTATGACTATGCATTTATGGTCAGGGTTATCAGCAGCTACCGTCCATGAGGACCAGGTACCCATGGAATGACCGGTTATGCCCAGATTCTCCACATCAACAAAGTCCATCTGCTTGAGCATTTCATAAGCCAGCCTTCCGCCCATAGAGCTATCTTTCAAGCCTTTGCTATATTGCTCATCATGGAAATCCATATTGGAAAAATTCATCATTACAAGATATCTTTCTGGTCCTGAAATAGTCTTTTCCATATTTGGGAATTTATACTGTGTATATCCTCTTTCTCTGATGCCTAAACTTGTTCCACCATGACCGTACTCATCAATAGACAAGGCCACTATTCCTCTTCTTGCAAGTTCTATAGAATATGCTGCATTGGTCTCCTTGTCATTTTGATATCCATGCATTAAAAGTACAGCGGGAGATTTATTGTCTTTTGTAGCACTGGCCGGTTTATACAGTTTGTATGTCAGTATCTCACCATTTCCAGCATCAAAATAGAATTCTGAAACCTCAACTTTGTTAAAATCCCTCTGTATAAGGTCAGCGAATATCATGCAAACAAAAAGTATGACAAGCATTACGCTTAACCAGATTAAAGGTTTTGAAATATTCTTTCTCATAAAACTACCCCTTTCGAAATGTCTGTTTAGCAAAAATGGACTATTTCTGTTGCTAATTATATATTTGTTAAATCTAAATGTAATATTAACACTTTTTGTTATTATCTACAATATTAGATAAAAGTAAAACGGCACGCATTCTTGATGAATTACGTACCGCTTTATCAAAATGAGGAAGTTATGACTGTTAGTTACCGCATTCGATGGATATCTCGTTAAATATTTTAAGAAGGTCAGATATCTCATAAGTTTGCTTTTTTTCACCCGCTGCATCAATTACGCATTTACCGTCATGCATCATTATTATTCTGTCACCGTATTTGACAGCATATTTAAGGTTATGAGTAACCATCAATGTTGTTATTTTCTTTTCCTTTATAACATGGTCTGTAAGCTCCATTACATTTTCTGACGATTTGGGATCAAGTGCTGCAGTGTGTTCATCAAGTATAAGCAGGTCGATGGGTGTCATGGTGGATATGAGCAAAGCTAAAGCCTGTCTCTGACCTCCGCTTAATGTCCCGACCTGCTGGTCAAGTTTATTCTCCAGCCCCAGCTTTAAAAGCTGAAGCTGCGAGCAGTAGTAGTCCTTGCGTTTTTTATTGACTCCTGCTTTTAAGCTGTAACCTATGTTCTTGTTATCAGCTAAAGACATATTCTCAAGGATTGTAAGTGTGGAACAGGTTCCTTTGGAGGGGTCCTGGAATACTCTTCCTATAAATTTAGCTCTTTGATGTTCCTTAAGATTTGTTATATTCCTGTCTTTTAAAAATATCTTGCCTGTATCTGTTTCCATGTTTCCGCAGATAAGGTTTAAAAGAGTTGTCTTGCCGGAACCGTTGCTTCCTACAACGGATACGAACTGGTTATTTATAATATCCAGGCTGAAGCCTTTAAACAAGCTGACTTCATTTACTGAACCTTTGTTAAAGGTTTTATCGATATTCTTTATAGATACAAGGGTATCTGAAAAGTTATTAAAGTTTGTTTGGCTGGACATTCTGTTTCCTCCTTCCTTTTGAAAAGAAGTTGTTTGATACTAAAGCGACTGTGAATATGACAGCCATTAAAATTTTTAAGTAATTAGTCGGAAGCCCTAACTGCATTGCTGCTACTAAGCACATCTTGTAAATGATTGCCCCTATTACTGCCATAGTCGTGGCTTTCATAAACTTTACTTTACTGAAGATGCTGGTTCCTATAATAACTGAGGCTAAAGATAATATAACCATTCCAGTACCTGATGTTATGTTCGCTGACTCGTTCTGCTGGCTTAGTATCGACCCTGCTAAAGCTGTGCAGCCGTTTCCGATTGCAAGACCTATAATCTTCATTACTCCTGGATTTCTTGACATTGATGTTACAAACTGAGGATTATCTCCGGCTGCTCTTAACAAAAGACCGGATTTTGTTTTAAGGTATAGGTCCATCAGTATTTTAACAATAAGCATCATTAATCCTGCAACTATAAGTACTCTGTATTTCTGAACAGACTCTGGCAGTATCTGTACAAGTCCTGTGTTGAATATAGTGCTTTTATTGTAGAAGGGGAGCACAGCGCTTCCTTTTGTTATTGCAAGATTTACAGACCACATAGCTGTCATAACCAAAATACCTGATAACAGATCCGTTATTTTCAACTTAACATTCAATATGCCTGTTATGCATCCAGCTAAACTTCCTGCAATAAATGCCACAATACATGCTAATAATGGGTCAGCTCCTGCTGTTATCATAGAGGCGGTGACACACATCCCCAAAGGGAATGTGCCGTCAACCGACAGGTCCGGAAAATCCATGACTTTGTAACTTATATATACACCCATAGCCATGATTCCGTATATGAATCCTTCTTCGAATATGTTTGTCAGAATACCAATCAACACATCCATTAAACTATTCTCCTACATCCTCTGCGTCGGCATATGCATCAGGCAGATTAATATTCAGTCTTTGTGCCACTTTTTTATTGTAAACAGGTTCGCTTGCAGATATCAGTGCGACTGGCATTTCTGATGCTTTTTCACCATCTAGTATTTTTGCTGCCATTCTACCTGTCTCACGTCCAAGCTCCACATAATCTATGCTTTCTGAAGCTATACATCCGTTTTTGACCTGTTCTACTTCAGAACCGAAAACCGGTATGTTTGCTGCATCAGCTGCATGTATAAGGGTAGAAAGGTTATTAACTACATTGTTGTCAGTAAAGTTGTTTATGCAGTCCACGCCTTTTGATATTACAGTTGTAACTGCCGCTGCCACTTCTGATGCATTTGTAACGCCTACTTCAACTATTGTGAAGTTATACTGTTTGGCAAGTTCCTTGAACTGGGCAAGATGAGTTACTGAATTCGGTTCGCTTGTAGTGTAGATAATTCCGATTTTGGTAGCTTCAGGCAGGAATGCTCTTATCATCTGCATCTGTGCTTCTAAAGGAAGTACATCAGATGTTCCTGTTACATTGTAACCTGGTTTTTCATTTGACTGTACTATTCCTGCAGCGACTGCATCAGACACTGCTGAAAAGATAACCGGTATATCAGTATTCTTTGCTGCTCCATATGCGCTCATAGCTGAAGGAGTTGCAATTCCCAGTATCATATCATATTTTGATGACACCATAGTGGAAGCAATCAGGTCGGAGTTTGACATTTCTCCCATGGCATTTTGAAAGTCGATCTCAATATTCTTTCCGACTTCATAGCCGCCTTCTGCAAGTCCTTCAATAAACCCTGTATAACAATTGTCCAGTGAAGGGTGTGGTGCGTATTGTATTACGCCGATTTTGATCATGTCGGTATTGTCTGTGCATGAGACAAGTGTGAAGATAAGTGCTACCGTTAAGACCAGTGCTAAAAATTTCTTTGTTGCTTTCATTTTTCTTTCCTCCAAATGTTTATTTTATCCCCAAAGAAAACAAAAAATCCCTTGTTCCTATTGCTAGGGACAAGAGATTTATCACTCCTGCGGTACCACCCAGATTGGCTTATAAAGCCCACTCGTTCCATATACTTACATACATGCTCCCTTTATAACGGGTGGAGATCCCGTCAGGCGCTACTCGTTTCCTTTCGTCCTGCCCTCATAAGTCCATTCAGTGAAGCTTCTCCTACCGCAATCGCACCATCTGCGGCTCTCTGTGAAAGAAAATTTCCTCGCCTACTCTTCTTAATCAGCGGTTTTTCTTTGGTTAAGGGCAATTCTACAACCATAAAAAGTATTTGTCAACACTTTTTTTATTTCCAATTTCGAATTTCTTATCTCTCTTTATCAAGCTTTATTTGCTAAGGTATGATTTAGTAAATCGTATCTTAGCAAATTTCAATTTAATACCAGGATTTCAGAGCATTTTTTTCACCTACAAGGTATGCTAATATTGGAAATGCATATAATAATTATAGGGAGATTAATGAAATGAGGCGATTTAATAAATTAGCAGCAAGAATATTTCTAATTATGCTTGTTCTTTCTTCTGTTTGTATCTTGCCATCTGCTTCAAGTGATTTCTATGAAAGTACGTACAATAATGGAAATTATATTTGCAGATCTACACTAACTACAGATTATGGAAGATCAAAAATTGAGTATGAGGATAGTGCTATTTTAGTTACATCAGAATTGACAATCAGCTGCAGACCTGTTAATGGTTCTCAATGTGTGCAGCTTCCTACTTGTCGTTCAATTGCTTATTCTTATGCCGAAGTTATAGGAAATGCTGACATTGATGTTGTATTCTGTTCAGCAATACATAACTATTTAATATGCTCAAACCCTGTCTATTTTGTTGGATTGACTCCTTGAAACAAAAAAACATGAGAAAAGTAATAATATTTATTCTGATTGCATGGTTTCTTGTTCTGGCATCCTGTAATTCTGATTACAGTACACCTCTTAATACGGATTATACAACAGAAACAGACATCAGCTTCCAAGGGGATATAAATGATAAAAGATACACGAGTTTTCGATTGTCTGATGGATGCTCTTTTTCGCAGTTTGTAGAAACATATGAAGGGTATTACTATCTCAAAAACTTCTATGTTTACTACTGCTCAGACGGTATATCAAAATATGTGAAGTTATGCTCAAAACCTGACTGCAGACACAGTGATAATAACTGCAATGCATATACTGGAGCAAATTTAATCGCATATTATGATGGATACATGTATTATGTAGCAATTGATCAATATGACTATTGTCTGTTCAGAATGAATATGGACGGAACCAACCATGTTAAGATAAAATCAATTTCTACAATACAGGAAAAGTGTACAGGTTTTTTTGAACATGGGTACTTGTATTACTATAAAGGGACGATTTATGGGTTATTGGGTAATACCAATACTGTGATATATAGAACAGCGGTTTTTGACAAAAGTGAAGGAACAATAGTAGTCGATACAAAAGATAACGGAATAAATGTTGATGATATTTTCTTATTCTACCCACATGATGAATATATATATTTCTATACTTTTTCACCTGATACTTATTACTCTGTGTGTAGATATTCCATGGAAACATCCAAATGGAGTGATTATGTAAATACTGAAATGTTTTTCCAGAGTGTACTGACAGATGCCGACAAAGTTTATTGGTATCTGAATGGTGACGGTTTTTATGAATATGCATATGAAACAGGTACAATAGAGCGTGTAGCTGATACTGTCGGTGACGGCTTATATGGAGTTTCATATAACGACGAGTACATATATGCATATCAATATTACGAAGAAAAATATTCACCTATTCCGCCAATGCTATACGTTTTCGACAGGCAATACAACCTTATTGACAATGTGTCGGTAGATATTCCTATGCTTAATTACTTTTCTCCATTTTATCTGACAGAGCTTGATGACTATGTGCTTTTGTCAACATCGATAAACGACAGCGCGCCTGATTATTATATTAAGAAGTCTGAATTCGGAAGCGGGAATATAACGGTGAGGAAAATCGGTGACTGACTACTCATACAATGTATTTAATTTATATTATTACATCTGTATCAAGCATGCTGTGTAGCTTAATATGAATGAAAATATATTCATGTGAGTAAAAAACAGTTTGACTAGCGAAATATACTCAATAATTCATCCATTCCTTACTGATAATGAACGCATCATAAAACATAGGCAATTATATTTACGAAAGATACATATGAAATAATTAATTATGAACCAAAAGTGCTCCATGGAACAGAAATTGTTTGTATTGATTGACCCTTTATTTATTTTGTGATATGGTAGTTACGTACCAAAAGTGCTCCATGGAACAATAATTGTACATAAGGATATGAAATGATAGAAATTAAAAGAGATAAATATCTGAATAAATTGATAAAGAAAAAAGATAACGGACGGGTGAAGATTATCACTGGTATCCGGCGTTGCGGTAAATCCTATCTTCTATTTGAATTATATAAGAACTATTTATTAAGAAATGGAATTTCAGAAAATCAGATTATCGAGATGCCATTGGATGAAATCGATAATATACAATATCGTAACCCGTTTGAGCTTAACGCCTATATCAAAGAGAGAATTACTGATAAAAATAAGAGATACTATATATTTATTGATGAAATACAGTTTTGTGAGGAGGTTTCAAATCCTTATATAAAAGATTCTAATGAAAAGGTAACATTTATAGATACAGTACTTGGTCTTATGAAAATAAGTAATGTAGATATATATATTACCGGAAGCAATTCGAAAATGCTATCAAAGGAAGTACTGACCCAATTTAGAGATAGAGGAGATGAGATTCATGTAATGCCCTTATCCTATGCAGAATTTTGGGTTGCGTATCAGAAAATTCATACACAGGTTAAATCACCCATATCTCCAATTATGATTAATAGAAATGATGCATGGCGGGATTACTGTAGTTTCGGAGGTATGCCCTATGTCCTGGTACTTGATACTGTTGAGGAAAAGAGTCAGTATCTAAAGGATTTATTTGATGAAACATATATAAAAGATATCATTGAACGGAATAATATTAGGAATGATAAGGAGGTCCTGGAGATTTTATTGGATTTTGTATCTTCTTCCATCGGATCACTTACAAACCCAAGAAAACTTGAAAACCGTTTTCTGTCTGAGAGAAAAATTAACATTTCACACAGTACGATAACAAAATATCTTGACCTCTTCATTGAAGCTTACATTATGGATAGTGCAAAGCGATATGACATTAAGGGATCTCAGTATTTTGATACTCCATTGAAATACTATTTCACTGATATCGGGTTACGGAATGCGCGATTGAACTTCAGACAGATTGAGCAGACGCATATCATGGAGAATATTATTTACAATGAGCTGATTAACAGAGGCTACAATGTGGATGTAGGAGTAGTCCAATATGCAAAACGTGAAAAGGATAATCAAGGTGAAGAGAAGAAAGTTAGAGTACAGTTGGAAGTGGACTTTGTAGTCAACCATGGTAACAAACGTTATTACATACAGTCAGCACTTAATATTGATAATCCGCAGAAGAGAGAAAAGGAAGTGAATTCTCTTAATCGTATAGATGATTCGTTTAAGAAAATCATTGTTGTAAAAGATGATATTATTCCCTGGTATGATGAAAAAGGTATCCAATATGTCGGAGTACAGGAATTCCTGCTGAATGAAAGAGCTATGGATATCTGACCGGATAATATTAGAAAAAATTATGGAATAGTTTAATAGAGGAATTTCTATTGACTAGATGTTACTTTGACCATATCATTTATAATTAATGAGCATATTAGTGTTGAATGTATAACTTTTTATATCTATATATTACCTAATTACAGAGAAGAGATAACTTATGGGAAAAAGGAGAGGTCTATTCTCTGCATCACTGAATATTCTGATTGCCTGGACAATAGGACAGAT
>ERZ795048.1832-NODE-1832-length-18229-cov-6.851216_pt1 | contig 18229 bp, 15 predicted proteins | sample MGYA00375132_ERZ795048 | MGnify/ENA primary metagenome ERZ795048 (study PRJEB30177, sample SAMN05720225) | activated sludge metagenome | isolation source: Anaerobic digester | place: Hong Kong | collected 2014-12-17 ...
AAGAGGGCCCGCTGAAAATCGAACCCCACCATCTGGACCTGTTTGTACACCGGGGTTATTGTTACGGCAGGTGCCGGAGGCAGGGATGTTAATTCCATCTCGAATGCCGGGATGTGATCGTACCCGTAAAAATAGTTCACATGCATGTCGATATCAAAGAGTGTCAGTCCAAGACGTCCTGCGTAGCTGTTCTCACGGTTTTCTGCATCCGGCATTTCAGGCCCGTTGGGGTTCAGCGTCAATATCGGGTTCTCCGCCACTTCGCGGAACTCCCGCTGAACGAATACATTTGACGCGAATTCTGAGGGACGAAACTCCGGAATCACCACCCCCTCAATGAAAAAATTCTCCGTGAAGAATATCGACATGGCACCGCTGAACACACCATATTTCCGTTCCTGTATCAGGGTAAAATACAGGTTCGAGTAATCCTGGGGATTGATAATATCCACGGGCTTCACCTCATCCGAGTTGCCCCATGTATAGATGATCCTCCCCATCTTCAGGTTAATGCTGTCGATGATGGAATCGAAATAAATATCGTGGCTGATATAGGCCTCCCGGAGATAGGCCCTCCTCGGACCGGTGTCGTCGCTGCGGAGATAGTCGTACTGATTATCGGGATCATCTTCGGGACGGATAGTATCGTCCTCGGCCCGGAGGGTCACCTTCACAACGGTATTGCCGAAATTCTTTCCGAAGTTCAGGTCAGCCTTCAGATAATTCCGGTAGACCTCCCCGTGGTGAACACCGGACTGGTTCCTCGCCTCCACATTTCCGTCAATATTAATTCCGGACTCCTCGGCTGAAGATACGGATACCGACGCGAGAAAGGCAATGAGACACAGCCCCTTATATATTGTCCTGCGGTATTTCATATATAACTCCTTTACTGCTCAGCCCACCGCATGCTCATGCGGTTACGGTTGAAGTATCCACGGTTTATCCGTTTTTCCACGGCACTGCTCACACGGAACAGCGTCTGATGCTTTCTGGGAAGGTCAACAACCTTCATATACATCGGCACATAAATGCCGTTGCCGACTTTACGGAACTGCCCGGAACGCATTGTTTTCACCACCCTCCCTGTCCGGCCGTATGATTTCACGCTAAGTGGAAGCATTGTGGCCTTGTCAATAATAACAATATGTTTGCTGAAATTTGAAGAACTGTTTTTCGGATAACGCTCCAGCACATAACAGTCCTTTCCCCCGATGTTCTTATCCGGGAGCCGTTTGTAATTATAATCATCAACACGGGAACCACCGAGGTCTTCATTGCTGAGATCTGTATCGACAAAATAATCTTCACGGTCGGATCCCTCCACCTGGCGCGGACTCCCGACAGAACGAAGATACAGGTACTGCAGATTATCACGCCCTGACCGCTCCAGCGTGAGGAACGTGGTGCCGCTGTACGACGAATCGGTAAACCGGAAGAGGCTCTTTGACAACCCGCCATTCCGGACGGAAAGCGCCACAACCCTTCTGGACTCGGACGATCCGTTTTTCAGGTTTTTCAAATTCATCTGCCCCTTCAGCACAATACCGGTCGTCGATTTGTTGGAATTATGGACCTTCAGCGCGATATCCCTGCCGGACAGCTCCTGTCCGTATCCGGAACCGGCTGCCGCGAATATACAACATACTCCGAATGACAAAATAACTGATTTTTTCATACCGTCCTCCTGTAATATTGAGTTACTGCTGTGTTATATGCTGCACTACTCTTGTGTTTCCCAAAGTCCGGGCATCATTGTTCCGCGTCAGCGGCAGAATTTCTTTTTTCAACATACTGTATCATTTTCAGGGCAGCAGGGATCATAATGATAGCGCCGATACCCGTGGTGCATACTGTAAAGGCAATCAGGCCCCCGCACTGCTGTATAATTGGAAACTGCGAAAACATGAGCACCAGAAAACCCGCGGCAACTGACGCGACATTCGAGAGGATTGCCCGTCCCGTGCCTTCATAGGTGTTTCGCAGGGCTGTATCGACATCGGTACTCCGTGCGCTTGAATTCCTGAACTGGCTTATGAAGTGCACAGAGTAGTCTATTCCAATACCAATTGAAATTGCCGCCACAAGGGCAGTCGCGGCATTGAGGGGAATATTGAAAAATCCCATTATACCGAAATTCATGGTGATCCCGAGGACCAGAGGAATGAGCCCCACAAGGGTCAAACGCAGGTTCCGGAAAATCATGAATATCAAAAGCGTAACCACGAGGAGCGAAAAGATCAGGCTCTTCAGCTGCCCCTCCAGCACCAGAATATTCGCCTCCACCATCATGTCCATGAAACCTGTCGAATGTACCGCAATGTTGTTCTCTCTCCGGAACCCGGAATCAAAATATGACACGGCATAGTCACGGACCCTCCGCAGCTCATCCATTTTTTCCCGGTGAAGGCTTATATGTATACGCAGTTTATCTTTCTTCTTGGATATCATGTTATTGATATCACCGGAATAAAGCAGAAGATAATCCCGTGTCATCTGAACGGTTTCAGGGAGACGAAAATACTGCCTGTCGCCGCCATGCATTTCCTGGTTCATTTTCTTCAGGTAGTCATTCACTGACACCGCCTTCCCCGCAATGGCGAATTGTTTCGTGATGTCCTTCTGGAACTGTTCCACTTTTTTCAGCACAGCAGGTGTTATCACCTCAGAGCCGTCTGTTGTTTCGAGATTGATATTGAGGCGCTGCGTACCCGCGAGCTGCTCATTGAGCCGGCTGTCCGCGACCTTCATCTCGGAGCCCTCCTGGAAAAAATCCATGCTGTTCATATCCACTTCAAGACGCGTGATCCCCGCAACCGATACGCAGAGAAGCAGAATGCCCACCGCAAACACGATGCGGGGCCGCGGGCCAAGGTGCTTCTGAATGAACATAAGAAAACGCAGACTGAAATCTGAACCGCTGCGTTCCTTTTTCATGAAGGAAAGAAGCGGTTTTTCATTTTTTCTGAGGGCAAGCAACGCGGGAACCAGTGTTATTGAAATTGCCAGGGCATAAAATACCCCGATGGCGGTGATAATACCGAATTTTTTTATGTGGGTCATGTCCGACGTAACCAGGGACCCGAAGCCCGCAACCGTGGTGAGTCCCGCTATGATGATCGCAAGACCGGACTCCTTCATGCTGTCCATGATGGAATCGAGGCGGGACCTCGCCGGACTCATAAAATAGTGCGTCATAAAGTGGATACCGTAGGCGCTGGCAACGGCTGAAAGCACCGTAGGCACCGAAATGCTTACCATGCTCATGGGTATCCTGAGGACCGCCATTGTCCCCATGGTCCAGATCACCGAAAATATAATCACGATCATGGGAAGGAGCACCCCTTCATAATGCCGGAACATAAGGATAAGGATCACCAGCATCACAAGAAGCACAAACGGCAGCAGCCGCTGCAGGTCGCTCCCCATGGAGGAACTGATCCTGTCGGAAAGCACCGGTTCACCTGCGAGATAAATTGTCAGTCCCGCCCGGGGATTCTCCTTTATAATTTTTTCTATGGCAAGGTCAAGTTTCTGCCGCAGGTTTATATCGATGGGATTCAGCTGCACCGCCATGGCGGTCAGGGTCCCGTCATCAGAAAAAAGCAGCCCCCTGTATATGTCCCAGCTTTTCACCTTTTTTTTCATCGCCGCCACCGCAGCCTGATCAACACTGCCGGGATCGATCAGGCTCTCCACAACAAACCGGTCCCCTTCACCGCGGATATAATCCGTATTGTTTACCGACTTCACCTCGTCAACAGGAAGCCGGTAATAATTCAACAGGCTGTCAATAGAAACACGGGAGACCCTTTCGGCTATTTTCTTTGCGAACCCCTCCTCCCAGAAAAGCTCCTCGCTCATGCGTTCCGGGCTTTCAAGGAGCGACTTCAGCGCCTCTTTTCCAAGGAGCTCATTTTCATTGATTGCCGCGATCAGCTTTTTCGCCTCCTCACGGGTCAGGGAAAGTTCACGGGAAATATTCTGCACCGGAAAGTCCCTGTTGAGTACTTCAATTTTGCCCGTAAGCCACTTGATATACTCAACAGTCTCTTTTGAGAACGCGTTCTTTGATTCAACGCCGATAATAATAATTTCGCTTGAACCGAACACGTCATCAAGACGGTTATGGGCCGCACGGTGGGGATGATTACCGGGAAGAAAGTTTTTCACGTCATTATCAAATTTAATATAGGGAATTGCAAGAGTGAACAACGCTGTTATTATCAGCCCGCAGAGAGAAACCGCCAGGGGCTTTTTATAAAGAACTGATAAAAGGGAAAGCAGTCGATCGTACATAGAAAACTCCTGTCGCAATATAATCATCTGCATCATCCATGTCCGGCAGAAATTGTTATCCGCCCCGCGCACGGTATGACAGCCTACGCTACAATACTAACTAACATTCGTTAGTTTTTCAAGAAAAAAATCATGGACCCTGAAAAAATAATTGCCTCACGGGAACCGCAGGAACATAAGAATCAATCATGGAAACAACTTCCTCCATACTGCCGTTCCTTATATCGGGACTGGTGCTGGGATTTTCAGCCGGCATCTCTCCGGGGCCCCTCCTCGCCCTTGTACTGCAGGAAACCCTGAACCACGGCGCCGGAGCCGGAATACGCGTTGCCCTTGCCCCCTTCGCGACAGACCTGCCGATTATGCTGGGAGCGCTCCTGCTGGTGCACCGTGCGTCAGAAGCAGAATTGATAATGGGGGGCATTTCACTGTGCGGATCGGTATATATAGGATATTTAGGGTATGAAAGCATCACAATGAAAGGGGGTCCTGTCAACAGCAGCGGAGATCAGTCACCTTCATTCCGTAAAGGTGTGCTGGCAAACTTCATGAGCCCCCACCCGTATCTTTTCTGGGCAACCACCGGCGCACCCATGATTCTCAGGGGATACGCGCAGTCCGCTGTATCCGCATTGTGCTTTGTTACAGGATTTTATCTTTTTCTGGCAGGTTCAAAAATCACCATAGCTGTCCTCACCGGGAGGTTCAGAAGCCTGCTTAACGGAAAAGCTTTTATCTACACAAACAGGCTTCTGGGAATACTTCTTATTTCCCTTGCCCTGATATTACTCAGGGACAGTCTTCGTTTTTTCGGGTTGATATAAGGACCCTGCTGCATCATTTGAACCGTTTATTACCCGACGGGAACCGGCAATAAACGACTGCATAATGATTAATAGCAGCGAAGTTCCATGCCGGCGTTAAACATAAGGTAATCAGCTATTGCTATTTTTTCCACGTCATCGTTCACATTAAAAACTTTCGTGTCGTAGTAATAGCTGTTTTTAAAACGGTACCCGCACGATGCATACAATCCTGCATATTTGCCTGTTTCGACCTTCACTTTTACAGCAGCATACTGTTTATCAACAATCAGCTTTTCATCCATATCAGCATGGTTATGATCATAGTATGTTTCGCCGTTACGTGAATACTCCATGGCTATCCCGAGAAACGGCAGCACACGATATTCAATGGAAACATCATTCCACAGGAGAAGAAACGATTTCACGGATATTTTCAACTTTTTTACCGGACGCCAGATCATCAGTATCGGCATTGGTGCCTGAATCAATAGCGATTGTGACAAATACTTATAACTGATAAACGGGAGGAAAGTACCCCAGTTAAAAAATATCTTTTCCGTGGTATACATCATGCCGCCTATCCACGAATGTCTGCCTGACTGATAGAAGGTAATTCCACCCATGATACGATACACCATGGCGTTCCTTTCATCCGTATCTTCAAGCGTATCAGCAGCATACCTGACGCCGCCTGTAAACATAAGATCTTTGTTCAGGACCACCACATCGGCGCCCGTGTCATACAGGTTTGATGGAAACTCAGAAGCGGAATATTCGGCCCTGTTAAAATAGGCTTTGCTTTTAATCCTCAGATGGTGTGAAATACCGATGTTACTTTCTGCATTGATATGGAATTCTTCAGAATCCCATCCGCTTTCTTCATCAGATGTTCCGGCACCGCTGTTTCCGGATTCAGATCTGTCTGAGTCACCGGAAAAATTATAATAATCGGCACTTAACTTAAAAACAGGAGGCTTCATGTGATTGTTTTTGGCTGGAACCGGTTCGCCGTATACCGCTTTCACGCCATAGAAAAGGATAAACAAGAAAACAAACTTCCTTACATATAACTTCATCCTGACTCCATTGTTCCATTTATAATGATGCTCCCCCGATTTCCGGGACAGTTAGTTAAGCAGTTTTTTGAATTTGAAACATAGACTTCTCATATTCTTCTGGGCTTACAAAGTCAAGATAATAATGTTGCCTTTTCCTGTTATAAAAAACTGCGATGTATTCAAAGATACTTAAGCGAGCCTCTTCTCTGGTTTGATATTTTTTTCTAAAAACCTCCTCTGTTTTTAATGTTGCGAAAAAACTTTCAGCACATGCGTTGTCCCAGCAGTTTCCCTTACGGCTCATACTTTGAATCATTTCATAGCCATCCAAAGTTTTACGGAAATTTTCACAGGCATATTGTATGCCACGATCTGAATGGAACATTAACATGCCTTTAGCTGGATGCCGATTCCCAACTGCCATTTTTAATGAGTCAATAACCAGCTCAGCCCTCATGTGAGATTCTATTGCCCAACCGACAATCATCCGTGAAAACAGGTCCATGACTATACTCAGATACAGCCACCCTTCCATCGTCCAGATGTACGTAATATCGCTCACCCAGCAAGTATTTGTAGTACTGACATTAAACTGCCGATTGAGAAGATTCGGTGCTACTGGATAGTCGTGATCAGAATCCGTAGTAACTCTGAAACGACGTTTTTGGGCCCCTTTTAAGCCATTTTCCCGCATCAGACGGGCAACTCTTTTCCTTGATGTTTTAAAACCTTTTTTCTCAATGGCTTTATAAACATTCGGGCTTCCATATGTTTTCCGGCTATCGTCGTGAATCTGTTTTATTTCTTTCAGCAATTCCTGATCTTTAAGTTGGTGAGAACTTGGTTTAGATTTTAACCAGGCGTAATACCGACTTTTTGAGATTTTCAAAATTTCGGCCATTTTCTTCACAGAATAACTTTCATTATGATTTTTCATGAACGCGTATTTCTCCGTTCTGGTTGCGAGAAAATGGCCATTGCTTTTTTTAATATGTCACGCTCCATCCGAAGATCGGCATTCTCTTTTTTCAAACGTGCAACTTCCTCGTCCCGGGGATTACCTTTTCCGGTAAAGGCTTTCTTACTTTCATCCGCAAATTCCTTTCTCCAGCGAGAAAGCAGATCACTTTTGATGCCGAGATTATCAGCGATCACTGTTGCGCTTTTCCCGCTTTCATTCAGCAACTTCACTGCATCAATTTTAAATTGACGATCATAGGTTCTTCTTGTACTCATGTGTTCCTCCGTTAAGCTTATTATCGTATTATTTGCTTAACTTCATGTCCTGTTTTTCGGGGGAGGATCATAATACTCTTTTTCATGATCACTGTACGAGATCACCATAATCAATATGGTTCTGTATCATCTGGTTTTTGTAACTCAGGAGGCTCACTTTACTGCTGGTGATATTATTAGCTGTGGTAATAAGATAATTCAGATCAAGGCGTGCCTGGTGATATTTGCCCTGTTCTGTTCTGTATTTCGATTCGAGGACCCTGATCCGCTGCTCAGTCAGGGATATCATTTTTTTTAATCCGGATGTATTCTGTATGATGGACTGCAGGCTTTTCCGGAACTCATTTCTGGTAATATCAAACTCATGGTTCACCTCCATGACCGCCAGCTCTGACTCCCGAAGGCTGCTCCTGCTTTCAGTATTGCCGATGGGATAGGTCACGGTAAAACCGATGTAATAATCCGAATCGTTCATGGCCTTTACCGCATCGGAAAAACGATCGTCCTGGGACAGCCTTGTATACTGGCCTATAATATTCAGGTCGGGAAGAAGTTTGTTCTCCGCAATAGTCTGTGAGTAGGCGTAATTTTTTTTTGTCAAACGGTATATCTCCGCGTTCCGTGTCTTCTCAAAAGGGACTGGTTCATACTTTTCCCCTCCTGAAAGAGAATAATAGCGTTCAAACTCTCCGGCATCAGGACGGTACTTCGCAGCATCAAAAAAAATCTGCAGCTGTTTTTGAACAGTGTTAAATGCCGAAAGGGTGTTCTGGTAGCTTATCCGGTACTGCAGCACAGTATCTGCCGCATTCTGAACATCATCATTGTCAGAGAGGCCTGTACGAAATTTCCTCCGAACCTGATTATAGAGCACCTGTGCATTACGTATTGATTCCTTCAGAAGACTCAGCGTTTCTGAATATTCAATCCATGTAAAATACAACTTCCGGTAGGTATTGAGGCTGGTTTTATCATTCTCCTGCTGCTGCAGCTTTTCAATTGCAAGCTTCATTTCAGCATCATTCCCGGAGAACCGGTCAACAACACCAAATGCATTTTTCAATACTGACTGTGAAAATCCTACGTAATACGAAGGCCGATACGTGTCGTTTACCCTGTACCCGCTGACCTGCATATCATACTGGTTCTGTGAATACCCGATTCCCGCGTTCAGCGTAGTACCGCTCTGGATAATCCGCCTGCTCAAACCGAGATTCGCGCTGTAATTCCTCGTGCTCCCGGATCCGGCATAAGGATTTGTCGAATACTGAGTATTCTTAGAATATGTGCCGCTTCCTTCAAGATTTGTGTCAGTAATGCTTCCGGCGGCATACCGGGTATTTTCCGCCCGGTCAACCTGCAGTTTGTTCTTCCGCAGCTCGGGAAGTTTTTTTAATATTATGGACATATAATCATTATATGAAATACGCTGCATCGCTTCCGGAGCAGTATCTTCACCGGCCGCGTAACCGGGGACAGAAAATATCAGCACAGCCATCACAGCTACTATACCCCTTGCAGCACTATATGATTTTTTCATAACACATACCTCTCTCAAAATATACCTTTGATATGAAATTGAAATACTACACGAATACCCGTTATATACAGGAAAACTCTCCTGTGAGTTCAAAACGCCGTATCTTTAATGTGAGTTTTATTATATCATCAGGTAAACATTGTTTATGCAAAGATACATGAGCAGAATACAAGCCCCCTTTCCTTTCCGGAAAAACTTATCGAAAGGCCTGCATAATCCAATATTGATTGATGTCTAAAAAGTCAACCCTGATAAAAGCAAGACAGTTCCTTTTAAATATAATTATTTTTTACTTCTAAACCTTTTACGGACAAAATCTGTCTTTTCACTCAAAAATACTATAAGTCTTTTCAGAAAAATACCTGAATCATTGTTCACCATAAACAATGCCGGTATAAAAATAAGCGTGAGAAGCGTTGCAAAAAGCAGGCCGTACGCCAGCGATATAACCGCGGGTTTCAGGGATGCTGCGCTGCCGCCGATGCCGTAAATTGTCGGCAAAAGGCCTGCAACAGTGGTTACAGTCGTCAGCACAACCGCACGGAGCCTGCTCTTTGCCCCGTCCACAACGCTCGGTATCAGTTCAGAAGAAGACTTGTCCCCTTTTCCGGTCAGGCGGTTGATAAAGTCAACCATGACAACACTATCATTCACCACGACTCCGGCAAGCCCGATTATCCCCACAACCCCCATGAAAGAAAGAGGAACACCGTGGGCAGTGAGCGCAAGGAGGGCACCGATAATACCGAAAGGGATGGTAAGGATGATCAGCAGGGGCTGTGATACGGATTTGAAAAGGAATATAAGCATGAAATAAATACCCAGCACAGCCATGATAAACGCGATACCAAGACCGCCGAAAGTCTCCTCCGTTTCTGCAGCCTCGCCGCCGAACTGCACGTACGTCCCCGGATATTTCCTTGATATGTTCCTGTACCGGTCCAAAAGTTTCTTCGCAACCTGCCGGGAGGTGACTATCGTGTCATCCACCCCCGCAGTGACGGTTACCACCCTGTCGCCGTTGTAGTGATTGATGATAGAGGAACCGGTACCTTCTTCCACGTGCGCCACATTGCGCAATCTTATGAGACGGTTACCGCTGTTTGGTATAATCAGGTTTTCCAGGTACTGTCTGCCTTTCTGGTACGTATCCTTCACCTGCACCCTGAAGTCCAGTTCATGATCGATTGTACGAATCGAAGTAGCCACTGTCCCCTCATATGCGGTTCGTACAGTAGTAGCCACAGCCTTGACCGTCGTTCCTGTTTTTGCCATCATTTCGTAATCAAACTCTATCCGTAATTCCCTTCTCCCTTCTTTCTGATCGTTTTCGATGTTCTTCACCCCCCGTATCGTATGAAGAAACCGTTCCGCATCCTCCCTAACCTTTGTCGCATATTGTTCGTTAGACGATATAATACGCATATTTACAGCCTCTCCCACCTGCGGTCCATTAATTTCCTCGTTAACGGTTACCTGTTCGAAACAGGGGAAAAGCCGTGTATTGATCTTTTTCCGCAATTCTTTCACGATCTCACCTGCACTCCTTTGCCGCTCCTGTACCGGCACAAGATTCAGCATTATCATCCCCCAGTTCTCATGGTTACCCAGTGTATGCATCGGATGAACATCGTGATTTCCCACAGTAGTTACAATACTGACACGCTCAGGCTGAGGGACCTCCTTCATTATCACTGTTTCAACACCGGAAAGCAGTTCCCTGGTACGCTGGATACTGGTCCCGCGTGGAGCCTCAATTTTCAGGCTTATACGCTCGGATGAATCATCGTACACCAGGACAAAGTTCTTTATAGTTGCCGACGATATCAATACTGCCCCGATAAACACCGCCACAAAACCGATAACGACCGCATAACGGTACTTCAGCATTTTTTCAAGTAACTTCCCGTACCATTCGACAACCGGAAAAAACCAGTGTTCCATAGAATTATTATTGTTTTTGACTCTCCCATGTGCGAGGTGGGACGGGAGGAAAAGGGTTGCTTCAATAAATGAAGCTGTCAGCGTAACGGTTATTATCACAGGGAACACGAATATAAACTTGCCGAGCATACCTGATATGGATAAGAGTGGCAGGAACGCCACCATTGTGGTAGTCACAGTAACCGTAACAGGTCCCAGTACCTCCATAACCCCCTCGATAGTCGCCTCAAGGGGGGTTGCCCCCATCAGCTTCTTGCCATAAATAACATCGGAAATTACAATTCCATGGTCCACCATCATCCCCAGTAAGGTTATGATTGCACCCAGCGACAAAATGTTCAGGGAAAGATCCGCCGCCTGCATATAAATGAGCACCATACAGAGGCTCAGGGGGATACCGAATGCAGTCCAGAAGGAAGTTTTAAAATCAAGGAATATTAACAGGATCACCAAAACCAGTATATATCCAATTATCGCGTTCGATATAACCACGTCCAGGAGCGAGCTGATCGAGCGGGATTCGTCAGAGATTTCACGGACTTCCACACCGGAGGGCACGATATTACTGTTGGCGTTCAGAAACCGTTTGATGTTATTGACCGTGGTCACGATGTCTGCCCGCTCTTTCTTCTTGACCTGAAACATTACCGAGTCCTTACCATTAACCCGGATAAGCACCTTAGGTTCTTCAAGGGCGTCCTCCACAGTAGCCAGGTCGCGCACCCGTATGGTGTTCCCGTCGAAATTTGAGCGGACAGCTACATCCCTTACATCCAATGGGTTACGAAACTGTCCATTCGTCAGAATGGACTGCTGGTTGTCGGGGGAATCGAGCGTTCCGCCGGAAGTCCTCACATTACGCTGCGTGATGGCTGTTACAATTTCATTTAGCGAAATATAATTACGTTCGAGTCTTTCAGGCATTACGTTGACGTGAATTTCACGCTCCAGGTAACCGCTTTTAACCACATCACCTACACCGCTTACACGCCGCAGCATTTTCTCCAGATCATCAGAAAATTTCATGACCTTTTTAAACCCATCAGGACTGCTGTTTTTTGCTGAAAGGCTCATGGAGTACACCGACTTCATCTGGGGATTGATGTCGGTCACCACCAGTTTTTCCACCTCGCCGGGAAGATCTTCAATATTGCTTTTTGTTATTTTTCTGAAAATATCATCCTTCACCGCACGCGTGTCCTTAACATCATCGTCAAGTACCACGATAATCTTTGCCGCATTGTCAATGGACAGGGAACTGTAATAATCAATTCCGCTTATCGTTTCAAGTTCCTCCTCTACGGGTACAACTGCGTTTAGTTCGACATCACGGGCGCTTGCGCCTGGATAGTCAATTTCAACCGTCACAATGTTTACATCAACATTCGGGAATTCTTCCCTTTTCACGAGAAACGCACTGATCACTCCGCCCACTAAGATAATTATTACCAGCAATTTCACTAACAGAGTGTTCTCGGTAAAATAACGTATCAATCTTCTCATCATTGCCTCGAAACATCCGGATTTATCTTTGGTTATCTGCTTCCCTTTCAGTATTCTGGTTACATGTAACCTTCTCCATTGACGAGTATACCATTCATGACACACGTGTCGAACGTCCTCGTTAACCCGAACGAATAATATGACCGAAAATTATCTGCTGGATGGGAAAATGTGTTCTTAAATAACTATTTCTTAAATAAGAGGCTTTTCCTGTATGTGGTGGGAGTTGTACCAGTGATTTTTTTAAACATGGTGTTAAACGTTGTTTTGGAGTTAAAGCCGGATTCAAGGGCGAGATTCAGTACATTCGAATCCTTTTTATGCGGATCTTTCAACAGATCCATGCAGTACTGAATGCGATAGGTATTAATGAAATTATAAAAATTCCTGTCAAATTCGCTGTTTATAACTATGGAAAGATGGTGTGCAAAAACACCAAGTTCATCGGCAAGATCTTTCAGCGTCAGCGAATCCTCCAGGAAAGGCTTTTTTTCATCCATCACTCTCAACAGTTTTTCCCTGATCTGTTTTTTCGTTTCCCCGTCAAGGGAATGTTTTGCATACTTTATTGATGAATCTGAGGAAAGCATTACCCTGTCACTATATGCGTCAAATATGCTGGTACGCTCTTCGCTGAATATCTGCGGCCGGTGTATCATGAAAAACGCCGACGTAAAAAACACCAGCACCAGGAGAAGATGGTTCAAAAGTCTGAAAACCTCCATAATATCATGATAGCGTCCGACAAATGCACGCACCTGAAAAACTATAACCCCGATTGTCGAAATTAAAAAGATAATTCCCAGAAAGACCTGCAGCCATCTAAGGCTTACACGGTGAATATCAGAAAAATACTCCCTTATCCGCTGTGAATAACGGAAGAGCAGACGCCAGGAAACCAGCGTATATATAAACTCAAGAGATATTCCTGTTGCGGCTGTGGTATATCCAAGCACATACATCTCGGAATGCCACTCGCCTCTGATAATGCCGGTTTTATACAACGTAAACAACACCAGGAATGTGCTTTGCACCACAATATATGGAACAAAATGGAGAACCGTTTTTTTTACAAACCTCTGCATATCGCCGGTCATTGATGCGGTATACAAATAGATCAGTGAACCGTGAAGGAAAAAGGTAGGAATGATGAAGACAACCAGTATCCATCGGGAAGAAATGTAGTTATTCATCATGAGATATTCACCCAGAAAAGCAAGGCAAATTACAATGAACAGCGTCCCCAGAATCCTGTTCGGCAGCCTGTTCCGCTTCATGTACAGAAACATAGCACCCAGGAAAAGCCCCTGCGAAATTGCTATTATGTCAATGATTGATATCGTTGATTCCATTTGTTTCAATTTTTTATACGTCGTGTTCTCGCGTCACTGTCAATTTCACCATCCACAAGATGGATCTGCCGGGAACCCCTTGCGGCATAGTCCTGCTCATGGGTCACCATGAAAATCGTGGTGCCGAAGTCCCTGTTTACCTTCTCGAAAATCTCCATCACTATCTCGCCGTTTTCACTGTCCAGGTTTCCCGTCGGTTCATCGGCAAAGAGTATTTCCGGTTCCATCACAAGGGCCCGGGCTATGGCAGTCCGCTGCATTTCGCCCCCTGACATCTGGGAGGGGCGCTTGTCTTTGCAGTGAAGTACATGAAACTGCTCCATAAGAGAAAGGGCGTACTTCTCCCGTTTCTTCTCCTCCCTGTATTTTCTCGCGGGCATCAATATGTTTTCCTGTGTGGTAAGTTCCGGCAGGAGAAAATGAAACTGAAACACGAATCCCATATTTCTGTTCCTGAACCGATGGAGCTCTTCTCCCTTCAGATCATGGATGTTTTTCCCTGAAATTTTGACCTCCCCCGAAGAAAGGTCATCGAGACCGCTCATAACATACAGTAGGGTTGACTTTCCCGAACCGGAACGGCCGGTAATCCCGATAAACTCCCCCTTCTCCACGGAAAAGGAAAGGGACTTCAATATTACCAGGGGCGGTTCCCCGAAGGACCGCACCACATCTTTACACTCAATAATATTCATCCTTATATGGTGCTCCGGATAATCTCGATGGGTGAAAGTTTTCCCGCTGCCCTGGCGGGGAAATAGCTTGCAATGACTGAAGCGCCAACCACAAGGAAGAACGCTTTTACATAAATAATGATGTCCCAGGATATCATCATATGCATCCGGCCCATTGGTATCCGTATCGTTTCAATATACGAGCACCCGAGATATCCGAACACCAGCCCCGCGAGGGCCCCCACGATACCTACCAGGACACCCTGGACAAGAAACAGGAACTCCGTGTCCCGTTCATCGTATCCGATTGAACGCAGTATGGCGATGTCCCGCATTTTATGGTTCACTACCATGTTCAGGATATTATAGATACCGAACGCAACAATCACAATGAACGCAATGGTGGTTACGTTACGGACAATGTCCTGCGTACCCATCATACTGAGCCGGTCGCTGTTAAGCTGGTCCCAGCTTTCAACAGAATCACTGTTCAGCCTGTTCCACTGCGTCGCCACATCTGCAGCCTTCGTATAATCCTTTACACGTATCACAATAGTAGTAATTTCACCCAGGGAATTTGTCGCGTTCTGTACGGTACTCAATGAGGCATACACTGTCCTTTCATCCGTTCTCCGGTCACCGGTATCAAATGTCCCGATTATTTTCATGGGGGTAATAGTACCCGCCGCTGTTGATACATTAACGGTATCATTAATCTTTGCTCCCAGAAATTTCATCAGGCGCTCCCCGACAAAAATCAGGGAATTCCCGTTGTTGAGAGACCGGAAGTTGCCGGCAGTGATATCCTGCTCAATGTTGGTCACCTGCAGCTGACGAACAGGATCAACCCCCACCAGGTTGACATTCTGACTGAAGCTCCCCCTGGTGGCAATTGCCTCCTTGCTTATCTGCGGCGCATACGCAACAACATCATCACTGAGCCTTATTTTCCTGTACCACTCACTGGCGCTTGAAAGCTTATCATATGAACGCCGGCCCGATGGAGTATTGAGCCAGCGTACTGCGGCATCGTTAAAAAAATATCCCTTCAGCGATTGTGCGGTTATAAATTCATTTCGCGTACTGACGGTGATGTGTCCGCTCCGTTCAATGAGCCTGTCAATCATATATTCCTGAAATCCGAGCTGTATCCCGGAAAATATCACGTATCCCCCGGCACCCAGAACTATCGCAAAAAAAGTAAGGAGGGTCTGGCTCTTACGGGAGAAAATATGTTTCAGGGCAACAAACCACATAGCTCACATCTCCTTTCGTGTGAATGAAAGCCGGAACATACATGTATTACGAGTTTTTTCCATTACCCTTTCCCCTGCGTTCCTTATCTTTGCCGTTCACGATCCTGTCATCCTGTTTCACTGAGTCATTAAGGATTTCATGCCATTGACCGTCTACAGCCCTGACTTCAACGGGCACTTTCATCCGTTTCCCTTTTCGTATTATGGTAATTTTTCCATTCGTAACAGATGACGCGGGAACCATCAGTGCCCGTTCTTTTTTATGGATCACAATAGCGGTATCACAGGTCATTTCAGGAAGTACACCATCCGGAAACGAGTCCACATTAACCCGTACAATAAACTCAGTCCCCGAGGGATATACACTTTCAACCCTTCCTGTTACTTTCTCCGTACGGAGATTTTCAAAACTTAATTCCGCGGTCTGCCCCTTTCTGACCCGGACAATTGATTCCTGGTCAAGAGGGACCCGGACATACATGTCATCAAGGTTTGAAACGAGGAGCACCTGCTGTCCCGCCGGTACCATTTCATTTTCCCTGTAGCCGATCAATGACACCACACCGGATATCGGGCTGTTGAATACAATTGATGAATCTGTCATCACAAGAGGATCTCCCCTTCTGACACTCTGCCCCTCCACAACATACAGCTTCCTTATAATTGTGCTCATCCCGAAACGGACAGCGTACCATCTGTCAGCTTTCACCGTTCCAAGGGCATAGACCGCCTCAACAAGAGGAGCAACCCTCGGCCGTGTAACAGTACCGGAGTTTCTGTTAAAAATAAAAACCACCAGCAGAAACACAACCAAAGCCCCTGCGGCTGTAACTATCAGTTTCCTTCTATGTATCATCCCGACCTCTGTATAAAAAAGAGGCTGCCCGTCATTCATACACTTTTCTTCCATATCGATACATTTTGCAAAATGCGGCCAATCTGCTTCGACATACATGAAAAGGAGCAGCCAGTCAATTTCCGGTGTAACTTATAATCTGATCAATCTCATCATTAAATATTCCCGACGTATCGCCGCCTGCAACATTTGACATCTGCACCAATGAACCGCTGTCATCGGTGACCGTCCGTTGAACTCCCGCCTGAAACGTGAGCGCAAGCACGAGGGCCGCCGCGGCCGCGACAGGAAAAAGAATTGAGGTAATATCAAATATCTTTTTTTTCCTCTCACTGCGGGCGGCAGACAGGACACCGGCGGCAATTGACTCACTCCATGCGCTGCTGCTGAGTCTCCTGTCTATTTCTTCATGAAACTTTTTTTCCTGCTCATTCAAATTCATAGCTCACACCTCTCTCTGAAAGGGTCCTGTTAATAAGTTCCCTGCCCCTGTGTATCCGTGATTTTATGGTGCCTTTTTTCAACGCAAGTTTTTCGGATATCTGTTTTTCGGAAAACCCCAGAACGAGGAGCTCAAATACCATTCTATACTTCTCGGGAAGCCCGGAAATAACCTCCCTGATAATTATAATTTCCTCAGTCATTGCATCCATGACCTTTTCGCTGCCGGGCTCCATGGATTCTATAAACTTCTTCACCTTCACCGAGTCCCGGTTCGACTTTTCAACCATTCTGAGGGATTCATTTTTCGCGATAGTGTATATCCAGTTGTTCCTCGATGATTCTTCAGTAAAATTTATTTTGTGAAGATTACGGTATATCCTCAAATAGGCTTCCTGCACGACATCATCAATCGCATGATCCAGGTCACAGGAAAGGTACCTCCTCACAGCGGAAAGGACTATTCCCTTTGTCTCCTCAACAAACCGGGTGAATTCCTTCTCAGTCATCCCTGCCCCTTCTATGATGTTCGTGGCGCGGCCGGTCCCGGTCAAACCTGTGGCGCTTATGGAAAGATCTGAACCGTTTATCAAGAATCCTGTCAAATTCTTCAGCCTGTTCTGCGGTGAGTATTTTTTTCATGGCAAAACGTATTTTAATAAAACGGATACGGTCCTCACGCTTCAGCGCGTCAATATCTTCAAGTATCTTTCTGACCCGCTGTTCGTGAAACTCGGAATTCAGGAGCTCCTTTTTCAGAACGTCCATCATCCGGTGCACCCGGTACCGGTTTTTTGTCAGGGCGATATCGTTCTGTTCATGGAGCTTCAGGATTGCATTATACTGATCATCCGTCAGCCGGAGTTCACGCCGCAGCATTGCAAGCATTCTCCCTCTTCCGTGAGGCCCTTCGCCGGGAGGCCCCTCAGGGGGAGGGCCTTCACAAAACCTGCTTTCATTATACATATCAGCTGTTTTATAAAAATAAACCCCCACCGCTGCAATGAGAATAAGTATACCCGCTGCGATAAAAACCGTATTCCTCTTCATTAAAAAACCTCCGGAAAATTACTGTATATATAACATGTTCAGCAACGCGCCAATCATTATTTCCTGACTACTCATTCCCTGCCCAGAGCACCATGGTTTCCCGCAATATAGCGACAGTACAACAGTCCCCGCCCCCTGTATACAGTATATACCCGGAAACAGGTGTATTGGTTTCATTTTTTTAGTGTATTTCACGACATGGAAGCTGCCGGGG
>ERZ795048.1834-NODE-1834-length-18210-cov-5.786340_pt1 | contig 18210 bp, 11 predicted proteins | sample MGYA00375132_ERZ795048 | MGnify/ENA primary metagenome ERZ795048 (study PRJEB30177, sample SAMN05720225) | activated sludge metagenome | isolation source: Anaerobic digester | place: Hong Kong | collected 2014-12-17 ...
ATCCAATGATATACTTTTCATTGGATGAAAAGCTAACTGATGCAAACTAACGATAAGGTCAAAAATGTTATATATTCGATTTATGTTTATACCTGACATACCAGTCAAGCACATTTTGTCTATGTTGGTTAAGATGACTATCCAATAAAAAATGCATTTGAAATGAATTACATAATCATTTTTATAAATTATTAAAAATGAAACAAATAAGGCAAACACTTCGAAATACAAACGCTATTGCAATATATATATTTATTTGTAATATAGTATTTCTATGTATGTTTATATTTAAATTTAATTCGATATAATACCATCAAATACAATAGTTATATGTCTATACAAGCAATTTGGTTTTCAATACAATTAAAAAACAACCAACAATCAGTTAAATGTAATTTTTTATATATCGTACTATATAGATAACTTCAGAAAAATTATTTTTTAATAATTCTTCTGTAAAAATTGAATAGGAGTAAAAATCAAACAGCTAACTATTATGCCACGTTTGAAGAATTTTTAAATTTGTAGCTTCAAATTTTAGCAATGGCAAATAAATTCAGCAATTTCATAAAAAAAATATCTAAACGTTACCGATTAAGTGTTCACGATACGCAAAATTTTACTGAAGTGTATGCTGCATCGGTATCGAAATTGAAATTATGGATATTAATTGCATTGCTATTTGTGGCAGGCATGGCCTTGGTTGTGTTATTGTTCTTCTACACCCCGTTAAAGTATACTGTACCGGGTTACCCATCGAAACAAATTCGCGAATTAATGATTAACAATTCATTAATGCTCGATTCGCTAAAAATTGAAATTGAAAAACGCGATAATTATTTCAAACAAATACAAACAATTATTTCGGGCAATACTATTGAAAAAAATACCGAAAATACTAAAGAAAAAATTGATATTATTGACGTTGAACCGATGGAAAGCGATACAGTTTTCGACTCATTGATTGGCCCCGAAAAATACAAGTTTTCTTATTTCAACAACGAAGAAGAGAAAATTGAAATGTCACGCATCACCCTTTTCCCTCCAACCAAAGGGATGGTGGTAAATCGCTTCGGCTCAACACCGGGACACTACGGCACCGACATTGTAGGCGAAAAAGATGCTTCAATATCGGCAATTTTACCCGGAACAGTATTGTTTGCCGAATGGTCTGTCACAACTGGTTATGTCATTCAAATTCAACACGATTACAATTTAATATCCATATATAAGCACAATGCCGAAATTTTTGTAAAAACCGGCGACAGGGTAAAAGCAGGCGATTTAATAGCCATAATGGGCAACGAAGGCGAATATTCAACCGGCCCACATTTGCATTTTGAGCTTTGGCAGAATGGAATACCACTTAACCCCGAAAATTACATCAATTTTTAAACAAACCTAAGAATGAAAAGACTGGCGATTTTAGGCTCAACAGGGTCAATTGGAAAACAAGCATTAGAAGTAGTTGACGCCAACCCCGATTTGTTCTCGGTCGAAATTCTCACAGCCAACAATAATGCCGAGTTACTTATTAAACAAGCACTTAAATACAAGCCTAGAATTGTAGTTATTGCCAACGAAGAAAAATACGATGTTGTTAGCGAAGCCCTCGACATTAAGGGCATATCGGTTTTTGCAGGTAATCTTGCCTTGCAACAAGTTGTGCAAGATGATAATATTGATATGGTATTGGCTGCAATGGTTGGCTACTCGGGCTTACTACCCGTAATAAATGCAATAAAAGCCAAAAAAGAAATTGCACTTGCCAACAAAGAAACATTGGTTGTTGCAGGCGACATTATTACCCGTTTATGCAACAAATACAATGTAAAAATATACCCGGTCGATTCGGAACATTCTGCTATTTTTCAGTGTTTGGCAGGCGAAACCAACAATCAGGTCGAAAAAATTATTATCACTTGTTCGGGTGGCCCGTTTAGATCTTACTCAAGGCAAATGCTCGAAAATGTTACCAGCAAGCAAGCCCTTGCCCACCCCAACTGGGATATGGGCGCAAAAATCACTATCGATTCGGCAACTCTCATGAACAAAGGCTTTGAAGTAATTGAAGCTAAATGGTTATTCGATCTAAGTCCCGATCAAATCGATGTGGTGGTACATCCACAAAGCATCATCCACTCGATGGTTCAATTTACCGACGGATCGATAAAGGCACAAATGGGACTTCCCGACATGCGTTTGCCAATTCAATATGCATTATGCTACCCCTTGCGGCAAAACAATAATTTTAAACGTTTCAGTTTTACCGACTATCCCGAACTCACATTCTCGGCACCCGACACAAAAAACTTCAGCAACCTTGCCATTGCCTACCATGCATTACGAAAAGGCGGCAATATGGCCTGCACCATTAATGCAGCCAACGAAATTGCCGTGCAAGCCTTTTTAGACGATAAGTTAAAATTCCTTCAAATTTCGGAAGTGATTGAACAATGTACCCAAAAAATCGCTTTTATTGCTCAACCAACAATCGACGATTACATTGAAACCGATTTTGAAGCGCGTAACATAGCTACAGAAATTATTAGAAACATAAAATAACACATAAACATAAATTGATGGATATATTAGTTAAAATTGCCCAATTTGTACTTAGCTTATCGCTACTCATTGTAATTCATGAATTGGGGCATTTCATTTTTGCAAAAGTTTTTAAATGCAGGGTCGAAAAATTTTATCTTTTTTTTAATCCCGGCTTTTCGTTGTTCAAATTTAAGAAAGGTGAAACCGAATACGGAATGGGTTGGTTACCTTTTGGCGGCTACGTAAAAATATCGGGAATGATTGATGAGTCGATGGACAAGGAACAAATGAAACAACCCCCTCAGCCTTACGAGTTCAGGTCGAAAAAAGCATATCAACGCTTATTGATTATGGTTGGTGGGGTACTTATGAATTTTTTGTTGGCATTAATTATTTACATCGGAATTTTGTATGCGTGGGGCGAAGAATATTTACCCAACAGCAATGTTAAATATGGAATTGAAGCCAGCGAAACCGCTCAAGAAATTGGTTTTAAAACCGGCGATAAAATTCTTTCGGTCGATAACCAAAAAATTGAAGACTTCCACGAAATTGTTCCAAGTATTGTTTTAAACAAAGCACAAACCGTTCAGGTTGAACGCAATGGCGAACAAATTGACATTTTCATCAACGATAACGACATTGCCAAAATGCTCAAAGCGAAAAGTCTTATTGGGCTTCGGTTTCCGTTTAAAATGACAGTAGCCGGTTTTGGAAAACAATCGCCTGCTGCCGATGCCGGTTTAGCCATTGGTGATGAAATTATTCAAATAAATCAAAAAACGTTCGAATTTCACGATCAGTTTACCAATGAGCTGCAACAATACAAAGGTCAACAGGTATTGGTAACCGTAAAACGAAACAACGAAACACTTGAATTACCGGTAACACTAAGCCCCGAAGGGATGCTTGGCATTAGCTGGAACAATAATTTTTCGGAGCATTTCGAGTTTGCAACAATCAAATATTCGCTTTTAGAATCCATTCCGGCCGGAATAGCAATGGGATGGAAAACATCGGCCGATTACCTGAAACAGTTCAAACTCATATTTAACCGAACTACAAAAGGGTACGAATCGTTGGGAGGATTTATTACCATTGGCAGTATTTTTCCCGGAATTTGGAATTGGAGGGTATTTTGGAATATGACAGCATTCTTATCCATAATACTCGGTATCATGAACATACTGCCCATACCCGCACTTGATGGCGGCCATGTAATGTTTGTTCTTTACGAAATAATCTCGGGGCGTAAACCCAGCGAAAAATTCCTGGAATACGCTCAATATGTTGGACTTACAATTCTGCTCATTTTAGTTGTATATGCCAACGCCAACGATATTATCCGATACATTATCAAGTAACACATTAAATTGAAGTGTTCAATCTTTATTAAAAACAGTTTATTATATTTGCATTGAATTTAATATTAACACGATATGGAAATTAATATGATTGCAGGTTGGTTTGGCGGACAAGAAATTCTCATCATCCTAATTATAGTTTTAATATTTTTTGGCGGACGAAAAATACCTGAACTAATGAAAGGGCTTGGTAAAGGAATCAAAGAATTCAAAAATGCCAGCAACGAAACCGACAACGACAAAGAAGTCGAACAAGGTGAAAAAAAATAACACTAAAATATTTAACCCCGCTTTTTGGCGGGGTTTTTGTTGTTCGTAGCCCATATAAACATTAATACCTAACATAAATGAAAAATATACTTCGACCAATAGTTATTGTAACAGCAATACTAATGATGTTTGCATGCAGTAATCGCAACCAAACATCGATGATGAAAAATGTAACCGGCAAAGCAGGCGAATTGGTTATTGTTATTTCGCCCGACGACTGGAATGCCCAAGCCGGCACACTTATTAAAGAAACACTGGGACAACCCCAACTGAGCTTACCACAGGACGAACCAATTTTCGACCTGATTAATATACCCCACGAAGCTTTTGGCGAAATATTCAAAACAAGCCGCAACTTACTAATATCGAACATAAAACCTTCGATAAATGAAAGCGGCATAGCTTTTAAACGCGATGTACATGCATATACACAAGCAATAGTTTACATTAATGCGCGCAATCAAAAAGAAATGGCCGAAATATTCGCTCAAAATTCCGATCGAATAGTAGCTTTCTTTATGCGGGCCGAACGCGACAGATTAAGCCTCAACTATTCAAAATACCACGATAAAGCTGTGCTAAACACTGTAAGCGAACGTTTCAACATTAAAGTTAACGTACCTCCTGGCTTTGTTGTAGCCGAAAACAACGAAGATTTTATGTGGTTAAAATTCGAAACTCCTGAAATAAGCCAGGGAATTTTAATATACAGTTATCCTTACACCGACGACAGCACCTTTACTTCAAAATATATGATTGCAAAACGAAACATTGTTTTGCGCGATAATGTACCGGGGCCACTCGAAGGTTCTTACATGTCAACAGAAAACCAACTACCCGTTATTTACAATGTTTTTAAGCGCAATGGCAACCACACTGCCGAAATGAGAGGCCTTTGGACAGTAGTAAACGATTTTATGGGAGGGCCATTCGTGAGCCTGTCGATGCTCGATATGCTTAACAACCGCGTTGTGGTTCTCGACGCTTATGTTTACGCTCCAAGCAAAAACAAGCGAAATCTATTGCGACAAGTTGAAGCAATGATTTATACTTCAGAATTTATCAATCAAGAAGAAATCGACAAGATTAACAAACAGTTCGACTTATAGGCGCTTAAAAACAATCAATTTTTACTTCTGCCTTTCGTTGATGTTTAGCCATGTAAAATCGAAAAAAAAACTTAATTTTGTTGCCTTTGAAAAATACTGTTGAACAAACAACTGTATTAAGGGAAAACCATAAAAAAACCCTGTAAAAATGACACAAAACAAAATAAAAATCGGAATTACACAAGGCGATATTAATGGCATTGGTTATGAAGTAATTATCAAGGCTTTATCCGATTCGCGTATGACAGAGCTTTTCACACCTGTTATTTACGGATCGCCAAAAGTTGCCGCTTACCATAAAAAGGTACTCAATTTCGAAACCTTTCATTTTAACCAGGTACGAAGTGCCTCCGAAGCCGACCACTACAAAGTTAACATTGTAAACTGTTGCGACGACAACGTTCGTGTTGAATTGGGGAAAAGTAGCAGCCACGCCGGCGAAGCAGCTTACCTTGCGCTCGAGCAGGCAATCAACGACCTTAAAAATGGCGAAATCGACGCTTTGGTAACAGCACCTGTAAACAAAGAAAATATTCAATCCGAAGCTTTTAACTTCCCCGGCCATACCGAATATTTAGCACAGCTTTTCGACACCAAAAACCCCTTAATGTTACTCATATCCGACAACTTAAGGGTTGGTGTGGCAACCGGTCATCTTCCATTAAAAGATGTTCCGGCAGCAATTACCAAAGAATTGATTTTATCGAAATTAAAAACATTGCACTACTCATTGGTAAGCGATTTTGCCTGTACCAATCCGCGTATTGCAGTTCTTGGACTTAACCCCCATGCCGGCGACAATGGCGTAATTGGGAACGAAGAAAACGAAGTAATCATACCTGCTATACAATCGGCCAACCAACAAGGCATTACAGCTTTGGGACCATTTGCAGCCGATGGTTTCTTTGGTTCAGGACAATACACCCGCTTCGATGCAATTTTAGCCATGTACCACGATCAAGGCTTGGCACCTTTCAAAGCGCTTACATTCGACAAGGGGGTAAACTACACTGCAGGTTTGCCAATTGTTCGCACATCGCCGGGACATGGTACTGCTTTCGATATTGCCGGCGAGAACCTCGCTTCGGGCGAATCGTTCACCCAAGCCATTTATCAGGCAATCGACATTGTTCGCAACCGTGCCATCTACGACGAAATTAGCAGCAATCCTTTGCCAAAATACGAAATAAATAATAACGGCGAATCAGATCACGTTGACCTTACAAAGGAAACCGACAGCGAATATTAGTTATGATTGAATATCTCAACGGTCAAATAGTTGAGCTAAATCCCGCACATGTTGTTATCGACGTAAACGGGATTGGCTATTTTGTTCATATTTCATTGAATACCTATTCGGCTTTGAGCGGCCACAAAACAACGAGGCTACTCATCCACGAATTAATTAGGGAAGATTTGCATGCTCTTTACGGCTTTCACGATTTCGACGAAAGGGATCTCTTCAGGATGCTGATATCGGTGTCGGGCGTTGGTGCCAATACAGGAATACTCTTCCTTTCGTCGTTGACCGGCAACGAATTGAAACAAGCCATTGTGTCGGGCGATGTAAACAAGCTGAAATCGGTGAAAGGTATCGGGCTCAAAACAGCGCAACGCATTATTGTTGAATTAAAAGACAAACTTGAAAAAACACCGCTAACAGCTAATATTTTTGCTACGCCAAACAATACTGCGCGCGAAGAAGCGTTATCAGCATTAGTGACGCTCGGATTTGTTAAAAAGAGTGCCGAAAAGGTTATTGACAAAATTTTGAGCGAAAACCCAGATCAACCTGTTGAACAAATAATTAAGGTTGCTTTGAAACAAATGTAAAATCCCGGAATACTGTTTTGAAAAAGAATTTTGTCCACATATCGATACTGTTAACAATATTGCTAACAGCACTTAGTTTCGAATTATCTGCCCAGGCCAACAGCCGGGGCACAGCTGTTGATACAATTGGCCCCCTTCAGTATGGGTTCCCCGATGAAGGCGAATTTCAATACCCCGATGAAATTGAGGAAAGCCCTTTGTTCCTGAACCGCCCTACGAACATCCAACGCGATATTCAGTACAACCCTGTAACCGGCGAATACATCATTTACGAGAAAATTGGCGACATGTACTACCGTTTGCCAAAAACAATGAACCTAAAGGAGTATGTGAAATACGATTTCGACCAGTCGGTAAAAGATTACTGGCGATCGCGAAAATCGGTTGAAAGCATACAAACACAACAAGGCGGCCTTATTCCCCAATTGCGAATCGAGAGCGAAGCTTTCTCGAACATTTTTGGCAGCGATGTAATCGACATCAGGCCACAGGGATATATCGAAGTTGCATTTGGTGTTCAATCAACGTTTGTTGATAACGGAAGCATACCCGAACGTTCGCGCAGAAACACCAATTTCGAATTCGACCCGCAAATCAACTTAAGGGTTAACGGGAAAATTGGCGACAAAATGAACCTCGATTTCAACTACAACACCATGGCCACTTTCGATTTCGAGAACAAAATGAACCTCGAATATTCGGGAAAAGAGGACGAAATATTGCGCCGCATCGAAGCCGGTAACGTATCGCTTCCGTTAAACGGATCCCTCATTCAAGGTGGCACCAACTTGTTTGGTATCAAAACCGAAATGCAATTTGGCAAACTCAACGTAACTTCGGTAATTTCACAACACAAAGGCGAGTCGAGGGTTATTGAAACCGAAGGTGGCGCCCAAAAAACAAAATTCGAGATCCAGGCAACCGATTACGATGAAAACCGCCACTTCTTCCTTTCAAAATATTTTCGCGATAATTACAACCAGGCCTTGTCGAACCTGCCTGTGATTATGTCGCAAGCTGTTATCAACAAAATTGAAGTATGGGTAACCAATAAAAAACAAGACTTTAACTCGGCCCGCGATATTGTTGCTTTTGTCGATTTGGGCGAAACCGATCAAAATATCACCAATCAAGTACCCGATTTTATGGGATATGGCAACCCCTACCCCTCGAACAGTGCCAACGGAATGTACACTGTACTTGACCAAAATTATTCGGGCATCAGGATTTCGAGCCAAATAAATAATACCCTAAAACCACTAGAAAGTTACAATTTCAACATGGGTACCGACTGGGAAAAAATTGACCAGGCAAGACGACTCAACGAAAACGAATTTACGGTAAACAAACAGCTTGGTTTTATCTCATTGAACACTTCGCTAAATAACGACGAAATATTGGCCGTAGCATTCGAATACACCATAGGCGGGCAAGTATATCAAGTAGGCGAATTTTCTCAAAACAATATCGAAGAAGGTGGAACACTTATTCTAAAATTATTAAAAGGCTCGAACCTTTCGCCCAACCAACCCACTTGGGACCTCATGATGAAAAACGTTTACAACCTGGGAGCTTACGACCTTACCCAAAGCGATTTCGATTTTCAGGTAGTTTACTTCAACGATTCGACCAATACTTACATAACCAATTTGCCCGAAGGAGAATTGAAGGATACCATTTTGCTACGTTTAATGAACCTCGACAATACCAACTCGCAAGGCGATTATGCTAAAAATGGCGATGGTATGTTCGATTTTATCGAAGGGGTAACCGTTTACCGCAAAAACGGGCGTATCATTTTCCCTGTGCTCGAACCTTTTGGAGCCAATATTGCCAACAACCTAAGCAGCTCCGATTTACAAAAGAAATATGCCTTTACCGAGCTCTATAAGCAATCGAAAACCGATGCCGAGCAACTGTTCCAAAAAAACAAATTTTACATGGTAGGCTCGTACAAAGGCGGTTCGGGTTCCGAAATAATGCTCAACGCCTTTAACCTGGCACCTGGATCGGTTAAAGTTACGGCAGGCGGTATCACCTTGGTCGAGAACCAGGACTACACCGTTGATTATGCCATGGGGCGTGTAAAAATCATAAACGAAGGTTATGCCGAATCGGGTACTCCAATACAAGTTTCAACCGAAAGCCAGGAACTTATTGCCACACAACGAAAAACTATGCTGGGATCATACGCCAGCTACGCTTTTTCGGATAAGCTGAATATTGGCGGTACATTTTTATTCATGAACGAACGCCCAATAGCCAATAAGGTTGAAATGAGCAATGCACCTGTTAGCAACCTTATGCTTGGCCTCGACTTTCAGTTTCGTGAACGCTCACAATTGCTTACCGATTTTGTGAACCTATGGCCTTTTTACAATTCCGATGTTGAATCGAGCATTTCGGTTGAAGGCGAAGTGGCCAAATTGGTCACAGGAAAATCGAAATCAACAGGCAATCAAATATATATCGACGATTTTGAGGGTGCCGAAACATCGTACATGCTCACCAATCCTTATGGTTGGTACTTGTCGTCGGTGCCTCAAAAGCAAGATCGTTTTCGCGAGTCGAATTACAGCAACGAACTCATTTCGGGTTTCAACCGCGCAAACCTTTCGTGGTATTTTATCGACAGGTTATTTAACGAGACCACTCAAAATGCTATGCCCAAATACATGAAAGCAGATTTCGATATGCGTTCAAACCATTACTCGAGATTAGTTTTTGTAAATGAAATTTATCCCGGCAAGCAACTTCCCATTACAAGTTCGCCTTATTTAACTACACTCGATTTATCGTTCTACCCACGAGAAAAAGGACCTTACAACTTCGATAGTTCACCTACCAGCTATTCGGCAGGTGTTGACGTAAACAACCAGCTCAACAACCCCGAAAGCCGTTGGGGCGGTATGATGCGCGATATCAAAACGCCCAACTTTGAAACTGCCAATGTTGAGTTTATCGAATTTTGGTTGCTCGATCCCTTTATTTACGACCAGGGAACTCACCAAGGTGGTGATTTGTATTTCAACCTTGGTAACATTTCGGAGGATATTTTGCTCGACTCGCGCAAATCATTTGAGAATGGGCTTCCAACCGACGAAAGCACCGATTTTATTGAATACTCTGCCTGGGGTAAGGTATCCACAAAAACACAATTTGGTGCCAGCTTCGATAATAATTCAGAGAACCGCATATTACAAGATGTTGGGCTTGATGGGCTCAGCAACGACGAAGAAGCTGAATATTTTGCCGATTACCTCGAAAAGATGCGACAAATACTATCGCCCGATGTTTACGAACGTTTAGCAGCCGACCCTGCCAACGACGATTTCAGATATTACCGCAGCACTCAATTCGACGAAGAAGAAGCATCGGTATTTGAACGTTACAAACGTTACAACAACCCCGATAAAAACTCACCCACATCGGAACTTTATTCTGAACAATATTCAACATTGGGACGTGAAGAACCCGATATTGAAGACATCAACAACGACAACACCTTAAACGAAAATGAATCATATTTTCAATATAGAGTTAGTATCAGGCCCGAAGATTTTGAAGTAGGAAAAAACTTCATTGTTGATAAAATTGTTGCATCGCCAAAGCTTGCCAATGGAGAATCGGAGCCCGTAACATGGTACCAATTTAAGATTCCAATTACCGACTCGCTCAATTACGAAAGATTTGGCGACATCAGCGATTTCAAATCAATTCGATTTGTAAGGATGTTCCTTACCGATTTTTCCGATTCAATTTTACTACGATTTGGAAGTTTAAACCTGGTTCGTTCCGACTGGAGAAAGGAAAAATATGCAATACTTGAGCCCGGCAGTTCCGAATCGGCCAATGCAAAATTCGACGTAACCACCATTAACATTGAAGAAAACAGCAGTCGTACACCTATCAATTACGTTCTGCCTCCCGATATTACCCGCGAATACGATCCTTCGAACCCTACCCTTATTGAGATGAACGAGCAAGCCATGCTGCTTAAAGTAACCGACATTGAACCGGGCGATTCGAAAGCCATTTACAAAAATATTGGCACCGATTTAAGGCAATACAAAACACTCAAAATGAATGTACATGCCGAAGCCATTGAAAACATGCCGCTTAACGATTACGAACTTTCGGTATTTGTACGGTTGGGAACCGATCGCGATAACTATTACGAATACGAAATACCCTTAAAACTAACACCTGTTCCTCCAACCCGCTATAATAACGATAGCAACGACGACCGTAAAATTGTTTGGCCCAAAGAAAACATGCTCAACGTTAGGCTCGACAAGTTGGCAGAAGTAAAAATGAACCGCGATGCCGAAATCAGAAAAGCAGGTTCCACAATTAGCCGTAGCAGTATTTACGAAGAAATCGATAACGAATCGGAAGACAACAACAACATTATACGAGTAAAAGGTAACCCAAGTATCGGGCAGGTAGATATTGTACACATTGGCGTTCGTAACCCCAAAGCCAATAATATAGGGCCTCGCTCGGTTGAGGTATGGGTAAACGAATTGCGTGTTAGCGATATCGACTCGCGAGGCGGTTGGGCATCGAGTGGCCGCATGTCGGTACGTTTGGCCGATTTGGGAAGCATCTCGGTTTCGGGCCGAACCCAATCGGTTGGTTGGGGAAGCATTTCGCAATCGGCAGCCGAACGCAGCATCGAAAACAAATACCAAGTTGATTTGGCTGCCACTGCCGAATTGGGAAAACTTTTACCCGAGAAAATCGGGTTGCGTATGCCTTTCTTCTACAGCTATTCGCAAAGTGTTGCACGCCCCGAATACAATCCCTTAAGCAACGACATCAAACTCAACGATGCACTCGACTTAATTGAAAGCCCCGAAGAAAGAGATGCCCTTCTCGAAAGCGCGCAGGATGTTGTAACCCGTAAGAGTTTAAATTTGAATAACATTTCAATTGAACCACAACGAAAGAAAACCGATCGGAAGCCCCTGCCAACCGATATTGAAAACTTCTCGCTATCGTATTCAAAAAGTGAGCAAAATGCCCACAATATCGACATTACAAAATATTTACAGCGCACCGAAAAAGGCATGTTCAACTACAACTACAACATGCGCAGCGAACCCATAACACCGTTAAAAAACATTGGATTCCTCAAACCCAAATCGTTGAGTTTAATTCGCGATTTCAATTTTAACCTTCTGCCCGAACTCATTTCGTTCAGAACCGATCTTACCCGCAATTACAACGAACGGCAAGCGCGCGATAATTCGGGTTTCAACATTGAATTGCCAACTACGGTACAGAAAGACTTTTTATGGAACCGATATTTCGACTTCAAATACAATCTTACACGGGCATTAAGTATCGATTTTACCAACCGTAGCATAGCCCGTATCGACGAACTCGACGGAGTAATGGACAAAGAGCTTTTCCCCGATGAGTACCAACAAATGATGGCCGAAATTTACAAGAACCTTGCAGCTTTTGGCCGTCCGGTGGATTACGAGCATACTTTTACCGTGAACTACAGGGTACCTATAAACAAATTACCCTTGCTCGACTGGACATCGGCAACAGCTAACTATGTTGGTGGGTACGACTGGACAGCAGGCCCTTTAATGAAATCGAACGATTTTGAAGTTGGCAACACGGTAAACAACACCATGAATGCGAGGTTAAACGGTCAACTCAACTTCCTAACCTTATACAACAAAGTACCATATTTTAAAGACATCAACTCGAGGTTCCAATCTCAGCAACGTTCTTACGGATCGCGATCGCGCGAACAGCAAACAACAAAACAAAACAAAAACAGCGACGAACCCAAACGCACCAAAAGCGTAAAATACACCGAAAAGAAAGCCGTGTTCAGGCCCGATGTACCCAAATCGATTTTCCACCGCCTTGGCACGCTCGACGTAGAGGTAGAAGTATTGAACGAAAAAGGCGAAGTTGTAGAAGGCGAAACAACAGTTGTTGACATTAACCGCGTGAATTTCACAAGCAAAACAGCAATACGCGAAGCAACAATTAACGTAAAAGGCACCAAGGAAATTACCGAAATGTTTGCTGAAAAAGCACTTGCCTATACTACCCGTTTCTTATTAGGAATACGTTCGGCAAGGGTAACCTATTCGAAAACAGGCGCAACTGTGCTTCCCGGCTTCAAACCAAACCCTTACTTATTTGGTATACGCAACGACGAAACAACCAACAACATGCTGGCTCCCGGCATACCATTCCTATTGGGCTGGCAAGATCCCGATTATGCCCTAACAGCTGCTAAAAATGGCTGGATTTCGGCTGACAATACCATCACCAAACAATACCTTTTGCAAAGCAGCGAAACATGGAATTTTGCCGTACAGCTCGAACCAATACCTAATATAAAAATCGACTTTACCGGAAACTGGCGCGACTCTAAAAACAATAGCAGTTTTATATCGTACAACGAAACCGACAAACTGCATGAATTACAAAGTGGCAAAGAAACCGGCAATTTCGACATGTCGATTTTAACCTTGCGAACAGCTTTCAGGGATAGGGTACGCAACGACGAGAAACGCTCATCGACCTTCGACGAATTCCGTTATGAAAACGTTCAAATAATTGCTTCGAGATTAAATGCCCAACGTGGTTGGGTCGAAGGTGAAGGTTATTCGCTCAGACCTGGCGAGAACGTAAATGGCGTTTCCGAAAAATCGACCGACGTAATCATCCCTGCACTTTTGGCAACCTACACCGGCATCGATGCCAACAAAATACCGTTAACCGCACGCCCCGGCCTGGCTTGGATAAGGCCCAACTGGCGACTTAATTTCAACGGCAACCCGCAGCGAATCGAATGGATGAAAGACTACGTTCATTCACTTAATTTTAGCCACAGTTATAAATCGACATACAGCATTGGTAACTTTGAAACAAATTTATTTTATCAACCAAGCGAAGATGGATTCAGTTGGATACGCGAAGGCGACATATTTGTACCACAACTCTCCATAACTTCGGTTAACATACAAGAAGCATTCAGCCCGCTCATTAATGTTGATATTGGTTTCCACAATGATTTGAGCGCTCGTTTCGACATTAAGAAAACCCGCAACCTGAATTTCGACTTTGCTTCGAACCAGCTCAATGAAATGAACAAAAACGAATTCAGTGTTGGTGTTGGCTACCGCTTATCGGGGCTCGATATGATTTTGAAAACCCGTAACAACCGCGAAGAAATATCGAACGATGTAAACATGAGGCTCGACATTAGCAATACCAACTACAAAAATGTTTTGCGAAAGATGGATGTACCAGATGGTGAGCTCAACGGCGGAACAAGGGTATTATCGGCCGATTTCCAAGCCGACTACATGTTCAGCGATAAACTGACCATTAAACTTTACTATCAGTACAACCTTACCGTACCACACGATGTAATAAATGGTTCGCCCCGTTCGAATACCCGTTTTGGCCTAAGCTTCAATGTAAGTATCATGTAAAATGTATTATTTTGATTATATTCGTTAAGCAATACTTACTTTTTGCAAAAAAAATCGATATATTTTCACTTTTGCATTATGAAAATTGCAAAAAACGTTGCAAATTGCAGCCGCTTATTAAAAAATAGATAAAAAGAATGAAACTGACAATTCCTGACGGTTATAAACCATACCTAAATCCGGTGCAAACCGAAAAAGCCATTAAATTGGTTAAAGATTTTTTTCAGACCAACCTTTCGGCCGAGCTGAAACTAAGAAGGGTTACCGCACCTTTGTTTGTAATGAGGGGAACAGGCATTAACGACGACCTGAATGGTACCGAAAGGGCTGTAAATTTTCCTATTAAAGAAATGAACGATCAGGTAGCCGAAGTGGTACACTCGTTGGCCAAATGGAAACGGATGACACTTGGAAAACTGAACATTCAACCGGGTTACGGAATTTATACCGATATGAACGCCATACGTGCCGACGAGGAATTAACCAATATCCACTCGTTATACGTTGACCAATGGGATTGGGAAATAAGCATTACAAAAAGCGATCGTACACTCGATTTTTTAAAGAGTGTTGTTGAACGAATTTTTGGGGTTTTAAAACGTACCGAATTTCAAATTTTTGAAGAATATCCCGAGATGATACCGCAATTGCCCGAAAAAATTACATTTATTCACTCGGAAGAATTGCTAGCCGAATATCCTAACCTTGGCCCTTTTGAGCGCGAAACCGAGGCAGCAAAAAAACATGGTGCAATTTTCGTGATAGGCATTGGCGGCAAGCTTGCCAATGGCGAAAAACACGATGGCCGTGCTCCCGACTACGACGATTGGACTACCGGAACCCAAAACGGCTTTAAAGGTCTCAACGGCGATATATTAATTTGGAATCCTGTTTTAGAACGTGTTTTCGAAATATCATCCATGGGAATCAGGGTTGACAAAACAGCCTTGCTCAAACAACTCGAACTTGAAAATGCCAATGAACGTAAAGAGCTGCTTTTCCACAAAATGCTGTTAAACGACCAGCTTCCTCTTTCGATTGGCGGCGGTATCGGACAATCGCGTTTATGCATGTACTTTTTGCGCAAAGCACACATTGGCGAAGTTCAGGCTTCGATTTGGCCCGATGAAATGATCAAGCAATGCGAAGAAAACAACATCTTTTTAATGTAGTTCTCTTTCGTTCAACTTTTACAACTGGTAATTGTTTCAGTTTGGTTTAATAGCCAATAAATTTATGCAAATAGAAAAAAGCGTTCGCGCTGTTGAGCGTTTATATGCTCAAACCGATAAGGTTACTTCAAATTTTATTAAACAATCGGGCATACAATGCCCTAGTGGTTGCACAAAATGTTGCCATGGACAAAAAGTATCGGCAACACCATTGGAATTTTTGCCTTATGCATATTCGCTTTACAAACAAGGACTTCTTGAAGACCGTTATTGGGAGCTGAAAACTAAACCACAATCAACCTGCATTTTGGTTGAAGGAGATGAAGATGAAACCAATGGCAAATGCTCTGAATATCCTTATCGGGGATTAATTTGCCGTTTGTTCGGAAATGCTGCAATGACCAACAAAGATGGAAAAAAAATACTGAGTTCGTGCTCGATAATTAAAGCACAGACAGCATTCAAACCCGATTTCGACACCATACTTCAAAAATCGGCACCAGTTGTTTCTGAATTCTATATGCAACTTAGAGCAATCGACAACGAATATGGTTCAATGCATTTCCCAATAAATCAAGCCATTCTTAAATCAATGGAAATGGTGTATAACAGCACGCGCCGAAAACGTAAACGTTCAATCTAAAAAATCGACACAACTCATGCGCTAAAACAAATTATTTGATTAACTTGAGTTAGTTCAAATAATTAGGGTATGAAACAGGTAATAAAAACATTTTTATTTGTTATTTATATTGCACTTATAAACCAATCGTGCATTTTCGAAAACAACAACGACATAACCAACATTCTTACTTCTCAAGAGTGGGTAATTCAAAATCTTCGTCTATCGGGTATCGAAAACTCCCCTATTGAAAACGAATCATATCAGCTGTTTCAGATTAACGAATCGGCTGTTAAATATTCTTTCAAAAAAGACGGAAGCTACATTTGCACATCGATAATCGACAACCAAACGGTTGACAGCGGCACATGGAGTTACAACAATACAAGCAAACAAGTTTTTTTTGGAACCGACACATTTACAATTATCACCAACAAAATTGAACTGCTCGAACTGGAGATGACCCAATATTACAGCAACGAGTTTTTGTACAACTACAATGACCATGAAGAGTATTACGGCAATTTAATTATAGTAGTTTTAGTGCCATACACTGCCGATTACCTGATTGCCATTGAAGGAACATTTTACGATCAACGCGATGGTTATACCTATAAAACGGTACAAATTGGCAATCAAATATGGTTGGCCGAAAACCTAAGGTACAATTATGGAAAAGGAACAGCCATGTATTCCGACTGGTGGCATCCTGACTCATTGTCAAATTTCGAAAAATTTGGCTATTTATATAATTACGAAGCCGCATCAAAAGCATGCCCTACCGGATGGCGGCTGCCCACCCAGAACGATTGGTTCGAATTAATTGACAATATTGGAAACGAACAAAGACAAAACAACGTAAACTGGACATTTTACTGGGAAAATATTGGAGAAAAACTGAAAGCAACCAGTGGTTGGGAATACGACCGAGCTGTTGACGAAAACGGGAACCAATACACGAAAATCCAAAATGGCAATAACCTGGCAAAATTTTATGCATTACCAGCTGGCATCGGAACTATCTCAACATCAACGCAAAAACCAAATTTTGGGAACCTTTACATGACAGCTTTCTTTAGAGCCGACACAACCAAAGCAGAATACAATATTCCGTATGGATTTGAACTAAGACTTGATGAAGGAGAACAACATAAACGATTATGGCAAATTAGCCAAGGCACTTGGCACTATACCAGTGTAAGATGTGTAAAAAACATCAACTAATTTACATCAAAAAGGAGGAAATTATAGGACAAATTAAAAAATTAAAACTATACATATTCCTGATTGCAAGCATATTGGGAGGTATGTTTTTACACCAATGCATTTCATTTGGTGTCGATCCATATGGTTTTACTGAAGCTGACTATTTAGCAGAAGCAGAAGTGACATCGTTGGAAGAAAAATTAATTGAAACCAAAAGCGGAGCTTCAATTTATATCCCTGAGAATGCTGTACCACCAACTTCAGAGGGAGAAGCAGGAGCTTTAACTTTCACAATTGAAAAAGGAACACCAACAGAAATGCCTTCGATAGGAAATGAAGAAACTGCAAGTGCGGTAGTTTACAAATTTGGACCAAGTGAAATAGTATTTGCTCAACCTGTTGAAATTTGTATGCCATTACTAGAAAAACCCGATGAAGATGTTGACTTAGTAATATACCGGATTAACCCCGATACGGGTGAAGCCGAAATGTACCCGGCTTTTTACGATAGTACAAATAACAAGGTAAGTACATTTACGCAAGAATTCTCATTCTATTTTTATGCAATGCGTCGAATGCAAGCACAACAAAGAATGAGCTACGGTGATGGAG
>ERZ795048.1836-NODE-1836-length-18191-cov-6.808999_pt1 | contig 18191 bp, 10 predicted proteins | sample MGYA00375132_ERZ795048 | MGnify/ENA primary metagenome ERZ795048 (study PRJEB30177, sample SAMN05720225) | activated sludge metagenome | isolation source: Anaerobic digester | place: Hong Kong | collected 2014-12-17 ...
CCGGGAGTGTGGGACTGGCACGTTTTCTGGAATATGACAGCTTTCCTGTCAATTATACTGGCCGTGATGAATATCCTTCCTATTCCCGCTCTTGACGGCGGACACGTGATGTTCCTGCTGTATGAAGTGATAACCGGAAGGAAACCCAGCGATAAATTCCTTGAATATGCTCAGATAGCAGGGATGATATTAATATTCTCATTGTTGATTTTTGCCAATGGGAATGATATTTTAAGATTATTCAGAAAGTAAAAATTATTTGTATTAATGATATTGATTTATTATTACATTTGCGTGAATTAAAACTTAAGAACATGGGAAAGTTAGGAATGACAGAGATTATACTTATCGTAGTTGTTGTGCTTCTTCTTTTCGGAGGACGTAAGATTCCTGAACTGATGAAAGGAATAGGCCAGGGGATGAAAGAATTCAAGAAAGCATCCAGGTTGAGTGTGGAAGAAGAAAAAGAAAAAGAGACAGTATAAAGTAAATAGTCAGAATAAAACAGGAGGCTGTCATAAAAGAATGAAATGACAGCCTCCCGTTTTATTTATAAGGTTCATATTTCTGGTTTCTCCGGAGAGGAGTGAAACCGGCATCTTTAATAATTTCCTGTATTTCTGTTACATTGAAGCGCTTGTTTGAGCCTGCGGCGCTTACAACATTTTCTTCTATCATAACAGAACCCAGATCATTAGCACCCGAATGTAAGGAAAGTGACGCAATAACCCTGCCCACAGTGAGAAGAGAAGCCTGAATATTTCTTATGTTATTCAGCACTATCCGGCTTAATGCTACCAGTCGAAGATAGTCAGGGCCGTTATATTTGCTTTCAATGCCGTATTCTTCTTTCAGAATAGTCCCTTTATCCTGAAAAGGCCATGGAATAAAGCTTATAAAACCGTATGCTCCTTCCGGTTTCCTGTCCTGTATGCTCCTGAGTGTTATCAGATGTTCTATCCTTTCCCGTATTGTTTCAATATGACCATACATCATTGTTGCAGAAGTAGGTATGTTTATTTTATGTGCACTTTCCATTACATCCGACCACTCCTGTACACTTGCTTTTGCCGGAGATATTATTTTTCTTACACGGTCAGACAGTATTTCAGCTCCGGCTCCCGGCAAGGAATCAAGGCCTGCTTCTATGAGCTCTTTTAGTATGTAGCTGTAAGTCTTTTTTTCTTTTTTTGCAAGATACACAACCTCAGGAGGGCCGAGAGCATGAAGCTTCAGTGAGGGATATAAGCTCTTGAGCGTTTTGAAGAGGTTAACATAAAAACTGAGTCCGAGATCAGGATCCATGCCACCCTGCAAAAGGAGCTGGTCTCCCCCGAGGGAATAGAGTTCATCTATTTTTTTTACATATTCTTCTGTTGAAGTAATATAAGCATCGGGAGAACCTTTTTTTCTGCAGAAATTACAAAATGTACACTGGGAAAAACAGATATTAGTAATGTTAACGTTCCTGTCGATCATCCAGCCTGCTTTCTTGCCAGGGTTGTGGATCTGTCTGATACTGTCAGCAACATACATCAATTCGTCAAGGGGAGCCTTAAGATATAGTTCTTCTCCCTCTGATGCATCCAGTGGCTCAAGGTTCAATGCCTTTTTATATAAAAGGTCAGGCCTCATTTCTGATCACTCATCTGAAATAAATAATTACATGCCAAGGTACACTAATGTCCCCCAAAGGTAATGCTTTGAAAAAAAACAATCAATAATTTGATTAACTTTGATCCTTCAAGTTAATTTATGGATATGAGACCTGAAATCATCAAAACAGCTAAACTAACTCCCGGACAATCAGTTATCTGTATTGTGGATAAAAATGAGATACCTCAGTTTCTAAACCTGGAAGAAACTGAGAAAGAATATGCTTTGAAACAATTACAATCCGGAGAGAATAGTGTATTTATCAATTCCTATAATAAATGTACGTACATAGTTAAGCTGAAAGAGGACGGTCTTCATTACAAAACAAGGGAAGAACTGAGAAAAGCTGCATGCGGTTTGAAGAAACTTATCAGATCAAATAATCATTCAGAGATCATTATTACTGCTGATAAGGTGTACAAAGGGGCTATTGCAGATTTTACCGAAGGCTTTTTGCTCGGTATATATTCTTTTGATAAATACAGAACCAGGAAGGACAAGGAAGAAGAAAGGAATAAATATCCTTCGAAGCTTTTTCTCTCAGGAGATATAACACAAACGGAAATAAAGTGGCTGACTGATCTTACTGATGCAGTTTATTTTACGAGGGATATGATAAACGAACCGGTCAATGTTTTAAATGCGACAGCTCTTGCTGAAGAAATTCATAAGCTCGGTCTTAAAGGCGGTTTTAATGTTGATATATTAAAGAAAAAGCAGATTGAAGCATTGAAAATGGGAGGTTTGCTGGCAGTGAACAGAGGGAGTGTTGATCCTCCTGTTTTTTCAATACTTGAATGGCATCCGGAAAACAGTCTGAATAAAAACCCTGTTGTACTGGTTGGTAAGGGTATTGTATATGATACAGGAGGTCTTAATATCAAGCCGGATAATTATATGGCGCAGATGAAAGGTGATATGGCAGGAGCAGCAACAGTGGCAGGAGTGTTCTATGCCATTGCTACCAATAATATCCCTCTTCATGTCATAGGATTAATTCCGGCTACAGATAATCGTCCGGGAGGCAATGCCTATACTCAGGGAGATATTATCTCTATGCATAACGGGATGACTGTTGAAGTAGGGAATACCGATGCAGAGGGCCGCCTCATTCTTGCTGATGCAATAAGTTATGCATCAAGGTATAAACCGGAACTGATAATTGATATTGCAACTCTTACAGGCTCTGCAGCAATGGCTTTCGGTAATAAGGCCATAGCTGCTATGTCAAATGCCGGCAGAGAATATATCTCATTGCTCGAAGAGTCAGGCAATGAGGTCTATGAAAGGATAGCCGAAATGCCTTTCTGGGATGAATACGGTGAGATGATCAAATCTGATATTGCTGACGTGAAGAATGTTGGAGGACGTGAAGCCGGTGCTATCACGGCAGGGAAATTCCTGGAGAGATTTACTGATTATCCTTTTATACATCTTGATATTGCAGGTACAGGACTCCTGAAGGATGATGATCATTACAGGCTGAAAGAAGGCCCCGGATCGGGATTGAGATTACTGGCTACTTTCCTGAGGAAATACGCAGAAAAAAACAATAAAAGCAAATAATAACCATGAATACTAAACCGATACTGGCAGGTATATCACACGGCGATATAAACGGAATTGGCTATGAGATCATTCTTAAAGCCTTGAGCGATCCTCTTATAAACGATATTTGCGTTCCTATAGTTTATGGTTCGCCAAAAGTTGCCGCCTATCATCGTAAAGCTATTAATATAACCAATTTCAGTTTTAATAATATAAGAACGCCGGAAGAAGCTAATCCCAGAAAATCAAATATGATCAATTGTCTTGATGACAATGTACGGGTAGAACTTGGCAAAGTTACTACGCAGGGAGGTGAAGCTGCTTTCATATCACTTGAAAAGGCAGTGGAAGATCTGCGTTCAGGGAAAATAGATGTTCTTATTACAGCTCCGATAGATAAGAAAAATATTCAGTCGGAAGAATTTAATTTTAAAGGCCATACCGATTACCTTAAGGCAAAGGCAGGAGTTGAGGATGTCCTGATGTTTATGATCAGTGAGAATATGAGGATAGGCTTCGTTACAGATCATGTGCCTATTGCCAGAGTGCCGGAAATGATTACTGTTGACGCTATTATGAGCAAGATAAGGATAATGAACCAGTCGTTGATCAGAGATTTTGGCATAAGGAAACCTCAGATAGCCGTCCTTGGCCTTAATCCCCATGCAGGTGAAGATGACCTCCTGGGGAATGAAGAAAAAGACATCATTATTCCTGCAATAACTGAAGCAGAAAAGGAAGGCATTATGGCTTACGGGCCATTCCCTGCAGACGGCTTCTTCGGATCCGGTTCATTCATCAGATTTGACGGAATAATATCAATGTACCATGATCAGGGCCTGGCCCCTTTTAAGGCTTTATCTTTCGACTCGGGTGTTAATTATACTGCCGGCTTACCTTTTATCCGGACTTCTCCTGTGCATGGAACAGCCTTTTCACTTGCCGGGAAGGGAGAAGCTAATGAAAATTCCTTCCGGCAGGCAATATACCTGGCATGCAGTATCTTTAAAAACAGGATGATGTATGATGAAATATCGGCGAACCCACTGAAACATCAGGATATTGATATTCATTCCGATAAGACAGATGAATTACCTCCGGAAATAAACCATACAGAACCTCATTTATGATCGATTACATAAAAGGTACAATACAAGTCACCACTCCTACTTACCTCATTGTTGAAGCCGGTAACATAGGATACTATTTAAATATCTCACTCAATACCTATACAGGCCTGGAAGGTAAAAATGAGTGCAGGATACTTGTTCATGAAATAATCAGGGAAGATAGTCACCAGTTATTTGGTTTCATAGATAAGAAAGAAAGGGATATCTTCAGGTTACTCCTTTCTGTGTCAGGGGTAGGGGCAGGAACAGCCAGAATGATGTTATCTTCTCTGACTCCTGAGGAGATTGAAAGGGCAATCTTATCGTCTGATGTAAATATTCTGAAGAGTATTAAGGGTATAGGTTTAAAAAGCGCACAGAGGATAGTTGTGGATCTGAAAGATAAGCTTGGCAAACCTGTAGGAACCAGTGAAATATTTGCTTCTCCGGACAATACTAATCGCAACGAGGCGTTATCAGCATTAGTTATGCTTGGGTTTGCCAAAAGCGCTGTCGTAAAAGTCCTTGAAAAACTTGCCAGAGAAGAAAAAGACCTGACAGTGGAGGACTTGATAAGGAAAGCGCTTAAAAACTTGTAATACAGAACATAAGCCGGATTGGGATCAGGGAAATCAAATAGAAATCTTCTGGTAATCTTATATCTTACACTGTGCTTTCCCTTTTTATTATATCCGGGAGAAGCAAGAGGGCAGGTTCCTGCCCAGGCCCCGGATGACACAACCGGCAAATCAATACTTAAACTGGATGATGTCCCGGGATATCCATGGTTATCAACTTCAGAATCCCCTCTCTTTCTCAATAATCCATCAAATATCAGTTATTCAGTCAGCTACGATCCTGAAAAAAATGAGTATATCATCTATCAGAAAGTGGGTTCATTTGACTACAGAGCCCCCTTACGTATGAGTCCTGATGAATTCCGCAGGTATGAATACAGAAGAGCTATGGAAGATTACTGGCAGTCCAGAATAACCGGGAAAGAATCAGGTTTCCGTTCATCTCTCATACCTCAGATTGAAATAGGAGGTGAGACATTTGACAGGATATTCGGGAGCAACATAATAAATATTGTTCCCCAGGGTTCTGCTGAACTGATCTTTGGTATTAATGTCTCCAAAACGGATAATCCCACCTTATCTGAAAAACTGAGGACTATTCCGACTTTTGATTTCAAAGAGAAGATTCAAATGAATGTTACCGGTACAATAGGTGATAAGATGGAGCTTGGAATCAATTATAACACTGATGCAATGTTTGATTTCGAAAACCGTACCAAACTACAGTATGCCGGTAAGGAAGACGAAATACTGAAGAGTGTGGAAGCCGGGGATGTTACTCTTCCCCTTACAGGAACTCTTATTACAGGTAGTCATAGTTTGTTTGGCTTAAAAACAGAGATGCAGTTTGGTAAGATGACAGTTACAACAGTGCTTTCCCAGCAGAAGGGGGAGACTTCGGTGATAACAGCCAAAGGAGGGGCACAGGTGACTGAATTTGAGATATACGCTGATGATTATGAAGCTAACAGACATTTTTTTCTGTCGCAATATTTCAGAGATACCTACGATGCTTCCCTTAAAAACCTTCCTGCTATCAGTTCAGGAATAAATATCGAAAGGATTGAAATATGGATTACCAATAAAACGAGCAGTTATGACCAGGCCCGGAATATAGTTGCTTTTACTGATCTTGCAGAAAACAGTAACCATATATTCAATGATGTACCAGAATTTCAGGCTGTCCCAGGCTCCCCTTTTTATCCTGATAATAATACCAACCAGCTATATGAACAACTAAACACAAGTTATTCGGGTATCCGCGATGTTGATAAGGTCACAGATGTTTTTAATGTATTATATCCAGGTTTTCAAATAGGAAGCGATTATGAAAAAATTGAGAATGCAAGGAAACTGAATGAGAGGGAATACACTATAAACAGACAGCTTGGATATATTTCACTGAATACTGCTTTAAACACTGATGAAGTACTGGCCGTTGCTTTTGAATACACTCTCAACGGACAGGTATATAAGGTCGGAGAATTTTCCTCTGACGGTATTGATGCTCCGCAGACACTGATACTGAAACTTGTCAAAGGGACTACCCTCAGTCCGAAATACCCCACATGGGACCTCATGATGAAAAATATCTATTCCCTGGGAGCCGGGAAGCTGGAGAGTGGTAACTTCCAGTTAAATGTTCTTTATGAGGATGATAAAACAGGGAATGCCATCAATTATCTTCCTGAAGGAAAGCTTGCCGAAAAAGTGCTTCTCCAGGTGTTGGGGCTTGATAATCTTAATTCTCAGCTTGACTGGCAACCTGACGGGTATTTTGATTTTATCGACGGAGTAACAGTCAATATGAGCAGGGGGAAAATAATATTCCCTGTTATAGAACCTTTCGGGAGTCATCTCAGACAACAAATAGGCAATGACCTTATTGCTGATAAGTATGTCTTTCAGGAGTTGTATGATTCAACCAGAACAGTGGCACAACAGATGGCGGAAAAGAACAAATTCAAAATGGCCGGACAATTCTCTTCGGCTGTCAGTTCCGAAATAAGTCTGAATGCAGTGAATATTCCGGCCGGATCAGTCAAGGTCACTGCCGGAGGAGTCACTCTTACAGAAAATGTGGATTATACTGTGGATTATAATCTTGGATCAGTGACAATAATAAATGCTTCCCTCCTCGAATCATCAACTCCTATTCAGGTATCGCTTGAAAGTAATCAGTATTTTGGTTTTCAGACAAAAACACTTGTAGGAACCCATTTTGATTATAAATTTTCAGATAATTTCAATATAGGAGGTACTGTTTTACATCTTAATGAACGACCATATACCCAGAAGGTTATTTACGGAGAGGAGCCAATATCCAACACCATATGGGGTCTAAATACATCTTACAGGACACAGTCACAAGCACTTACGAATATTATTGATAAGATACCCCTGCTTGAGACCAAGACTCCTTCAACAATTTCATTCTTCGGTGAATTTGCCCATCTTGTCCCGGGTCATTCCAAAGCTATTTCCAGTTCCGGAAACTCATACATAGATGATTTTGAATCGAGTGAGATACCTCTGGATCTGAAGTCTTTTAACTCATGGACTCTGTCAAGTATTCCCCGGGGACAGGACGCTTTATTTCCCGAGGCTGTTTTAAACAATGATCTGACGAGTGGTTTCAACAGGGCGAAACTTGCATGGTATGTTATTGATCCATTGTTTTTAAGAAACGGATCTTCAACTCCCGATCATATTAAACAGAATCCTGATGAACAGTCCAGCCATTTTGTAAGGGAAGTATATGAAAATGAGATTTTCCCAAACAAGGAAAGTACGACAGGCATACCTACCACTCTCTCTGTTTTGAATGTAGCATATTATCCTGAAGAAAAAGGGCCTTACAACTATGACACTGATCCCGGCCCCTTTTCAAAAGGGATGAATCCCGAAGGGAAGCTTAATGATCCGGAATCCCGATGGGGTGGTTTTATGAGAGAGGTCTTAACCAGCGACTTTGAAACTGCCAATGTTCAGTATATTGAATTCTGGTTAATGGATCCTTTTGTTGAGAGTACAGATCACAACGGAGGCGACCTGTTCATTAATCTGGGTAATGTGTCGGAAGATATTCTGAGAGATTCCCGGAAAAGTTTTGAACACGGATTGCCGGGAACCGCCGAGGTGAGGAATGTTGACACCACTGCCTGGGGCAGGGTGCCTACTGTTCAGTCGGTAGTTAATGCATTTGATAATGATTCTGAGTCAAGACAATACCAGGATGTCGGACTTGATGGACTGGGAAATATAGATGAACAATCTTTTTTTAATAACTATCTGGAACAGTCGATGATGATCCTTAATGAGGATGCTTATACTGAGATATTAAAAGACCCGTCAAGTGATGATTTTCATTATTCCCGCGGGTCAGATTATGACTTCGAGGAAAAAAGTATTCTTGAAAGGTATAAAAAATACAACGGTCCGGATAAAAATTCACCCACTTCCGAAATGTCAGAGGAATCGTATCCTACATCCGGTTCCACTATACCCGATATGGAAGATGTTAACCGTGACAATACGCTGAATGAAACAGAGAGTTATTATCAGTACAGGCTCAGTATGAGGCCTTCCGAGATGAAGGTTGGATCTAATTTCATTGTCGATGAGATTGAACATGAGGTTACTTTCCCTAACGGCGTTAATTCAAAAGTTAAATGGTACCAGTTTAAAATACCGATAACTGATTATGAAAAAACAGTAGGTACAATAAGCGATTTTAAGTCAATACGTTTTATGAGGATGTTCCTGACTAATTTCAGAGAACCTGTTATAATGCGTTTTGCCGAGTTGAATCTGGTGAGGGCAGAATGGAGAAAATACAATATTGCATTCATGGAGGGAGGAGAAAGGATCACTGTTCCTGAAGTTAATGACGGGACTTTCGAGATCAGTTCAGTTAGTATAGAAGAGAATGCCGGTAAAATGCCTGTAAATTATGTACTGCCTCCGGGCTTTGATCGTATAGTGGATCCTTCCAATCCGCAGTTGAGGCAGCTTAATGAACAGTCGATGGTTATGAAAGTCCAGGATCTTGAAGATGGCGATGCCCGTGCAGCATACAAGAATGTTAATCTGGATATGCGCCAATACAGGCGATTAAGGATGGAAGTACATGCTGAAGCCGTTATAGGAGAACCTCTGTATGATGATCAGCTGACAGCATTTATCAGAATAGGTACAGATTATAAGAGCAATTTCTATGAATATGAGGTACCCCTGAAGCTTACCCCGCCAGGTATTTACGATAATAATTCACAGGAATCACGTGCTCTTGTCTGGCCTGAAGAAAACCAATTTAACATTGATCTTACTATTTTACAGGATGCCAAGAAAGAACGAAACAGACAAATGCAGGAAGAGGGTTCCTCCCTTTCTGTTTCTGATGTTTTTGCTTTTTCTGACGGACCAAACAGGGTGTATGTATCGGGTAATCCTAATCTGAGTAATGTGAAAGTGATTATGGTAGGTGTAAGGAATCCTATTAAGACAAGGGATCCAAATATTGATGATGGCAACCGCAAGTCGGGAGAAATATGGGTCAATGAGTTGAGATTAAGTGAGTTTATTGAAAATGGAGGTTGGGCTGCAAAAGGGCATTTACAGGCAAGGCTGGCAGATCTGGGAAGTGTGGATCTGGTAGGGCAGGCAAGTACACCTGGATGGGGTAGTATTGAAAAAAGTGTAAACGAAAGAAGTAAGGAAGAGTTTACAGAATACGACCTTTCATCAACACTTGAGCTTGGGAAGTTTTTCCCTGAGAAAACCGGTGTCAGATTACCAGTTTATGTGGGTTTTTCTGAATCAAGAGTTAAGCCCCAGTATAACCCCCTTGACCCGGATATTCTTCTGTCGGATGCAATAGATGAAGCTCCGACTGAAGAGGTGAGAGATTCAATAAAGTCTATAGCGGAAGATTATACCAGAAGAAAAACAATTACTGTCAGTAATGCCGGGATAGAAAAAAAAGGTGAGAAAAAATCGCAGCCCTGGGATATTTCCAACCTGAGTGTCAACTATGCATATAATGAGATATACAGTACAAACACAAAGACAGAGATCGATGTAGAAAAGAATCACAGGGCAAGCCTTAACTATAACTATAACGGATCTCCGGCCAACATTACTCCCTTTAAGAATGTCAGGTTCCTGAATGCTTCAGTTTTCAGGATCATCAAAGATTTTAACTTTTATATCTTTCCCAGAAGTATTACCATACGGAACGATTTTTCGCGTTTTTACAATGAGGTTACAACAAGAAATATCAACAATCCAAATCTGAAAATATCTCCTACTTTTAAAAAGGATTTCCTGTGGACAAGGATGTATGATGTTAAATATGATATTACCCGTCAGCTGAAAGTTGATTTTACTGCTACCAACATTGCACGTATAGATGAACCGGAAGGAGGTGTTGACAGGAACAGATACAAAAGTGAATATGAGATATGGCGCGATTCTATTGTACATAATATAAAAAACTTCGGACGTAATACCAGTTATAATCATTATATAAATGTTAATTACAACCTTCCGATAAATAAACTGCCTTTGCTTTCATGGCTTAGTTCAACAGCCCGTTACGGGGCAGACTACACATGGCAGGCCGGAGCTGTTTATCCTGACAGTCTGAATATTAATCTTGGAAATACGATCAGGAATAACAGTCAGCTGACTTTTACGGCAATGGCGAATTTGTCTTCTCTTTACTCAAAGTCGAAGTTCCTTAAAAATATTGAAACCAATACCCGTCCCGGGGCCTCAGCAAGGATGACACCTGAGTACAGGACGGAAACATACACCAGGCAGAATGTTAATATACGACCTGATGTTGTGAGATCGATAGTGCATAATCTGAACACCAGGGATGTAAAAGTGAGGATAACAAGAAAAACAGGGGAGGATGTAAAGGGCAAAATTGAGATAATAAATGAGAACAGAGTCCATTTCACAGCATCAGAAGCTGTTGACGGGGCTATTATAACTATAGAAGGGCAGGTTCCTGTGAAGCGCAGTCCCGCAATTATTGCAGGAGAGTATTTTGTAAGGGCTTTGATGGGGATAAGGTCGGTAAGCCTTAGTTATACAAGTTCTCAGGGTCAGTTTCTCCCCGGTTATCTGCCGGCGAGTAAGTTCCTCGGAATGTCTGATGAAGGTGAGATGCTTGCTCCGGGATGGCCCTTTGTGCTTGGATACAACGACAGAAATTTCTTTGACAAAGCTATGAACAGAGGATGGATAACCAAAGATACAATGCTTAATACTCCTGCTTCTTACAATAACCGGTTCGATTTATCAGCACGTGCCACTATTGAACCTTTCCCCGGTTTGAGAATAGATGTAAGTGCCGACAGAAGATTTCAGGAGCTTGCAAGCTTGTATTATATTGCCGATAGAAATGGAAATTTTCCTGACAGTACCAGAAACAGAAATATAAACGGAACATTTTCAATATCAGTTATATCATGGGGTACAGCCTTTGAGAAAATATCAAAGACCAACGATTATGTATCTCCTGCTTTTGAAGCCTTTAAGGAAAATCTGCTCGTTATATCCCGGAGAAGAGCTGAAGAAAGATCCATTGCTGATCCGGGATACAATCCCAATATGGATCCTTTAACAGGAGAGCCTGTGGCCGGAGATTACAAAAGTGGTTACGGCAAGACATCGCGTGAAGTAATGATACCTGCATTTATCGCGGCATATACAAAAAGCGATCCGGATAAGGTGCCACTGGAAACCTTCCCTTCAGCTCTCAGAATGATGCCAAACTGGAGAGTGACTTTTGACGGTTTTTCCAGATTTGATTTTGTTCAGAAAGTGTTCAGATCAATAAGTATTTCCCATCAGTACAGAAGTACTTACCAGATAGGTTCTTATTCAACAAATATGGGATATCTTGAGAATAATGACGGTATTAGCAGTATCAGGGATATGCAGAATAATTTTGTACAACAGTTTGAGATAAATGCTATTTCACTGAATGAACAATTCAGCCCTCTGATAAATGTGGATATGAACTGGAGGAACAGTCTTACCACAAGAGTTGAGATAAAAAAATCACGTATGGTATCTCTTAACTTTTCAAATAATCAGATATCTGATTCAAGAATAAATGAACTGATCATTGGTGCCGGGTACAGGTTTGATGATGTGAAGATAATACTCAGGACAGGAGGAATACAGAGAGCCCTTGAGAGTGATCTTAATTTGAGGTTTGACCTGTCTATAAGAGACAACAGAACTGTTACCAGAAAACTTATTGAAGATGTTAATCAGCCGGTAGCCGGACAGAAAATATTCACAGCAGGAATAACAGCTGATTATGTTCTGAGTGACAGGTTTAATCTTCAGTTTTATGCCGATCATACTATGAATGATCCTTTTGTGGCCAATACTTATCCGACATCAAATACTGACGTGGGATTCAGTTTAAAATTTACACTCGTACAATGAATTCAGAAAATATTTATTTGTATGATTTTTCCGGGAGAATTGAAAAAAAAACATAAATTTGGATGGTAGTCAAAAATAATAAACTTTTAAAACAATAAAACCTATGAATATTCCCGGTAACTTAAGATACACAAAAGATCATGAATGGCTTCGCGTTGAAGGAGAAGATGCTTTTGTCGGGGTAACAGATTTTGCTCAGTCGGAGCTAGGAGATATAGTATTTGTTGAGATCGAGACAGTGGGTGAGACTCTGAAAAAGGAAGATGTTTTTGGAACAGTTGAAGCAGTAAAAACTGTTTCAGATCTGTTCATGCCTGTATCAGGTGAAATACTTGAGTTGAATCCTGTTCTTGAGAACACCCCGGAAGCAATCAATAAAGATCCCTATGGAGACGGATGGATGATAAAGATCAGGATTACTGATCCTTCAGAAATTGAAACACTTCTCACTGCTGAGAAATATGAGGAGTTGTTATAGAGTCTTTTTGATCTCTACTTCTTTGTATCCTTCAATGATGTCTCCTATTTTCAGATCGTTATAATTCTGGATATTCAGTCCGCATTCATATCCGCTTGACACTTCTTTTACATCATCTTTGAAGCGTTTAAGGGACCCCAGTTCTCCGGAATAAACTACAATACCGTCTCTGATTATATGTACAGGGGTGTTTCTTGTTATTCTTCCTTCTTTCACATAACAACCAGCCACAGTTCCCACTTTTGTTACCTTAAATATTTCGCGGACCTCAAGGGTAGCTACTATCTCTTCTTTAACTTCCGGAGACAGCATACCTTCCATTGCAGATTTTATCTCTTCAATGGCATTGTAAATAATTGAATATAATCTGATATCAATCTCTTCTTTTTCAGCCAGCCGTCTTGCATTCAGGGAGGGTCTGACCTGGAATCCCACTATTATGGCATTTGATGCTGCAGCAAGTAAGATATCAGATTCTGATATCTGTCCTACAGCTTTGTGTATTACATTAAGTTGGATTTCGGGTGTCGACAGTTTAATCAGTGAATCACTGAGAGCTTCAATAGACCCGTCCACGTCGCCTTTAACAATTATGTTCAGTTCCTGGAAGTTGCCAATAGCAATCCTTCTGCCTATTTCTTCCAGGGTAATATGTTTTTGTGTACGTAATCCCTGTTCTCTCTGAAGCTGGGCTCTTTTATTAGCTATTTCCTTTGCTTCTTTGTCGCTTTCCATGATATTAAACTTATCCCCAGCCTGAGGGGCACCGTTTAATCCAAGGATAAGTGCCGGTGATGCAGGGCCGGCTTCTGTTATTTTATGGCCCCTTTCATTATACATGGCTTTTATATGTCCGTAATAACTGCCGGCCAGCATTATATCCCCGATTCTGAGTGTTCCGGCTTTTACCAGTATAGTGGCTGTGTATCCTCTGCCTTTATCAAGAGAGGATTCAATAACGGTTCCTATTGCCAGTTTATCGGGATTGGCATGTAGATCAAGCATTTCAGCTTCCAGGAGTACCTTTTCGAGCAGGAGGTCTACATTAAGACCTTCTTTGGCCGATATTTCCTGTGACTGATATTTTCCCCCCCAGTCTTCAACCAGGTAATTCATATTGGCCAGAGCTTCTTTTATCTTTTCAGGATTAGCTGTAGGTTTATCTATTTTGTTGATGGCAAAGACGATAGGGACGCCAGCTGCTGCGGCATGGTTGATTGCTTCAATTGTCTGTGGCATTACTCCGTCATCGGCAGCAACAACAATTATAGCAATATCAGTTATCTGAGCACCGCGGGCACGCATAGCAGTAAAGGCTTCATGGCCGGGAGTGTCAAGAAAAGTGAGTTGCCGTTTATCATCCAGTTTAACAGCATAGGCACCTATGTGTTGTGTTATTCCTCCTGCTTCTCCTGCAATGACATTCGTTCTCCTTATATAGTCGAGCAATTTGGTTTTTCCGTGATCGACATGCCCCATAACAGTGACAATAGGAGGTCGGGGTTTAAGTTCTTCCGGACTGTCTTCATCTTCTTTCACAGCATCAAGGAGCTCTGCACTTACAAATTCCACTTTATAACCAAATTCGTCAGCCAGAATAGACATTGTCTCTGCATCAAGACGCTGGTTGATGGATACGAAGAGCCCCAGGTTCATACATGTGGAAATGATATCAGTGACAGGCACGTTCATCATAATCGCCAGTTCATTAACAGAAACAAATTCCGTTACTTTAAGTATATTTTTACTTTGTTCCAGCTGATTTTCTTCTTCCCTGTGCTTCTGGCTTATGGCATCCCTTTTCTCACGACGGTATCTCGACCCTTTTGACTTACCTTTAGTAGTCAGTCTGGCAAGGGTCTCTTTAATCTGTTTCTGTACCTCTTCTTCATCAACTTCTGTTCTTACCGGCCTTTTCTTTGAAGAACGCTTACCGGTTTTATCTTTTTTATCTGATGAATCAGGTTTTACAACAGATACCTGGTCTTTTCCCTTTGTAATCCTCTTTCTCTTTTTCTTCTTACGAAATTCAGGATCAGTATTGATTTTTACAGGTTGGGATGAAGACTGTTTCTTCTTCTCTTCAGGAGGCAGATCAATCTTGCCAACCACGGTTGGACCTGATAGTTTCCTGGTCTCAGTCCTGTAAAGCTCTGGAGGCTCTGCTTCCTGATCTGGTTCTTTTACTTCCTTTTCAACAACTTTTTCCTGCTTTTCTGCCTGTTCAGGTTCCGGCTCTACAGCTTTTTCCTGAACTTTCTTTTTAGTGGCTTCCTTTTCTTCTTTTTCTTCTGGTTCTTTCTCTTTCTTTTCCTCTTTTAATACTTCTTTAGTATCAGTTTTCTTCTGGTCCTTTTTATCGCCGTCAAGATCAATCTTGCCAACTATATGTAAGTCTATAGCTGATTTTTTATCCTCAACCTCTGCTATTTCTTTGGATTTTTCTTTTTCTTTCTTTTTTTCTTTTTCTTTTTCTTTTCCCTCACTTACTTCAGCTTTCTCTTTAGACTCGTCCAGGGGACGGGTTTTCTTTTCCCCGGCAGGTTTGGCTGATTTGTCAAGATCAATTTTACCGACAAGTTTAATATCAGGTTTTGTGATCTCGGTTTTAATATCAACACCTTTTTTTATTATGGAGGAATCTTTTACAATAACTTCTTCTTCCTTTTCAGGTTCTTCAGCAGGGGTTTTATCAGCTACATCGTCTATCGACAGGGTTTCTTTGTTCCTGTTAAGGTCTCTGAGAATTAGTCGTTCAGATTCCTTTTTTACACTAATGTCAGTACTGTACTCTTTTACAAGTAACATATAGGCTTCAGGCGGAAGTTTAGTGTTTGGATTGGGGTCAAGATTGAACCCTTTTTTGTGAAGGAATTCAATTATAGTGGATATTCCAACGTTAAACTCACGTGCTGCCTTACTTAATCTCGTTACCTTTACGTCTTCTGTCATATATATACCCTGGACTTTATAAATCTTTGATTGAGATTATTATTTATTACTCAAATTCAGCTTTTAAAATATTTATTACTTCCTTTATTGTTTCTTCTTCAAGATCAGTTCTTTTAACAAGATCATTGATAGAGAGGCTGAGAACACTTTTTGCAGTGTCGCATCCTATTGCTTTGAATTCTTCAATTATCCATTCTTCAATCTCGTCACTGAATTCTTCAAGGTTCACATCTTCCTCATCTTCTCCTCCCGGTTCTCTGTAAACATCTATCTCATAACCTGTAAGCTGACTGGCGAGTTTGATGTTAAGACCACCTTTCCCGATAGCCAGCGATACTTCATTGGGCTTAAGATAGATTTCTGCATGTTTGGTTTCTTCAATGAGTTTAATTGAAGTGATCTTGGCCGGGCTTAGTGCTCTCTGAATGAATAGCTGATTATTGGAAGTATAATTTATTACATCAATATTTTCATTTCGCAGTTCCCTTACAATCCCATGTATTCTGGATCCTTTCATGCCTACACATGCACCTACGGGATCAATCCTTTCATCATAGGATTCAACTGCTACCTTGGCTCTTTCTCCGGGTACTCTTACAATCTTCTTTATGGTTATCAAGCCGTCAAATATTTCCGGAACTTCAAGCTCAAAAAGCCTTTCAAGAAAAACAGGTGATGTGCGGCTTAGAATGATAAAAGGCGTATTATTACGCATTTCCACTTTTATTACCACAGCCCTTATAGTGTCTCCCTTGCGGAAATGATCACTGGGTATCTGTTCACTTTTTGGGAGCATCAGCTCGTTCCCGTCGTCATCCAGTACCAGTATCTCTCTTTTCCATACCTGGTATACTTCACCTGTGACGATATCTCCAATCCTGTCTTTGTATTTTATGTAGATATTATTTTTTTCAAGATCGAGGATACGTGCTGTGAGATTCTGTCGTAAAGATAAAATGGCTCTTCTTCCAAAATCCAGAAATTTTACCTCATCGGATACCTCTTCTCCCACTTCATAATCCTCATCAATCTTTTTTGCATCCGACAGAGGTATCTGTGTTATTGGATCTGTGAGTTCTTCATCTTCAACCACAACTCTGTTTCTCCAAATCTCGAAGTCACCCTTGTCTATATTGACAATAATGTCAAAATTATCAGCCGATCCATACTTTTTGGCAAGCATCCCTCTGAAGACATCTTCAAGAACACTCATCATTGTAGGACGATCAATGTTCTTCAGTTCTTTAAATTCCGAGAAGGTGTCGATTAAATTAACATTTTCCATCTGGTTAAAAGCCTATTATTTTACTTAATTTTTAAAATTTCTTTTGTCATTTTTATCTCGTCAAAATTGAAGGATAGTTCCCGCGATTCTTTCTTTTTACCTTTTATACGAACTTCTGTATCAAGTTCAAACCCCCCTTCTGTTATGTTCTTTAGTGTGCCTGAGAATTTTTCCCCTTCTTTATTGACTACTTCAACATTCTTACCAATATTCTTTCGGTATTGTTCAAGAACCATAAAGGGCATATCCAGCCCGGGAGAAGAAACCTGAAGTTCGAAATCCTCCTGATCGCGGTCAAGGTTTTTCTCGATATGACGATGCAATTCAACACATTCTTCAAGCGTTATTCCCTTATCAGTGTCAACAAAAACAGAAATCCTGTTGGCACTGCTTACTTTGACAGAAACAAGAAAAACACCTTTCCCTTCAATGTATTCATTTACAATATTTTCTATGTCGTTTTTGTCAATCATACCCAATTTGGGATAATAAAATAGGGGACTCCGGTCCCCTAGGCTCAATTCCCCTCTTAATTGATGCAAAGATAATTAAGGTTTTGGAAATAACAAGCTTTCAATAGAATAATATTATTTTCACATCTTTGCAAATGATGTTGGAAGATATTTATACAAAGGAAGAAAAGGTACTTTTTTCATCATGTAACCTTTGTCCCAGGGAGTGCAGGGCCGACAGGACCAGTGGTAATGCAGGTTATTGCGGACTTGATGCGGGTATGAATATCGCTTCCATTTGCATTCATAAAGGAGAAGAACCTCCGGTAAGCGGAGAAAAGGGTATTTGTAATATTTTTTTTTCGGGATGTAATCTTCGTTGTATTTATTGCCAAAATTATGATATAAGCAGACCACCTTCATCATTTTTCAGAAGCAAATATTCTTACCAGGAAGCCCTTGATGAGATTGAAAGGATCCTTTCTACCGGTATCAGGGCAGTTGGTTTTGTGTCTCCTTCTCATGTTGTACCTCAGGTAAAAGCTCTTATCAGAGGGTTGCATGACAGGGGCCTGAGGCCGCTGACAATATATAATACAAATGCTTACGATAAACCGGAAGTAATTGACAGCCTGGATGGGATGATTGATATTTATCTTCCTG
>ERZ795048.1838-NODE-1838-length-18188-cov-8.139635_pt1 | contig 18188 bp, 12 predicted proteins | sample MGYA00375132_ERZ795048 | MGnify/ENA primary metagenome ERZ795048 (study PRJEB30177, sample SAMN05720225) | activated sludge metagenome | isolation source: Anaerobic digester | place: Hong Kong | collected 2014-12-17 ...
TCATTGTCTGGGACCTGATTCGGTTCGCAAGGAGCAATGGTATCCCGGTGGGGCCCGGAAGGGGCTCGGTGGCTGGCAGCATTGTTGCATACGCGCTTGAAATTACTCAGGTTGATCCTCTTAAATACGATCTTCTGTTTGAAAGATTCCTGAATCCGGACAGGGTAAGCATGCCCGACATAGATATGGATTTCTGTGTCGAGCGCAGAGGCGAGGTTATAGAGTACGCAAAGAACAAATACGGCGAAGATAAAGTTGCGATGATAATAACTTTTGGCCGTGAAAAAACCAGGGGCGCGATTAGAGACGTAGGCAGGGTGCTTGGAATAGAGCTCCCGAAAGTCGATAAAGTCGCGAAGCTGGTTCCGTTCATGCTGATGGATGAAAAGGTGACTATTGATAATTCTATCAAACATGTGCCGGAACTGAAATATATGTATGACAACGATCCCGAAGTGACGAAGCTGCTTGATATTGCAAGAAGCATCGAGGGGCTTGCGAGGAATTCTTCGACTCACGCTGCGGGTGTTGTTATTTCGAAATTTCCTCTTATCGAGCATATACCGATTTGTAAATCTCCGAAGGATGATATGCCGGTCACGCAGATCGAGCATGATGAACTGGAGATGATAGGTTTGCTGAAGATGGATTTCCTCGGGCTTCGCAACCTGACTGTAATGTGCGATGCTCTGAAATTGATTAAGAAGAGGACCGGGGATGAGATCGATCTGGACAACATTCCGCTTGATGATAAAAAAACATTCAAGCTGCTGCAGGAAGGCAAAAGCAACGGGGTTTTCCAGTTCGAGGGCGAGATGGCGAAGAAGCTGGAGATCAGGATGCAGCCTGACTGTATAGAGGATCTCATTGCGCTGAATGCGCTTAACCGGCCCGGCCCGCTGAGGGGCGGCGTCGTGGATATCTTTATGGATAATCGCAAAATGAAGAGGGATGAAATCGACTATATGCACCCGCTTTGCGAGCCGGTTCTGAGAGATACTTACGGCGTTATTCTTTACCAGGAACAGGCCATGAGGATGTCCAATGTGATCGGCGGTTTTTCTCTTGCCGGGGCGGATAATCTCCGGCGGGCGATGGCGAAAAAGAAAAAGGCCGAGATGGAAAAACTGGAAGTGGAATTCATCAAAGGCTCGGAAAACACGATTCATGACAAAAAGCTTGGGGAGCATCTTTTTTCTCAGATCGAAAAATTCTCGGGATATGGTTTCAATAAAAGCCACAGCGCGGTTTATGCGTATATCGCGTATCAGACAGCATATCTCAAAGCAAACTATCCGATTGAATTCCTTTCAGCGCTTATAACCAGCGTAATGGACGATAATGCCAAGGTGGCCAAATATATCGAAGAATGCAGGGATATGAAAATCGAGGTTGTGCCGCCGGATATAAACGTGGGGTACAAGACATTTGCCCCCGACGGGGACAGAGTACTCTTCGGCATGGGAGCCGTGAAGAATGTCGGCGAGAACGCGATAGAGCACATCGTCGAAGAACGGGAGAAAAACGGCGCGTATGAATCGATATTCGAATTCTGCACAAGGGTGGATTTGCGGGTTGTAAATGTCAAAGCTATCGAGTCTCTCATAAGGTCGGGCGCTTTTGATTCTTTGCCCGGGAACAGGGCGCAGAAAATGGCGGTACTGGACCAGGCGATGGACCTCGGGCGCGCTGCTCAGAAGGACAGGGAATCGGGACAGACCGGACTGTTCGACTGCATGGATGTCATCGAAACCAGTTTTGAACCGTCTCTTCCCGACATCGAGGAGATGGATACTGAACAGTTGCTTATTGATGAGAAAGAGTTGCTCGGGTTATACCTTTCACATCATCCGCTCGATCCGTACAGGGAATGGATTGAAAAAAGAGCCGATTGCACTGCTGCCGGTATTGAAGAGATTGATCCGGTCGAAAAAAAGAAGGTCACAATAGCAGGTATTATCTCGGATATCAGGACTTTTGTTATCAAGACCGGTGATACGATGGCATTCATGGAAGTTGAAGATTTCACAGGGAAAACACTGGTTTCCGTGAAACCAAAAGAATTGAGCAGACACTCAAATATATTAAAAACGGATAGTATTGTTGCTGTTACAGGGCGGGTATGGGTCAAGCAGGTGGATAACCCGGACGGATCGACCACGCCGGAGTACAGGGTTATATGCGAGAAGATCGAGGGCTTGAACGGCCCGCAGAAAGGCGCCGGCTCCGAACCGGTCAGGCGCCGGGTCCATTTCCGGATCACAGCGGATGAATCGGATAAGGGGCATGAGCTTATAAGGGAACTGAAAAGGCTGCTTATGGCTCACAGGGGCGGATGCGATGTAATCGTGCATCTGGATGATAACGGAAACGCCCGCCAGTTCCTTATGAAGGGTAACGAAGTGAGGTATTCCCCCGAATTCATAAGGCTTGCCAGAAGGATATTCGGGGACAAAAATGTCTGGGTTGAATCCGACAGAGCATGAGCTCACAGAAAGCTTATCTGGCAGTACGAGGCGATCCTGTCAATTTCTTCATGAATATCTTTTTTTTCTGTTTCGTCGTTGATTCTTTCAACTTCGGATATATAAAAGCCGTCCTGATCCTGTTTTGATTTCCACGAGGTAATGTATCCCGGAACCTGTGCGAATCTGCATCCGCCTTCGCCGCAACATGATTTGTCGATAATCGCGAATCCAAGAACCACCAGGACTTCACGTCCTTTATATCTCAGCCGCTCTTCCTTTTCTATCTCGTAGTGGCCCGCGATGCTCTCGATTTTCTCGCCCGGTTTCTGATGAGTGTATTCAGCCATTATGACACCGCTCATATATTGAATTTCAAGAACGCTTAAAAACAATTGCAGATTATTGAAGGGAACGGACAATTCTTTCCAGATCTTCAATGTCCGGTGGCGGTTTGATACACCTGAAGTTGTCCGGATGCGTCCAGCCTTCCCACTTATCCCATTTCGATCCTTCTTCAAGCATCTTTCTTAAAGCAATCAGTTGTTGAACAGATATGGATTTCCATTTTTTCAGTTCCGCTTTAGCAGCTTTGCGTTGTTCCAGAGTGAGTTCTTTATCATTCCTGTCAATCAGTGCCTGCGTTGTTTTTGCAATGACGTAATTGAGCTTTATGTTCTCGACCATGATTTTCGCCGGAAAAAGAATCTGATCGTCGAACGCGAGAGCCGATTCAGGCGGAACCAGTGCTTCCGCTTCCTCTGCGAGTGATAATGAGATTTTGGCTTCTTCCATTGTGGCTTCAATCGCTTCGAGATCGGGGCTTACAGGTTTAAGATATCGAAGGTTGTCAACCATTTCTACCGTTCGCGTCATGATTCTGGTGAACCCGCCTACCGGTTTGGTCGATCTGTGGAGCGCTTTGAGGCTTTCCACTATGGTGGCGGCTGCTTTTTCCCCAAAATACCTTCCCGTCCATTCCAGATAGAACGCTTCAGGGTCAAAAGAATCTGGATTCCATGAAGACCTGGCGCAGGCTTCGAGGTTCAGGATGAAATGCTTGAAGTCCTGTCCGTTGACAAAATAGTTGTTTGTCATGTCATGATCTATCGCGTCGAGAGTGGCTTCTTTAATCAGGCCGGGATAAGGATCCTGTATTACGTGATTGAGGAAATATCCGGCGTGGATATAGATTCCGAAATCGTGGCCTTTTTTATCCTCGATCCACTTGGAGTAGTTCGCGTACCCCCCGTCCGCCCAGAGCATCTGAATCTGTTTGTCTGGGTCGAACGTGCCGGAGTCCCACATCTGTCTGCCTTCCGCCCACAGGTCGCATATGACTATTCCGTCCGGCCTGTGTTTTTTCACAATTCTGGCAAGCCCGTTGAACATCTCCGTCATGAGCGGACCGGGCTGGATACCCGCGTCGATTTCCTCCTGGCATTTATAGCCTTTGTCTTTCCATGGATCGCGCGGCCTTTGCAGGAACAGGTCGGCTTTGCCCAGCGGGGTTTGCGTCATGTAATACTCGTAGACGGCCATCCAGTCATCGTGATATCTGCTGAGGCAGAGCTTTTCGATCGGCAGGTGATAAAATTCCCAGCCGAGATACATTGGGATCTGGACCAGCATTCCCTTGCTGTGGGCATAATCGATAATTTTATCGATAAGGTCGAGGTCGGTGTGATAGTCGGTCATGTCTTTATAAAACGGATATGTCCAGAATTCCGCACGACCGAGCGTGTCATGCAGGTCTATATAGTTATATCTCAGCCTGGCTAACGAATCGATTATTTCTTTCCATGTGTCGAACTCGATGATGAGCTTTTCGCCTTTCCAGTTCGCGATCATGTCGCTGTCATTATCAAAATATCCCCTTAATGGAAAAACCGGCGGCTGTTCTCTTAATGAGATGTCCGGGATTTCAAAACCGGCGCATTCAGGCGGCCTTTTCCCCGTCCAGTATTCATAAGGGTCAATTCCGAGATGCCTTCTTGAAAATTCGTATGTTCCATACAGGGTTCCACGCTCGTCGCTTCCGGCAATAACCAGTGATTTGGTGGATTCTTCAGGGTATCCATCGATGGACTGGAGGATGAATGCTTCCGGCCCCGGGTCTTCCGATGATACATTGATTTTTCCTGATCCGGCTAAATCTTTTATAAAAGGATTCGATTCTTTCGTGCCTATAAAAACAAATTTTTCTCCAATAGGAAGTCTTCCCTGCGTATAGTTGATCAGTATGGATTTCTGACCGCAGGCGTTGTCGATGTCTTTGTAGAGTTCCTGCGCTGCATGTTTTTCCCCGGGTGTTGCGTTTTCACCATACACAATAACGGTTTGAGCGCAGGATAGTTCAGCCAGAGACAACAATATGAATGCAAACAATAATATTTTTTTCATGAGCAAGCTCCCGATAGATGAATCATGGTATTTATTTTAACGATTATTGCGGTTAAAAAAAGAAATATTTAATATCTGCGAAATAAATGCGGGTTTAAATCCAGCTGGTGACTACAGGCTGTTCCGTTGAAAGATCAACCTGAATATAGTGGTCTACATAATCTTCGAGTTCCGGCAGATGCGATATGAGAAATATCTGCTGAAAATTCGATTTAAGAGTTTCGAGTAGTTTGAAGAACAGAACCCTGCGTGATTCGTCGAATGAACTGAAAGGTTCATCGAGGAATAAAAACTGTCTGGTTGATTCCGACTGAGCGGTAGCCGCGCGCGCGAAAGCGAGTCTCAGGGATATAAGAAGCTGATCCACGGTTCCCCCGCTCAGAGCGTCGATGTCGACGTAGCCGTTGTTTTCGTCGGAATATATTTGAATGTCAAAATTATCGTTCAGCTTAACCTTATGGTATCTGCCGCGCGTCATTTTTGGTAAAACCCAGCCGAAGTACGATTCAATCTGGGGAACCAGCCTTTTCTTGATGTCCAGACCGGTTTGAATGAAAATGTGTTCCAGTTCGCGAAGCTTGAGAAGGCTTGTTTCTTTTTCGCTGATCTCTGATTTTATCGCATCCACATCGTCCCTGATGTCCGGGATTTTATCCAGGTCTTTCTGTACCACTCGTTTCTCAGCTTCTATCTCTTTGATTTCGCCTCTGATTTCGAGTGCTTCTTCTTCAAGTTCCGTTAATCGCGACTTGAGATTCTCAAATCTCTCACTGCTGCAATCTATATCGTGAGTAGCTTCTTTCAATTCGTAGAATTTAATAAGATCTTCATCAATCTCGTGAATAATGGTTCTTCGGCGTTCCTCAAGATCGGAAGCTTCGTTGGTTTGGGCTTCGATGCGCCTGATTTCGTGGTTGTTATGTTCTATTTCCCTGCCGAGCTGCTCGATTTCGAGCATAACTTCTTTCTCTTCGAGTTTGATCCGTGGCTCATCTTCGTCCGTAACCCCGAGCGAGTTCATCTCATGATCGAGTTTTGCAATTTCGGTTCTTACCGAAGATATGCTTCTGAGGAGAGTTTCCGATTGTTCCGATAACTGATCTTTCGGAACGACCTTTTCTCTCAATCGATTGATTTCGTTTTCAAGCTTCTCGCGTTCCTGTTCTTTCTCGCCGAGAATCTCTTCAGGATCTATCTTCAGAATTTCTTCAAAAGATTTTGTGTCATCGACAAGGCTTCTCAAATCACTGTAGCGGTCGAGGACATCCATCATCAGTCCATTAGCCCGCTCCAACTCCGCAATTTCACCTGAACGCAAAAATTCAATGGATTTTTCTATATCGGGAAAACTTGAAAAACTCATCTTTTCGAATTTATCGATCGTGGATTTCAGATTGCTGTGTCTTTCTTTAAGCTCATCGAGCCGTTTTTCCACGTCATCTATCGTGTCGCGCAGTTCCAGCACTCCGCGCTGGGTTATATTGTATGCGTATGATTGCCTTTGCATCTCTTCGAGGTCTGCTCTGACATGCCTTATCCTTGACTGAAAAGCTATTGCAACAGCAATTGCAGGGATGATGCCAAGCAGGATCGAAAGGAGAATGGTGTTCCCTGTTACAAGAGTGAGAACAACCCCGGCGATAAGACAGGCCGCGCCGAATCCGAACGAAATATCCCGGACACGTGAATTTGCCCTGTCCGACTTCTGGAGCCTCATCAAACGATCGGGATCAATGTTATCTATAGTCGCTGCTTCAATCTGTTTCTGAATTTTCTTTAACTGATTTTTAAAAGATTCTTCCTGCTCAATTGTTTTATTCAGGTCTGATTCAGTCGATTCGCGGGATCTGTGGATTTCCGTTTCAATAAGCTCAATGTCTTTCACAAGCCGTGAGCTCATTTTCTGGAACCTGTCTTCTCCCGAGAAAGATTGAATGAAAAAATCAATCGACGATCTGGTCGCGTCTAGCTCGCGAATCTGCTCTTCGATGCCGTTTATCCGGTCGAGTTTATCTGTTATGTCACTCAAAGCCGATTCTTTGAGATCGAGCTGTGACGCTATCTGATCTCTTTTCAGGTTCAGGTCGCGATATTCGTCGAGTTTTTTGAATCTGTCGCGTATTTCAGAAAGCCGATTCTCGTTGAGGTCTTCTATCAGAGCGGATTTTTCATCGTTCTCTCTTTTGAGCGAAGGGATTCTGTCCGAATCCCGCATGAGGTTGCTGCAATCGGTTTCAATTTGTTTTAATTGTTCTCTTCTGTTGCTGATTCTTACATTAAGAACCTCGAACTGTTCGGATTTTCTACGTATGTCTTCCAGCATTGATATCGTGGATTTTGTAACGTCACGTTCTCTCAGAACGCGGATGAGCTGACCGTTGGTTTCATCAAACTGTTTGTCGAGCCTGCTCATGTCTCTTTCACGGGCTTCGTAGACTTCCATTATCTCGATCTTATCGTCGAGCCTGCTGTGGATCAGCGAGACATCCTGTTCCTTTTTAGTTCTTCTGCCGGCAACTTTTGCGGCGATTTTCTCCATGAAGCCTACGCCCAGCATGTTGTTTAGAACGAGTTTTCTATCCTCCTCGCTCCGGAGGATAATGTCCAGTTCTTTCTGGGCGATGAACATCGAATATCGAAATTCTTTAAATGAAAATCCGAGTCTTTCCACAACCGCCTGTTCGATATCATCATAGGATGATGCTATGACGGTGTTATCCGACGCCATGATCATTCTTCCGTCTCTGGTGCCGTCGGCGGAAATGCGACGCATGATTCTGAAAGTATTTTTACCGATTGTTACATTGATTTCCGTGGTGCATGTATCCTGGCCCCAGCGTATTATTTTCCCGGGTTCGCCGGAGTGGGATTTAGGGGTTTTTCCGAACAGGCAGAAGCAAATAAGTTCGCCGAAAGTGGATTTTCCGCATTCATTGTCGCCGAAAATTCCAATAATACCCTGGTCCGGCAGTTCTTTTAATTCAAACTGCTCGAAACGCATGAACTGGTTTGCTTTAAGACCGTTGATTATCACAGGCCTTCTTCAATCTCCCTTATGCCCATTAACGACAATTCTTCAAGCAGTTTCGCCTCGTCGTGACGCTTTTGTTTTTTTGCGTTATCGATTTCTTTTCGGACGTAATTTTTGAATTCTTCAATCGGAGGGCGCACTTTCAAAGCATCGAAGTTATAGCCTTCGTTTTCATCCACCAGGGACAATCTGTTGTCTATGTGTACGAATGCGAAGTTCTCTTTAAGTTCATTCAGAATCTCGCTCGACTTAAACGAGTTGAACCCTTCCAGGGAAAGCTGCCCGTTCAGGGTGGCATAAAGTATTTTCTCTCTGTTCCCTCTTTTCAGGAGGTCTTTAAGACTGTCTTCAATGTTTTTGTCGCTTGCGGAACATGTCAGATTAACATATTCCAGCGCTCTTGCCGAAGTCCTTATTGTATCCGGTGGCTGAACAACGCCGTCCACGATTTCAAAAACGACGAAGCATTTTCTCTCCCTGTCGCTGTCGAAGTTGAACCTTTCGAGGCTTCCGGGATAGAGCGCCGTGAATTCCCCGACCTCGAGCAGGTCCAGCTTGTTTTTTTGCCCGAGAGCCACGTAACTGTAGCCTCTTTCCTTCAGCGGCTGTAATATGCGTGAGCTTAAAAGCTCATTGTCGATGTAAAGCAAATCCTGTCTTCTCGAATAGCTGCATAACAGGAATAATCCAACACGTTCTTTCGGCGCCGGAATTCTTCTTTTCTTGAAATTGCTATCGAAGAAAAAAGAAGACTGCACGGAAGAAACGACTATCTTCTGTCCCTCGAATTCGAGCTCCACTTTATCCGGAGTATCGTTGGTTCCAATCACTTTTACATAAGAAAGATGATCGAACAGAGATAGATTGCAATCGCTTTCCCCGCCTTTTTTGATAATCAGTTCTTCCGGGCCCGGAGTAAGAACGATTCTTGTCTGCGGCAGCGCGGAATGGATTTTACCGAAAGCGGACAAAACGACTGAAACGGTTTCCCGGTTGGGGTGCATTTTGTCGAAAAGCCCCCCGGCTATCATCACGATGTGGATTTTTTTCTTGATAACGAAGTCGATAAGCTGGTTGAAGACATTGATAACATCTCCAACGCGCATAATCTCAGCATCGCTTTCCAGGTTAGGAAAACGCCTCCCGAGATTGATATTTGATGTATGTACTACTCTAACAGTACTCATAATCTCATTTATACTTTATATAATATCCGATTTTCAGTGCCGCAGTGGAACATGAAATTGAATTTATTTCATGAGCGATTGAAAATCCGAAACAAAAATCAAAGATTACATGCTTCAGCCCGCCTGATGCTCAATCGCATTTCATTGCGGGAACCGAAGGGTTTGCAAACCATTTGAAATCTATTTTCTCGAACAATCTGTCCCGTGCCATGCAGTCTCCGAGAAATATCCATTCGCTTTCAGCAACAATTCTTCCCTCGCCGTAATCACGCGCCATTTTCGCCAGTCGCTTGAAGTCGTTGTGGTGACACATGACCCGCCGCTCCGCGTGGTCCCGCGCGCTCCAGTTTTTGATCATGAATTTCCAGTCCGATGACAGCAGCAGCATGGTTTCTCTTGAACACTGCTTCAGAATCTTGATCAGTTCTTCATCCTGTGTGTAAAAAAACTGTCTTGCCAGCGCCTGCATGTCTCTTTCGACATCATATTCTTTATCGAGAACCCAGGAGACTTCTTCATTGATCCATGTCGATGTATCGTAGTTTGCGCCCCAGGATGATTCCGGCAGAAATACATCTCCGCAGGGAGGCTTGCGTTCGAGATACTCCGAGCATGTTTCAGTTCTGATATTCGGGTCCGAATTCACCCATTTAATTACGTGGTAAAGGAAAAGCGGGCCTTCGAACCACCAGTGCCCGTAAAGCTCGGTGTCAAAAGCCGTCATCACCATCGAGGCGTTTCCGCCGGATTGTTCAAAGTGATTTTTAAGAGTTCCGGCAATGTGGTATTTATAGTTACCCGCATGTTCAATGACTTTTTCGTTTATAGCATCGTCGGGGTAATAATAATCCTTGAAAGCCATGTCGGCTTTATTATGGGTGATTTTCCAGTATCTCAACCGGCCCGGCCATCGCGTTTTGTGAAAATCAAGGTAATCGCCGTCGCCGGGATAGCCTATCTCATGCCGCCAGACCTGTAATGAGAGAGGGATATCTCTTGCCAGAACGGCGACAGGCTCTTTCGGCTGTTGCGCGCCGCGAACCCAGTGGGCAAGGTAGGGATTCTTGTGATAATCAGCGGGATGCGCTTTTATCATCTGGTGATTATCTATAACGAAATAGCCCAGGTCCGCTTCGCTCAGGAATTCTTCCACTCCTTTTCTGTCGTAAGGAATCTCTCCTGTTTTCGAACCGAAAGGAGGTGCCCATTTGCAGGCGGGCCGGTATCCGCATTCAGGCAGCCACATTCCCTTTGGTTGTTTCCCGAAGCGGTTTAAGTGTACCTCTCTCGCTGTCTGCACCTGGGCCTGTATAGAGGTGTCTTCACATGCCGCCGGGTAAAAAGCGTGAGTCGCGCCGCATGTCATAAGCTCGATGTGGCCGCCATCCTGAAGCGCCTTGAGCGCTCCAACCAGGTCTTCATTGTATTTTTCCGAGAAGTAACTTTTCGTTTTTGAATAGAATTTTTCCCAGAGTGTTGCCAGGTATGCGAGATGTTTTTCGTTCCCGTCTTCGAAATCTTTGTAATCCTGGCGGGCATAATCCAGCTTCTGTTCGCAATATTTTATAAATCTTTCTTTGAAATGCTCGTTTGAAAGCTGTTCGATGAGGACTGGAGAAACGGTCAGAGTAATCTTCGGAGAAATCCCTTCGTCAACGAGATTGTTCAGCATGTTTATGATCGGGACATATGTTTCAGCGGCTGCCTCGAACAGCCAGTTTTCCTGAAGCTCTTCATGGTAAAGAACCCAGGGGAGATGAGTGTGCAGTACAAGAATAAAACTGCCGTGAAAATCTGACACTATGATTACCTCGACCAATTCAAGTATTAAACAAATTTTGTGTATGTGAACGGTAAAAATCAAGTAAATATCATATTATGAATATAATACTCAACTCTGAAAAGGGTTGCTTATCTCATTTTTTTGCCCTGAAAAGCCGCAGCAGCGAGGTTGGAAATATCTCGCATTTGAAAAACATTGCCGGCGGCTCGATGCCGAAACCCACTATTGCGCATATAAAAGTGAGTGTCATCAGTGCAGCCGAGACAAGGCAGTACGGGCAATAGCTGTGGATATAAAAAGCTTCAAGAATTGTCAGGTAAATTGAAAAAATGAACCCGATCCATGACCCGCAGTAAACCAGGAAAGCGAAAAAGTCTGATTTTTCACGCCATCTTACAAGATGGATCAAACAGAATAGTATCATGATCAGGTAACCAATAATTCCGTATGCGCCTATTGCTATGCCGAAGATTTCTGAATAATCGCTGTCGTCAACTATGCTGCAACTGAATTCCTCGGAGATGTCACAGGCTTCTTTTTTCTCGAAAGTACTCGCGTTTGTGACGTTGTTATCCTGAATCGCGACATTGTCGTAGGGATCAAAATCAGGGTTTAAGAACGGGTCGATTTGCTCCTCGGTTTCGGGCAGGCTTTCACTTTCAAGCGCTTTTTGCACTTCATCTCTGGGAAACCATTTCTCCATAAAAGGCAGGGTATTGATAAGGTTCATCTGATGTTTGGGCTTTTTATAATGGAGTTCTCCAAGGTGAACCGCAACGTAGAATCCGCCCGCGCAGAATAAAATTATCAGAATCATGCATATCAGTCTTCTTGTTCTCATCTGGTTAACCTCGCGTTCCGCCTTCTTGCCTACTTTGACAATTATAATGAGTTTAAGTTTCAAATTTTACATAATCACTCGAAATGGAACAATAAAAGAGTGTATTTGTCTGTTTAAAGTTGAAGCAACTTGAAAACACAAACGAGCATAAATATAATTCATCTTCGCGATGAATAAAAAGCTTTTTGAAAAAAGAGATATTTTGTTTTGCTTAATTGGGGGGAAGCCATGATAGAGGTAAAAAACGTCTCTAAGCGGTATGGCAGTCTCCGGGCGGTGACGGATGTTTCGTTCAGACTCGAGAAAGGCGAGGTGCTCGGGCTGCTGGGACCGAACGGGGCGGGAAAAACAACTCTTATGAGGATAATGACAGGATATCTTCCTGCCTCCGAGGGTGTTGTAACGATAGACGGCAGGAATATAAACGAAGCGCCTCTGGCAGTGAAAAAACAGATAGGTTATCTTCCCGAAAACCCTCCTCTTTACGGGGATATGTCTGTGAAGTCCTATCTCCAGTTCACGGCTGAAATCAAGGGAGTGCCTCGCTCGCAAAGAAAAGAAAGAATCAGCAGTGTCATTGAAATGATAAGTCTTGAGACAGTTGCCCCGAGGCTGATTGAGAATTTATCAAAAGGTTACAGGCAAAGAGTGGGGCTTGCGCAGGCGCTTATTCACAATCCCGATGTACTTGTTCTCGATGAGCCGACTGTCGGACTCGATCCGCACCAGATAATTGAAATAAGGAATTTAATAAAAAATCTCGCGAAAGAGCACACGATAATTCTAAGTTCACACATCCTGCCGGAAGTAAGTGCAACATGTGACAGGGTTGTAATCCTTAACGAAGGCAAAGTTGTTGCCGTAGACACGCAACAGGATTTGTCTTCCAGGATTCAGGGCGAGGAATTACTGACTGTCGAGTTTCAGGATGCAGGCGAAGAAGACGTAATCAGTGCATTGAACGGGATGGGAAATGTTGCCAAATCAACTCTTCTTCAGTCTGTAGGCGGGAGTGTTAAAGCATCTGTTTCCAGCAGCAGGGGAAAAGATATCAGGGCAGACCTGTTCAGGCTTGCAGTAGACAGGGGATGGACGATGCTTGAACTATCACATCAGGGGCTCAGCCTTGAAGATGTGTTCCTCAAACTGACCTGTGAGGAGGCGCAGATTGATGAGTAAAACATATTTCATATTCAAAAGAGAGTTGAAATCGCTTTTCGTTTCGCCTCTGGCTTATGTGATGATAGCGGTTTTCCTCGGACTGAACTCGTTTTTCTACGTGAGTTTTCTGCAGGAAGCAAGCATGAGAGGCGCTTTCGGAATGATGTCCATGCTTTTGATATTTCTGATGCCGCTGATAACCATGAGAACTTTCGCCGAGGAACTCAAAAGCGGAACTGATGAACTTCTGATGACATCTCCTCTAAGGCTGACTCATATTGTGGCGGGAAAGTATCTGGCGGTTCTGGCTTTGCTGCTCACAATTTTTCTCCTGACGGGGCAGTATGTTTTTATCCTCGTGAAATACGGCAGCCCGGACTGGGGCCCGATAATTACCGGGTATATCGGGTTGATTCTTTTCTCCGGCGCGCTCGCGTCACTCGGTGTTTTTTGCTCGTCTCTGACGCGGAACCAGATGGTCGCCGCCGTGATATCCCTGGGAGCAGGGCTGTTCATTATCGGGATAGAGCTTCTTACCGGAGTTATCCACGGAGAGCTCGCGGCGCGGGTGCTCGAAACACTCGGGATAATCAATCACTATGCCGATTTCGACAAAGGCGTAATTGATTCTACCCATGTGATTTATTACCTGGCATTTATCTTCCTGTTTTTGTTCCTGACCGTGAGAAGATTAGATGCAAGGCGCTGGTAGGGGGGGATAGAATGATGAAAAAGTTCGTTTCAGGCATAAATTCGATATTGATGATAGTCCTTATGATTGGAATTATCTGTGTCGGTTATTATCTCGCGGAAAGGCATCCGATCAGATACGACCTTACTGAGAATGATTCACAGTCGCTGTCCGTAAAATCACTGAAAATTATCGAGGGTCTCGATCAGAAGGTAGAGGTGATAGGGTTTTTCGAAAGCGGTTCTCAAATCGAGATCATGGTGACCGACATTCTCAAGGAATTAAAAAGAAGGTCGAAAAATTTCAGTTACAGAACTATTGACCCTACGATGAAGCCGTCGGAGGCGAAGAAATATTCGATGACGGAATATGGCGCGATAGTCATATCCGGAGAGCAGCAGAAAAAAGTCGGGCTGGATGAAATAATTAAGATGTCGTACAACCCTTATGCACAGGCGCCGCCAGAGTTTTATGGAGAACAGGCTTTCATCAATGCGATTGTAGCAGTCACGTCCACCGAAAGAAAAACGATCTGTTTTGTCGAAGGTCATGCCGAAAGGGATATTAACAGCCAGGAAGAAAGTGGATACGGTGCGGTGAAAACGCTGCTTGAAGGCGAAAATTACGTGATCAGGTCATTGAATCTCGCGGCTGAAAAAAGCGTGCCGGATGAATGCTCGGTATTATCACTTATCGGCGCTGAAAAATTCCTGTCCAGCCCGGAGATCGAATCTATCGATAAGTATCTGGATGGCGGGGGAAATGCCCTTGTTTTTGTCGATCCCTTTGAAAACACGGGGCTGGATATATTGCTATATAAAAGGGGAGTGGTACTGGGCAAGGATATTGTCGTTGATACGGAGAGTTTTTACGGTGAAGATCCGCTTACCCCGATTCCTCAGCTTAAATACCATGCCATTACAACAGATTTAAGAAAATCGAAGCTGACTGTAAGCATGCCCGGAGCAAGGAGTGTTTCGAAAGCGGATGTGGTTCCGGACGGCACACAGATAGATGTTCTGATGGAATCGAGTCTCAGCGGCTGGGGCGAAACCGACCTGGAAAACCAGAATCCTGAACAGGATGAAAATGACATTGACGGCCCGGTTCCGCTTGCGGTTGCGGTGACACAGGAGCTTGACGCCGGCGACGGCGGCGAGATAAAGCAGAGCAGATTGATTGTAGCCGGGGATTCGGATTTTGCATCTAACGGTTTCACTTCAATGACGCCCGATGTGCTCAAAGTGCTTATGGGCGGAGCCGGGAATGCCGATCTGTTTGTGAATATGGTCAACTGGCTTGCGGGCGAGGAAGAACTGATTTCAATCAGGCCCAAACCGGCCGATTTCAAACCGCTGAATATTACCGGCCCGCAGAAAAAGAGACTTTTTCTGATATATGTTGTGCTGTTCCCCGCCTTCATAATTCTACTGGGCGGGGTCATCTGGTTCTGGAGGCGCTCCAGATGAAAAAATTCATTCTGACGATACTTCTCGCGCTCGTTTTCGCGTTGATGCTGGCCTATGTGTTCATTTATGAAAAAGGCCCTTCGAAAGCGGATAAAGAGGGGGAAAAGGCAACGATAGCTATTGTTGATATCCCCGAATCGGAAATAAAGAGCATCGAGATAAAAGGGGAAGAGCATTTGCTGCTTGCCAGGAGTGAAAATAAATGGCGGCTGGCGGAACCCGTCGATGCGAGGATAAAAGAAGGTGCGCTTGAAGGGATAATTGAAGTTCTGCAAGAATTCGATGCTCAGAGCCTTGTTTCGGACAATACTGAAAACCTGGCTGATTTCGGACTGGATAATCCTGCCACAGAGGTTTTGGTGGAAAAGCAGGACGGGCAGAAAAAGTGGATATTGATCGGGGATAAGACACCTGTCGGAAACGGCAATTATCTGACTCTTAAGGACAGCAGGTCGGTATATTCCATTTCCCGTGATGATGCATCTCAATTCGAAAAAAGAGTCGAGGATTTCAGAGATGACAGCATTGTTGAAAAATTCAATGAAGAAGATGTTGTATCAATAACAATTGAATCCGGCGAAAACGTAAAAATGTGTCTCAGAAGGACGGAAGAAAACATTGCCGGGGAGAAACAGGCAGAGACGGGTTCTGATGTAGAGGCAACGGGGCCGGTAGAAGGTGAAAGCGGGAAAGAAGAGGAACCACCCGGCTGGTATTTTGCCGGAAGGCCGGAACAGAGTTGTGTCGAGAGCGCGGAAGGACTGTTGGGAGGATTCAATAATGGAAGAGCGATAGATTTTGTGGACGAAGCCGTCCCGGATCTTGTCCCGCTGGGTCTGGATTACCCGAGGTACAAATTAACTCTGGGCAATGCAGATGGTTCAGACAAAAAATTCGAGATAGGCAAGGGGATTAAGAGCCGTTATTATTTTTTGAACAAAGAGAGAGAAGAAATTTACGAGATAGAAGAACCATTTATTGATAAAATAGAGGCGATGAAAAGAGAGTCGGCCCGGATCGAGTAAAATAGACTTCCAATAATGCGATTAATAAACTATAATTTCCGTCAGGTTCAAGCTTTTATAATCGTTTAAAACAAAATAATATGATCACATCAGTTTGATGAGGTGATCAGATAAACAATTTAGAAAGCGGTGAATTATGGGCAGAGATATCTATGTTGTGTTGAATGGTAAGGCAGGGCGCCGCAGTCTGGATTTTTCAATCAGCGAGATCGAGAAATGCTTTAAAGAGCATGATCCTGATGTCAACGTTGAATTCGGCATAACTGAGCGTCCGATGCATGCGGCGGAACTGGCCAGGGAAGCAGCCGGGACGGGTAAATACTATGCGGTTGTTTGTGCCGGCGGCGACGGAACTGTTAATGAAGTAGCAAACGGACTGGCTCATTCGGGCGCAAGAATGGGGTTGATTCCCAATGGCAGTACAAATGTTTTCGCAATGGAAATGAAAATCCCGGCCGATATTCCGGAAGCTACCAGAATAGTACTGGAGGGTGTGCCTGTTCGCGTAGATGTGGGGAAAGTGAACGATAGATATTATATCTGGATGCTTGGGATAGGTATCGAGGCAAAAATAGCACATCTTGTTAACCCAAATATAAAAAAGTATGTCGGTGTACTTGCATATGTTATCGCGGCATTAAGTCAGGCATTCGACAGAACTCGTCAGCTTATGAGAATCATTATGGATGATGATAAAGAGATGACATTGTCGACTTTCAACACTATTATAGGTAATGCGACAAGTTTTGACGGTTTTCTTGGCATCAAGTCACGATACAGCATAAAAGACGGCTTTCTTGATGTTTGTGTTTATCAACATAAATCATGGCTGGGAATACTGGGGCTTGTAAGAAGGTTTATAACAGGCAGGAGAGATTATTACAGGTCGATAGACAGGTTCAGTGCGGCACACTGCAGGGTGAAAAAAATGAGGATTGAAACGGTTCCCAATGCTTATTACCATATTGATGGCGAAGTTATGGGAATGACCCCAATAGAGGTTGAAGTGCATCACAAAGCCCTAACGTTTATAATGACGGAGCATACTGCCGGGAAACAGGAAACTGAACTGTGGAAAAGGCTTTCACGGGAAGAAAAGAATGCGCCTTTACCCAATGTGGAATAAAATTTAAATTTCAGTTTGAATTCCTGAAAACAGGGGAATGATACAGAAAGGAATACGTTAAATGGACATACAGATAACCAGAGAAGGCAACACGTTGTATGTAAAACCGGATGAGGAGATTCATTTCGACAATTACAAAGAAGTGGAAATAAAGATTCTCGAAGAGATAGGGAATGGGGCAAAAGATGTTGTCCTTGATCTCACGAATGTGACAACGCTGTACAGTATGACTTTGGGAATGTTCAATAAAATAGCGGCAAGTGTATCTGAAAAAGGCGGAAGGTTCGCACTGACAAACATTAACAATGAAATTAGAAAGGTTCTGAAGGCAACAAGGCTTGATAAAATAATTTCAATACGTTGAGCGAGATGAAATATTGAAATTGATTCATAATGAAATAGTTTCCGGGCCTCAAGTAAATTCTGCAACTATGATAAAAGAGAATTTTAATATTCTGGTGGTTGATGATTCGAAAGCTGTAAGGGCTTTTTTTAAGGATATTTTCGAGAAAAAACCACAGTTTATTGCTCAGTTCGCTTCCTGTGGAGAGGAAGCTGTAGAGATATTCAGGAACAATGTCTCGATAGGGGATCGGCCTTTTGACTTTATGCTTACCGACATTAATATGCCCGGCCTCGACGGGTTCGAAACGATCGATGCTGTCAAGAATATAGACCCTGAAATTAAAGTGGGAATGATCACGGGTTTTAATGTTGATGATTACATAAAAATGGCTCTCGAAAGAGGCGTTTACAACATTATCTGTAAAATGGATGCTCCAAATGAGATCGTGCAAACAATGGAAAATCTCATTACAGGAGACAATTTATTCGGAATTTGTAGCTATATCGACAAAGGGAGTAGTTACGAAAGGCGAGAGATCAATGAGACCCAGGATCTGAAAAGAGTTGTTAATGAGATTCTGGAATTTGCTTCTGCTTACCTGGATGATGAGAAGATTTACGGGCTTAAGACAGGTCTTGTCGAAATGGGGACAAATGCCAT
>ERZ795048.1840-NODE-1840-length-18180-cov-9.189186_pt1 | contig 18180 bp, 18 predicted proteins | sample MGYA00375132_ERZ795048 | MGnify/ENA primary metagenome ERZ795048 (study PRJEB30177, sample SAMN05720225) | activated sludge metagenome | isolation source: Anaerobic digester | place: Hong Kong | collected 2014-12-17 ...
ACGAGGGTTTTGACCTTCGGAAGTTTCTTTTTGACCTCAAGGACGTTATCCAGATGGCCTTTTTCGCCGCACAGGCAGGCAACTGATTCTGAATGGTCGAGGATATAGCGTGCCTCTTCCGCGGAGTTAGTGGCGTAAATCGGAACATTGATCGCGCCAACTGAGGTGATCGCCAGGTCAGCGACCCACCATTCGTATCTATTGGGAGAGAAAAGACCAACTTTATCTCCCTTCTTTACTCCTATGGATATGAGAAACCATCCAAGCTTGTGCACCATATCGTTCATTTCATTCCAGGAAATATCGGTATACTTGCCGTCATTCTTGTACGCGACACACGCTGCGTCGCCGTATTTCTTAGCCTGGTTTTGAAATATTTCGGGCATAGTCTTCCCGTTCAACTGTACCATAGAACCCTCCTCATGGAATCTATTGTTTGCAGCGGATGTGAGTGATTGATCATTAAGGATAATACTGATTACGCATCACCGAAAGCGCTGAAAACAAAAATTATATTCAAATAGCCGGATGTGAACATCCTTAATGGAGCGGTTTTAAAAATCAATCGAAAAACCGTCTGTTCATATTTTTTTATATGAAAAAAAATGTATTTTTATCATATAAAAGAAGAAATATTTTTAATTTAGTACTTTTTTATTTTTCGGGTGCGGGACTGAGGTTGCGTTTGAGGGAACTGCGGGGATTGTCATCCCCGCAGAACGGTGCGATTCAAAATTTATTATTAAGCCCTGATTTTTTTCTCAACATTATCAGAGATATGTTTAATCAACTCATCCATGCCGGTGCCTTTTGTGGCGCTCACCTCGATCACTTTCATTCGCGGATTGACCTTTGAGAGATTGGCCATGAGTTCATCCATGCTGTAGTCGAGATAGGGGAGCAGGTCGATTTTATTCAGTACCATGGTCTTGCAGGTGTTGAACATAAGGGGATATTTCGCGGGCTTGTCTTCGCCTTCGGTAACGCTGAGTATAACCATCCTTTCATCATCGCCGATTTCAAATTCCGCGGGACATACCAGGTTGCCGATGTTTTCAACGATGACCAGGTCAAGGTTGTCAAGATCAAGGCTCTCCAGGCATTTTTTGATCCAGGTGCTTTCCAGGTGGCAATCGCCGCCAAAACGGTCGGTTTCGATCTGAATGATCTCGATGCCGTGTTTCGCCAGGCGTTCCGCGTCCTTTGTCGTTTTGATGTCTCCTTCGATAACGCCGATGCGGTATTTGCTTTTGAGTTTTTCGATGATTTTATCGTTGAGCGTGGTCTTGCCTGAACCGGGTGAGCTCATCATGTCTATCATATAGATATTTTTTTCTCTGAGGAGCTCTTTTATTTCGCTGGCAACATCCTTGTTGGATTTCAGGATATCCTGTAAAATTTTGATTTCCATTTCATTCTCCTGTTCTGATAAACATGAATCGTTCTTGCAGATCGTATTTCAGCATGTTTTGACGCTGCAGATATGGTTTGTTACATTTTATAAAGGTCTGTGAAGTGTCAATGTTTTTTACTTAACAGAGTGAAAAAACTGTTATTATTTTCGGGGGGATGAAAATCAGCGCCGGGAGCGGCTCTTCTGCAGCGGGGCTGAAATCGTATTTATATTGACATCTCGCCCGTGTCGTACACTTTGCAGTTGAGGGTTAACCCTTAAACCTGATAGAGGCGGATTCATGGTCAGACAGTATCGCATACGGGTCAAAGGGATCGTCCAGGGCGTGGGTTTTCGTCCGTTTATTTACCAGCTTGCCCACCGCCACGGGCTGACCGGTTCGGTCATCAATGATACCGCCGGGGTGCTCATCCACGCGCAGGGCCGCGAGGAAGACCTTGAAACGTTCATCAATACCATTTCCTCGGCGCCGCCCCCGCTTTCCAGTGTCTACCAGGTCAACAAGGAAGAGCTGGAACCCGGCGATTTTCCTGATTTCATCATCGGCCCCAGCGGCACTGCCGAAGAACGCACGGTCTTCTACTCGCCCGATATCGCCCTGTGCGAAGACTGCCTCAGGGAATTTTTCGATCCCGGTGACCGCAGGTACCATTACCACTTCATAACCTGCATCAACTGCGGCCCCCGGTTCAGTATCGTGAACGACATCCCCTATGACCGCGCTACCACCTCAATGGCCCCCTTTGCCCTGTGCCCGAAATGCGAAGCGGAGTACCGTGACAGCGCGGACCGCCGGTTCCACACCCAGCCCACGGCATGCGGCGTGTGCGGGCCGCGCATGCTTCTTCATGACCGTGAAGGGAACGTTCTGGCAAGCGCGGCCGATGAGGTGGCCCGCATGACCGTGTCCTTCCTCAAAGAGGGAAAAATAGGCGCGCTCAAAGGGGTCGGTGGCTACCACCTCGCTGCGGACGCGCTGAACCATGAGGCCGTGGGCCTGCTGCGCACGAGAAAACAGCGTCCCTTCAAGCCCTTCGCGCTTATGGCGGGAAGCATCGGGATCATGGAATCGTTCGTTGAAATTTCCGCACAAGAAAAAAAGCTCCTGCTGTCCAAGGAGCGGCCCATTGTGCTGCTCAGGGAGAGGAAGGAGTATGTGGCGAGAAATGTCGCGCCCGGCATCACCTGGCACGGGCTCATGCTCCCCTATACGCCGTTTCATCATCATCTCTTTTCGCTTGCCCCGGACATGGTCCTGGTCATGACCAGCGGGAACCTGTCTGACGAGCCGATCGTGTACCGTGACCGCGACGCGTTTGAACGGCTCGCCCCCTTTGCCGATTTTTTCGTCACCTATAACCGTGAGATCATCGCGCAGAATGACGACAGCGTGCTCTTTGTTGAGATGGGCATGCCCTTTTTTATTAGAAGGTCACGGGGGTATATTCCGGTTCCCCTGCCGGGAAGAATCACCCCCAAGAAAATACTGGCCATGGGCGGGGATATGAAAAACAGCTTCGCTCTGGCTCGCAGCGACTTTGTCATTATCAGCCAGTACCTGGGAGACATGGCGGATGTGATGACCCATGAGGCGTTCAGGAGCGCGGTCGCCCATTTCATTAAAATATTCGACGCCTCGCCTGAAGTGATCGTGTCCGACCTGCATCCCGGTTACCATACCACGCTGTACGCGGACGAGCTTGCCGGAACCACCCTTAAAAGAATACAGGTGCAGCACCATCACGCGCACATAACCTCGGTGCTTGAGGAGCGGAATCTCGACGGGCCGGTGCTGGGGATCGCTTTTGACGGCACCGGCTACGGCACGGACGGTACCCTGTGGGGAAGCGAGTTTCTCGTTGCCGACAGGAAGAATTTCATCCGGGCCGGGCATTTCAGCAACTTCAGCCTCCCGGGGGGAGAGTCTGCCATACGGGACGTGTGGAAAATCGGCCTTTCGCTGCTGTATCAGGCGTACGGCAGGGATTTTCCCGTGATGGAGAAGGGCCCCCGTGCCACCCTGCTCATGGACGCTATGGAGCGCGGCATCAATTCACCGCTTACCTGCAGCATCGGAAGGATCTTTGACGGCATGGCCGGGATACTGGGGATCTGCCGTTCGGTATCTTCAGAGGCGGAGGCCGCGATGCTGCTCGAAGAGGCCGCCGCCCGGGGCTCGGTCATTGACCGGGAGTATATTATTCCCTTCACCAGGGGCGAACCGTATAGTATCAGCACCGAGGAGCTTACCCGGTTCGCGGTCGGCCTGCTCCAGTCAGGGCATAGGCCGGATGATATCGCCGCGACCTTTCATGATGCGCTGTCACGCACCGCGGTTGCTGTCGCGAAAGAAATCTGCGCGGACCGCGGCCTGGACACGGTGGTGCTCAGCGGCGGCGTGTTTCACAACAGGATACTGCTGCGGGCCATGTACACACTGCTCGCAAATTCAGGCCTGAAGGTCCTGGTCCCGGAAAAGGTCCCGGTGAACGACGGGTGCATCGCGCTGGGGCAGGTCGCCGTTGCCCGCGCGCTGCTTGAAACTTCCTGACGCTAATAATAAATTTAATTCATCAGTATTATGTTAATGCTATCTCTTCAGCATCCATGTTATCTTGATAGCAAGAATAAAAGGTCCGTTACAACTGTATAATAAAATTAAAATAGCCTGTTGACCGCAATGCCTTCCCTGTTTTATATTGTAGTTACCATAAAAGGAGAAAGCAATGGAAGGAAACCACGAACACAGCCATATCCACAACCACGAGCACAAACATCTTCATGAACACGAGCACCGGCACGGCGACACGGTCCACAGCCATGAACACGCCCACGTTCATGAACACGAACACGAGCATGAGCACAAGCACAGCCATGAACATTCGGTGCAGTCCCACGTGCATGACCACAACCACACGGGCGAACACGGGCCGCACGAGCATGTCCATGCCGCGCATGAGAACGAGGTGCACGACCACAAACACTGAGGCCGTTCCTTTTTTCTGTTTCTGAAGAGCGGGGCCGGTATTATCTGCCGCGAACGGTTATCACGGCAGTTCCTTTCTCCCGGGCGAGAAAGAGCAGCATGTCCGGCCTGCTGCTTTGGAGCGTGATGAGCCCCGGCGCATCAACCGTGAATCCCCGCGGGAATTGAACTGCGGGAACGAAAATTTCAGTGGGGGCTTCTATTTCAGGTTCGGCAATGAATTTCACGGTAAAGAGTTTTCGCCCGCGGTCAAATGCCATTGATACTGTTTCCCCCTGTACACGGGGCGCGAACGGCCTTGCAAATCCTTCGAGCGCCCTGCCGCCGCTGTTGATGTCGCCACTGTTGTCCTGCTGGTCACGCGAAAAAATGCTGAGGTCCTCCTGGTTCCACCGGTCACCCACGTTCGGGTCGTTGCGGTTTCCCGCGGCGTAGTTCCATTGCGTTGAGCTGACAAGGTTTTCATCCATGGCCCGGTACATCAGGTCAAGGGCGAGGATGTGGCGTTTCCATATCCCGCTGCCGCGCCTGCCTCTGCTGAATTTTTCGTAAGCCTTTCTTTTGTGCATGTCAAACGGGATGCCGAACTCGCCGATGAGCGTGGGTGTTCCGGCCAGCGCAGAGGCGCCGGTGATCGCCTTTATCTGGCGCGCGTACATCTTCCGGATGGCTGTAATGCCCGGCGCGGGCTTTCTCGTTGCCACGTCGATGTTTACCGGGAAGAACCGCTTGAACACCAGGGTCAGGCCGTCGTACCAGTGTGAGGCATTGACCGCGTTTCGGGGGAGCGGTTCGGGAAGTTGCGGGTCGTTCATGGTTTCTGCCGCGTCCTTTTCAAGAAAGACGAACCAGCCCGGGTTGACCGAGTGGATCACGTTCGCGGCCCGCTCATAAAACGGGAACAGAAAGTCCCGGTTGAAGTCATGTTTTCTGCCGCCGGTGTTTCGAAAGAATTCTTCATTGAAATACTCAACGCCTCCCTCGTGTCCGGGCCTCCAGGCGCCTGCCTGTTCGAACGGGTCCGATGATCCGGGCAGCCAGAGTGGGATCCGGTTCGGGTTCACGGTAATTTTTTCTTTGGCCGTGAGTTTTCCTCTGAGCAGCGATATTCCCAGCCGGGGGACCGTGACGGGCGTGCCCCTTGCCGTCATGAGCGCGTCCAGCGGCGAGAAGGCCAGGCCGGGCATGGCGTGCAGCTCATCCGTGTTTGCGGTGATCCTTCGTGAAAAGGGGAACCCAATCCATCCCCGGGACGGTTCGTTAAAGGGGTCGAACCCGATGACATTGCCGCGGCCTTTCACCGCGGTTGCCACGGCCCTGAGCGCGCCGAGGAAATGCTCCTGCAGATACTGCTGCACGTTTCGGCCTTCGACACTGAATTGCGGCGTGAACGTCATCCCCCCGAAAAAAAGCGTGAACATTATCGCGCACGCGGGATACCGGTAATTGGAGCTCCAGCACATGGGCGGGTATGCCTTCTGCAGCGGGTTCGGGTCAGTGAAATCATGGGCGTGCTGCATGACCAGGGCCGCGCCCGAAGCGCTTATTTTCGTGTAATCAATGCCGGTCTTTTCAAAGAGCCAGCAGGGCGCGCCGTCACCGCCGGTCATGCGCGACCACACGTCCTGATGAAAATCGATGAATACGTACAGGCCGAAGTTTCCGGCGCATTCGCAGATGCGAGAGAGGTAATCGAGGTAGTTGCGGTCATAGGCCCCGGGCCCGGCGTGCTCGACCGCTTCCCAGGTCGTGAGCAGGCGCACCACGTTAAAGCCCCATCCGCGCAGGCGAGCGAAATGTTCTTCAGCCTCATCAAGGGGGAAGGGGCGCCCGACAAAAGAAACCTCCCGGTGACCGGAAAAGTCCGTGGGCAGGTGAGTGCTCCCGTCAGGCGCGGCCGGGACCTTGCTGTCGCCGCCAAGGTTCACCCCGCGCAGGAGGACCGTGCGGCCGAAATCATCCGCAAACCGCGTGCCGTCAAGAAAGAGTGAGGGGAGCGTTTCGGGTTTCAGTGGGTCCATGTTCACCTGCAGGGAATAATTGATCAACGATATCCGGGACCGGCGCTATTCAAGAAGGTAGCGCGCGTTGGGCACCACTTCAAGGATCTCGCTTTCGCACACCACGACCGGAATTCCTTTATGGTTAAACGTGTATTTTTTCGCGTCATGGAGCTCGATCTTTCCTTCGCGGGACATTTCGATGAGCCACTTGGTGGCGAGGTTGCGGCCCATGATGACGTACTCGGGCTTTAGTTTTTGCTTTTTCAGCTCGGAAATCAGCCGGTCAATCTGCGCGGTTATTTTCATCATGCGGTGAGCCTAAACCGGGATTGGATTAATGTCAAGTATTAGCGGTTGGTTTTTATTGAGAAAAAAATATTGATCATTCCGGAATGTTAAGGTTTTTTTGAAAAGCTGTGTAATAAAGACAGCCACGGAGACACCGAGGACACAGAGTAAGAAGGAGGGCTTTTTACAGGTCGGCCCCCGGCTCGCTGACGCTCGCCACCCCAGAGGGGGTTAAAATTTTTATTTTACATATTAATAGATATCTTAGACATAATGATGAAGGATTAAGAGATCCGGTTTCGGCCCGGTGATGATTTATCTCTGCCGACGGCCCAAATTGTGGTTGATTTTATACTGCCGCGTCATATGGTGTGGATGTTACACGGGCGATTAGCTCAGTCGGTTAGAGCGCCTGCCTCACATGCAGGAGGTCGCTGGTTCGAGTCCAGTATCGCCCAAAAGCAACTCCTCAATTTTTCAGAAGTTAATAAGCTACCGGACACCCGGCGCATTATAAATAACCCCCAAGTGTAGCATAAGTGTTATTTTTTGATTGAACGAGTTTTTTCAACAGGCGGTATTATCCTTTCAGTATTTTTGAAATTGAGTAGCTGGATACCTTCAACCTTCATTTCCTGCTTTCCTGAATATACCAGATAGGCTTCAGGATCAAGGTTTTTCAATTGCCTGCGTAATTTCACTATCCCTTTCAGAAAATCGCCGGTGTATGTTGATGCGGCCTTTATTTCAACAGAAGTGAATCTGCTGGCCTGTTTATACAGAACGTCAACCTCATTGCCATTGCTGTCACGATAGAAGAAGAGATTGTGGTCGAGCCCTTGATTAAAGCGTTTTTTCATGAGCTCGCCGATCACCATATTCTCAAAGAGGTTCCCCCTGAGGGGATCGCGCTGCATCTGTGAAACTGTTTCAATTCCCAGCAGGTATGAAGCGAGTCCCACGTCGTGGAAGTACAGTTTGGGGGATTTTATGAGCCGCTTCCCGATGTTTTCATGAAAGGGTTCAAGAAGAAATATGATATATGAAGCGGCCAAAATCGAGACCCAGGAATTGACGGTGGGCACCGAAACCCCCAGGTCATTGGAAAGGCTGCTTGCCGAATATAACTGCCCGATACGCCCGGCGCAGAGCCGAACGAATTTTTGAAATGTCCTGAGGTCTTTGATATTCACGATCTGTCTCAAGTCGCGTTGAATGTATGTTTCGAAATAATTTTTGTATGCGGTAACCGGTTCGAGTTTCCGATCGTGAATTCCGGGATAAAAACCGTGCTGTAAATACCCATCGACGGAAAACCGTTTCTTAATTTTATCGAGCTCGCTGAAAGAGAAGGGAAGCAGTGTGAGGATTGCGGTCCTGCCCGCCAGAGATTGGCTGATGGCATTGAATAAATCGAACTGATGACTCCCGGTGAGGACGAACATGCCATTCTTTTTATTGCTGTCAACAATACCCTGGATGAAGGACATCAGTTCCGGCGCGCGCTGTATCTCATCAAGAATTGCTCCGTTGCCCGCTTTTTTTAAAAATTCGCGCGGGTCTGTAATTGCAAGCTCCCTGATATCAGGGTCTTCAAGGGTGAAATACTGATAATCCGGGAAGACTGTCTTCACCAGCGTTGTTTTTCCCGACTGTCGCGGACCGGTTATTGTTATAACCGGGTATTTTTTCGCCACTGTAATCAGGGTGGCACTGATTTCTCTTAAAACGAGCATAGATTAGCCTTTATGTATTATTAAAATTGTACTTTAAAATTACATAAAAATGGCGGATGTCAAGTTAATTTCGGTTTATTTTGTTTTGAAAAATGTATGATAAAGATTGAGGCAGTATAAAAGGGATATTTCTATAAAAACAGATTTATAATAAAACATATATTTGAAGCACTTTAATCAACAACAATACCGGGTTCTCAGTATTATTGTTGACAAAAATAAAACCGTGGTGTTTGCTTGCCTATCTCAAGAAAGTCCCATGAACGCACAAAATATAAATCTGGAAAAGGCAAAGACCGCCCGCTCTCAAAACAGAAGAAAGGAGATTCTCGAGTGCGCCAAGATCATCTTTGCGCGAAAGGGTTATTATGAAACCCAGATAATTGATATTGTCAATGAGCTCAAAATCGGGAAGGGGACCCCTTACCAATACTTTGAAAACAAGGAGGAGCTTTTTCTTTCCCTTATTGAGACTATATATATGAGCTGGCGAAATTATTGTAAAGAAAGGCCTTTCGATGTTTCTTCCTTATCGCCTGTTGATTTTTTTAAATGGAAATTTTGCAATATTATTAACTTTTTTTATGACGACCAGGATAGTGCTAAAATTTTATTACGAATGGGGCCCGGAATAAATCGCTCCATAGAACCCTTTGTAAGCCGTATCGAGCAACAGTTTGTCGACGAGATTAAAAAGGGTATTAAAAAAGGGATCGAAATTAAAGTTATTGAGGATGATTGCAATATCGAGTTGCTGACAAACGTTATTTTCGGGACGACAACAAGGGTCGCGTACCATTACATCGCGCGCAACAATGCCGGAGTTACCAGGAAGAAACTCGAAAATGTCATCACCCAGACGTCGGACATGCTGATTAAGATTATCTATAAAAAAGAATACTGGAAATAATTTTTTTTATACAAATATAATACTGACTTCTCAGTACTAATAAATGATAAGGAACGGGAAATGGAGCAGATTCTTGAAAACATAAGGGTGCTTGACCTGTCTCAATTTCTTTCAGGGCCGCGCGCGAGCCAGCTTCTGGCTTTTTTCGGGGCAGAGGTCATTAAAATTGAACCGCCGACAGGTGATTCAATGCGGCTGCTTTTGCAGATAAGCGGTTCTGAACGGTCAATGAGCTGCCTTCACCAGAATAAAAAAGGGATCGTCATTGACCTGAAAAAAAAGGAAGGAGCCGATCTTTTTTTTCAGCTGGTTGAACAGTCCGATGTTATAATCGAAAATTTAAAGCCCGGAACCCTTGACGCTCATGGTCTGAGCTATGAAAACATTAACAAAAAAAATCCCCGTATTATTTACGCCAAAATTTCAGGCTTTGGAAATGAAGGGCCTCTGGCTGACCGGACCGCCTTTGACATAATTTCCCAGGCGACAGCGGGAATCATGTACGCCAGCGGCACGGTTGACCGTCCGCCGGGAGTCTTTTTCGGAGACCTCACTTCGGGCGCTTACTGCGCGTTTGGCATTATCCTCGCACTCATGGCCCGCCAGAAGACAGGGAAGGGGCAGTTTATCGATATTTCAATGCAGGATGTCATGTATTTTCATAATTTCTGGTGCTTCACCGAAAAGGCGAACGGGCCGGTCAAGGAAAATATCAAAGAGCTGTTCGGCCGTGAAATGAAGAAATTTTTATCCGATCATGAACACCCCATGCCATTCTGGAGCACCTATAAATGCAGTGACGGATATGTCTGTGTCGTCGCCCTGACCGACAATCAGTGGAACAAACTTCTTGAAGTGATTGGACAGCATGAACTGGTTTCTGATCCTCGTTTCACCCACTTCGTTAATCGTGTAAAAAACGCTGACGACGCACGAGCGGTCATCAACCGCTGGATGGAACAGCATACGTGCGATGATGTTATTGAAATGCTGACAACACGGCGCATCCCGTGCGGGAAGGTGGTCGATTATGATGAAGTTAATAATGACAGAAATCTTGATACACGCGGGATGTTTGTTAAAGTCAACCATAAACGATTCGGGAATATCGACGTTCCCGGTAATCCCGTGAACCTTTCAGATACTCCCGGATTCGTTGCTTCGCCGTCGCCGGACCTCGGTGAACATACCGGAGAAGTGCTCGAAAGAGTTTTGCATATATCAGCTGATTCAATCGAGATGCTCAGGAGGGACGGCGTTATACGTTAATGACGCGATCACAAAGATGAACGTTAAAAATAACGAATCGTTTTTTATGGATAACTTTTTTAAACCCCGGTCCGTGATGATAATAGGCGCGTCAAATACACCCGGCAATCTCGGTGCGCCGATATGCCAGTCACTGGCGAGCCTGGGCTATCATGGTACCGTTATGGTGGTCAACAGAAAGGGTGAATCCGTGTGCGGATGCCCCGGATACCGGTCGGTCAGTGACGTTCCCTCAACCGTTGATCTAGCCGTGATCCTGGCCCCGGCCCATACTGTGCCGGGAATTATGCGTGAGTGCGGAGAAAAGGGCATCGCTAGCGTCATTATCGAGACAGCAGGATTCGGTGAACTGGGCGATGAGGGAAGAAGGCTGCAGGATGAAATCAACCGTATGGCGATCACATACAATATCCGCTTCATCGGGCCGAACTGTATCGGAACCATGGATTCCCATAGCCGGTTCACCAGTTTTTTCGGTGTGCGTCCGGGTATCTTTGATGAGCTCTTCAAGTCGCCGGGGGAGACCGCGATCGTGACGCAGAGCGGCGGGGTGGGGACCCTTGCCCTGCGTTCGCTCATGACCGATGTCGTGAGTTTCAGTAAAATCATCAGTATCGGAAACAGGGCCGATATTGATGAATCAGATATGATCAGTTATCTGAACAACGACCCTCTTACCAGCGTCATTTGCATGTATCTCGAAAATATTGATAAAGGCAGAAAACTGATGCAGGCGGCATCTGAAACGCGTAAACCGTTGATGGTCTTTAAAGCAGGAACAACGATACATGGTTCCCGTGCCGCAGCGTCTCATACCGCGGGAATGGCGAACAATGATATCATTTTTGATTCCGCATGCAGGCAGGCCGGCATCATCAGGCTGAAATCGGTGACCGAACTGTATTCAATGCCAAAGATGTTTATTACCATGCCCGTATTAAAAGGAAAAAGAACAGTTGTTATTACCAATACCGGCGCATTCGGCACGATTTTATCGGACATGCTGGCAACCTCCGGCATGACACCTGCTGTTCTTTCACGGAGCCTGCAGCTGGCTATTAATAATGCCGGTACTGTTTTTAACGCGGCAAATCCCATTGATTTAGGCCCGGGAATGTCAGGAGAGACTTTTCTCACAATTTTTAAATTATTACTTGAATCAGATGAAGTCGACGGCCTGGTCCTGGCAGTCAATGTCTGGCAGCAATTTATCATTGACGCGATCATTTCAATGACAGAGCTGTGCCGGGATTACGGGAAGCCCGCGGCCATTTACACGCCGAATTCCATTGAGCGAATACTGGAACTTCGAAAGAAATTCAGTATCCCTGTTTTCGAGACGCCTGAAGAAGCAGTGCGGGCGCTGGTGCTCTCTCATCAATATTATCAAATATGTCTGAAGAAGAATATGGCAGATCAAAGATTAAATTCAAACAATTGAAGCTGTTCATCCAGGATTCTCTTTTCCCCAATTGGTACCAGGTTTTTTTCTTATTTTTGGCCTGATTAAAAAAGACTGGCTGAGCTGTATGAACAAAAATTGATCCGGGAGTATCAATAATGATTATACTGATCAATATTATCATTTTATGCGCATTTTTTTCGTTTGTTGAGGAATCACATGCGACACGCCTATATCAGGAAAGCGGCATTTTCCCCAACCACAGCGCTGAATATGTGAGGACACAGAACAGAAACGCGTCAACATCGGTAGACGCGGCTTATTATAATCCCGCGGGACTGGTATTTATGGAAAAAACCGGCCTTACCATTATGTACAGTAACCAGACCTATAATGTCCGCAAAGAACACACGCTCGATTACTACGCGATCAAAGCAGGTGAACAAGACCCGGTTCAGACATTCCACACCCGGGATTCTTTCAGCGGCAGATTGCCGGACTATTATTATGCTGAAACGGTTGCTCCTGCTTTACCCGATCTTTACATCGTTTACCGCGGCCACACTAAAGGGAAAGACTGGGCGGTTTATTGCCACTGCGGGATCATGCAGGCGGCAAGCGATACCAATTTTCCCAGGGGACTGGCAATTATTGACTGGGGGAACCTTGCGGCCAAGGAGTCACAGCTGGCAATGAATGATCCGGAGGAGTCGAACGATGTGTTCAATTCATTTTCCAGCGATGCTGATGCAACGCGAAACGAACGATTCATTGGCTGCGCACTTGGTGGCGTTTATAAACTTACGCAATGGATGTCAGCAGCGGTGGGTGTCCGGTACATTTACTACAGTGGGAATATGAACATCCGGGTAAAAAACGTCTCATATGTGATAAACGGCACCTTTGATAAAGATGCGGAGTATAACTGGCACATCGATACCGATTATTCGGGCCATGGGGCAAGCATCATTGTAGGTATGCATTTTAAACCTCACCGGGACGTGAATATCGGTTTTAAATATGAGTATCACTCACCCGTGAAAATCATGAAAAAAACGAACCATTTTAAAATCAACCCGCTCATCGAGACTACCGGAAACGTGGACATATTCAAAGACGGGAGCCCGGGGGATGAAATGGAGTATACAGCCGGCAACGGTGAAGGCTCATTCACGCTTCAGTATCCCATGCAGTTCAACCTGGGGCTTTCTTATAATATTCTGCAAAATTTGATTATGGAAGCTTCAGGGCAGATCACCCTGCGGAGACTCCGCGACATGGACGGCAGGGAAAGGGATTATAATGACATAGGATACCGCCTTGGCGTCTGCCTTAACTGGTGGTTCCTGAAAAATGTCAGCATCAGCGCGGGATATTGCTATAATGATTTCGGGATCAAAGAAAACAGGCGTGATGAGGCCGATCCTCTTTTACCGAGCCATTCTGTCGGAGCAGGCCTTGGTTTTAACATTACTGAAAGGTTTGATTTGAACATCGGGGCTTCATATGAGTATTTCATCGGGAAAAAAGTGTATTACCGGGAATATAGCAATGTCTCGGAGCCGATCTATCATTATCTTTCGAAAACCTTTGATGAGTACAGGATCAGCATAGCGATTGGGCTTTCATATCGTTTTTTAGGGAGCATTTGAACGGGATTCTTTATTTTCTGGAAATAGCTGATTCGCCAAATAATAGTGCAGGTTTTTGGGGTCCCTGCTTAAATATTGTGAATAAAATTTTAGTATAGTATAAGATGAAAAGACACATCCTATCTCTTCTTTTTCTTTATGAGGTCCTTTTCGATATTCTGCTTCTGCTCGTCAGTCAGCTCCGGCAGCCTGATGTTGACGCTGTCGAGCCGGTTCATTGTCTGTTGATATTTTTCGGTCTCTTTCAGCCGCTGGATTCTTTTATTTGACCTTCTGCGGTCCCAGCGGTTGATTTTACGTTCCTTTTGCATGGCGCACCATCCCTTTTCTTAATAATGAATCTGGTTTCGTTCAGAATAGAGATTATCCGGTGAATTTCAATGATTTTTTTTTGATTTTCGTCAGGGGTGGGCCTTTTTATTCCCGGATGCTGGAAATGCATTACGCAAAAAAGTAATTTAATAAAGATTGCCACGGAGACACTGAGGACATAGAGAAGGGGTGTTTATAGAAATCAGTGAGGCGCTTAATATAATAACAGAAAAAATTGTTGGCCCTGTCATTGAAGTTCATAAAACAGCCAGGTACGGGATTATTGGAACCGGTTTATGAAGAAGCACCTTGTTGAGAATTGCGTAATTGGGGGTTAATTTAGAAAAACAGGTTGTGGTGCCAATAATCAATAAAGAATAATTTTAAAAATTTTATGTATATCAGCGCCTCAGTGAATTTTAAAAAAAAGATATTTGTTACAGAAGAAAGAGCTGTTAAAAGTCACAGGATAATGAAGATGCTTTCAGACTAAAAAAGAATTTTTAACTCTGTGCTCTCTGTGACTCTGTGGCTATCGTTTAGGTAAATTCTGGAAAGAGTAATATTTTTTGGATATTTGCATGAATAGATTACAGTGCTTATATTTTACTATTGGTGATGCTTCATTGAAAGGATGTCTTTCATGAGCACTAAGCGGTTAACGGTTGTCCAGTGCTGGGATGACGGGGTGTGCACCGACATCCGCCTTGTCGAGGTGCTTCGCCGGTACGGGGCTGCCGCGAGTTTCAATCTGTGCGCGGGGCTGCACCGGAACAAGCGCTCGTTCGGGTGGGCCCATGCGGGCGCGGATGTTTACCGGCTCGGGTGGGACGAGATGCGGGACGTTTATCAGGGGTTCGCGATCGCGAACCACAGCATGAGCCATCCCCGCCTTGATCTTATTGCCCCTGACGCTGCGGAGCGTGAAATCAGGGAAGGCCGTGAGCGCCTGCAGCAGTTTTTCGGCCAGTCCGTGTCAGGGTTCGCCTATCCCTTCGGAGCATATAATGAAACGCTCCGGCGCCTGGTGCGTGACGCGGGCCACGCATACGCCCGTACCTGCGAAAGCGCAGACGATGTTTTTCCGCCGCAAGACGCAATGCGCTTTCATCCGACCTGTCATTTTCTCGCCCCCGATTTCTGGCAGAAGTATGAACAGGCCAGGCAGTGCGGTGTCTTTTATTTCTGGGGGCACTCCTATGAAATTCTCACGAACGCCATGTGGCAGGATTTTGAACTGACCATTCAGAGGATCAGCGATGACCCTCATTCACGCTGGGGTGAAGTTGGCGGTCTGTTTGACAACAGATCCTTCGAATAATTGTAGTGATAATATTTTCCCGGTTCCCTCCGGGAGTTCCGGAGGGAACGGACAGCTATTTTTTAAATATATTTTTTACCGATTCAAGCAGATCCGGGGGCAGCACAATAAATTTGCTGTTTGCCGAATCTCCCAGTTTTACAAGGCCTTTGACATACTCCTGTCCCAGAAGGTAGGTAAGAGGGTCGCCATGGCTTGATTGCAATGAATCTGAAACGACCTTAATTGCCGTTGCTTCCGCCTGCGCGAGCCTTTCCCTCGCTTCGGCGTCCCGTTCCGCAGATTCTTTTCTCGCTTCAGCCGCGAGTATCTGCGCGCGTTTAATGCCTTCGGCCTCTCGCTCTGCCGCTTCTTTTTTCGCTTCAGCTTCAAGAATGCGGGCCCTTTTTTCACGTTCGGCCTTCATCTGGAGTGTCATTGCGTTGACGATATCATCCGGCGGCTGGATGTCCTTTATTTCAACACGGGTGATTTTCGTCCCCCAGGCGTCCGTTGCTTCATCCAGGGTGATAAGAAGATCGGCATTGATTTTTTCCCGCGAAGAGAGGGACTCGTCAAGGGTCATCTTTCCCAGGATGGAGCGGATATTGGTCTGGGCAAGGTTCTGTATCGCGTAATGGAGATTCTGTATTCCGTAGTAGGCTTTGTAGGTATCCATTATTTTGAAGTAGACTATGCCGTCGACTTCCAGTGACGCGTTGTCGCTGGTTATCGTTCCCTGTTTGGGAAGGTCAAGCACGCTTTCACGTATATCTATTTTTTTTGCTACCCGTGAAAAAATCGGGTTAATGAGATTAAGGCCGGGATTGAGCGTCGTCGAGTATTTCCCGAAACGCTCAACGATCCAGTTTTCGGCCTGGGGAACAATGCGAACCCCTTTCAATATCATAAAAATGACAAAAATACCGACTGCGATTGCAAAATACAGCATAAAGGCCTCCTTTGTTTTAGATATGCTTAACGATGAGTTTTATTCCATTTGCGTCAGTAACCGTGATTTCTTCTCCGGCCTCTATGGTTTCCCCGGATTCGGCTTTCCACTTTTTAATTCCATGGTACATGCTGTAGAGTTCAACCTCGCCGGGTATCCCGGGAACTATTTTTGTGGTCGCTTTCCCTCTGAGATTGAGCAGGGTCGCGTCACGTGAAGAATCAACCACGTTGCTGCTGAATTTTTTTTTCAGCAATAACTGCCAGAAACCCAAAAGGATAAATGAGGATACAAAGAAAAAAGTCCATTGCCATTCCGGGCTGTTTTCGGGAATGAGCCCTATGAAAATAAACAGGGCAGTGAGTATCCCGCCAGCACCAAACCAGAATACTATGAACCCCGGCATAATTATTTCGCAGGCCATGATAATTATGCCGATTGCAAGCCATACTATAGGTGAAAAAGCCATGACAGTCTCCAGTATTTAAATGACAGTCTCCAATTATTATAGAGATAAAAACTTAATGCAATCAAAAAATATCCATGCATGAATAAATGAGTGAACCTGTTAACCACAGAACCTGGAAATCATGCCGTGGGCCGCAGCGGGAGTTTCGGGTCCCTGCAGTAAATCGGCACGGCAATATTTTGATCCGTTAGGTGAATCCAGCTTGACGGAGAGAGAGCAGGAGCTATGATGAAGCTTAAATAACGAGGGTAGAACTGAATCAGCACGCCGCCGTATGAAAAAGGAGAATGAGCGATGATATATCGTAAAAATGCATTATGGGCAGTCTTGTGTTTACTCATGTTTGTTATTTCTTCTGAATTGAAAAGTGAAGACATGATAATCATACCGGTTAAAACCGGAGGGAACTGGGGTTATGTTAACAAAGCGGGCGCGTATGTGATCAGCCCGCAGTTTGACCGGGCATGGTTGTTTTCAGAAGGACTGGCTCCGGTTAAGACACAGGGTTTCTGGGGTTATATTGACAAGTCCGGGAACTGTGTCATCAAGCCGCAATATGATCATGCCTGGTGGTTCTCGGATGGCCTTGCACTGGTGAAAAGCGGGGGTTTCTGGGGTTATATTGACAGGACCGGCAACTATGTGATCAGCCCGAAGTTTGATGATGCTCTGGTATTTTCACAGGGGATTGCGCCGGTTAAAACCGGGGGCTTCTGGGGTTTTATTGACAAGTCCGGCAATTTCGTGATCAATCCGCAGTTCGAGGACGCTCTGGTGTTTTATGAGGGGCTTGCCGCGGTCAAATCAGGCGGATGCTGGGGGTTTATTAATCGGTCAGGGAAGTTCGTGATCAGCCCGCAGTTCAATCGGACCTGGTGGTTTTCCGAGGGTGTTGCTCCGGTTAAAAAAGGATGGAACTGGGGTTTTATTGACAGGACCGGCAAGTTTATAATCAGCCCGCAGTTTGATCATGCCTGGTGGTTTTCCGAAGGACTGGCTTCGGTTAAAAAAGGAACCAAATGGGGTTTTATTGACAGGACCGGTAAGTTTATAATAAGCCCGCAGTTTGATCATGCCTGGTGGTTTTCGGATGGTCTTGCCCCGGTTAAAAAAGTATGGAAGTGGGGCTTTATCAACAAAACCGGCAATTTCGTAATCAATCCCCAGTTCAGTGATATTTTTGTTTATTAGTACGCCGTAAAAGCAGAACCGGAATCGCCCTGTCAGGGGACCGCTCCCCGGTACAGGTGCACACCGTATCCGCTGAAACTGTCACTAAACGTCCCGCCAGAAAGTGAAATCGCGCGGCTTTCCCCGATGACGTCAACTGACCCTGCGATGATGCTGTTCAGCGTGAATTCAGCGGTCACGGCAGTAGTGCGCATTGCAGCGCTGAAGAGATAGATTTCATTATGGGCACCTTTAAAAATCTGGTTTTTTCAACCCCCTCTTTTGTTCTCCCCCTGATAGGGGGAGTTAGTGGGGGT
>ERZ795048.1841-NODE-1841-length-18166-cov-17.030203_pt1 | contig 18166 bp, 12 predicted proteins | sample MGYA00375132_ERZ795048 | MGnify/ENA primary metagenome ERZ795048 (study PRJEB30177, sample SAMN05720225) | activated sludge metagenome | isolation source: Anaerobic digester | place: Hong Kong | collected 2014-12-17 ...
GTGACAGAGAGGTCTATTCCTCCATGTTGAAGCTGCTTGTGCCAATGTGGTGCCCATCGGCAAAGATATCAGCTTTGAAGGTGCCCGGCATCAGGAACTCTTCGATATCCCAGTAAAGGGTTACCGGTATCTCTTCGCCTCCATATTCCACAATGCGATGCATGGAATAAAGAATATCCCTGTTCTCATAGGGGAACGTATGGGTGGGACTCTTGGAGAGTACTGTCCCATCGGGTGTCATCAGTCGCACGAAAATGGTTCGCTCTCCCGGTTCAGAGGTGATGTTGCGGGCAATGGTGAAGGAGACCACAAACTGACTGCTGCGACTGAGCCTCGACTGCTCCCTGCCACGGTTGTTCACTGCCTTCACTGCGATGTTGGTAGCCACCAGCTGTGCAGCCAATGACACCTTCTCCGTCAGTTCTTCTTTCTCCTGTGATACTTGTGTCAGTGTACGGTTGGTCTCATTAAACTGCCGTGTAATCTGCCGGTTCTCAGCCCGCAGCTCTTCGTTCAGTCGGTTTAGTGAGTCAATCTGATGGATGTAGGAGCGCAGCACCTTTCGCAAAGTGGAAAGCTCATCTTTTAGTCGTCTGATCTCTGCCTGGTCGGTGGCTTTTGTCATGCGCAGCTCCTCCTGGAGGCGCATCACCTTCGTTCGTTCGTTCTCCAGCTTGTATAGTAGTGAGTCGTTCTGCACACTGAACTTGAACCCTTCATACTGTAGTGAGATCGCTTCATACTCATCCTCCAACTCCTGTTTGTCGAGGGTGAACTGTTGCTGCATATCTTCAATTTCAGCATTCTTGTTTACCAGGAAGCCAATTGCGATGGCCAACACGATGGCCAACACTCCGATGACGGCAATCAGTTGAGCTGTTCTTTCCTTAAAGTCAAATTTCATCTAAACCCTTATTTTTCAATCGTGGGCAAAATTAACCGTTTTCGTCTGAAAAGCCACTCTGAAGGTGCGCTTTTTTGTATATTTAAGATTTATCCCCCAAGAACGTCAGCTCTGTTTTAAAGAATAGCTTGTCATGTGATGACTGCTAAAAGATCGAGAGGTTCGTCACGGTGGTGAACTGTTCCAGAAAGAGCATTCCCCTGTATGAGTTGCCTTTGCTGTTAAGCCTTGGACTCCAAACGGCAATGGTATACCTGCCCGGGTGCACTGCCACGATGCCACCCCCCACACCACTCTTGCCCGGCAGTCCCACCTTGAAAGTGAACTCACCTGCTTCATCGTAGAAGCCACAGGTCTGCATCAGCGCGTTGGTACGTTTGGTGCGGCTGGGAGAGAGAATGCGTTCTCCCGACCAGGGTACCACCCCATTGTTGGCCAGGAAGAGGAAAGTAGATCCAAGCTCTTTGCAGCTCATCTCCAGGGAACAAAGGTGGAAGTAAAGATCCATTACTGTTTCAATCTCGTTTTCAATGTTGCCGAACGATTTCATGAGGTAAATCATGGCATAGTTACGGTTACCCGTCTCTTTTTCAGATTGTGCTACCCTTGGGTTAAAGTCGATGGTGTTGTTGCCTGAAAGAGTTCTCACAAAAGCGAGCATCTCCTCCCTGGGATTATCCAGCTCGCTTACCAGTATATCACAAATGAGGATGGCCCCTGCATTGATAAAAGGGTTGCGGGGGATGCCTCTGTCCACTTCCAACTGCAGGAGGGAGTTGAAGGGTGTTCCTGCCGGTTCCAGGTTGGTTCGTTTCCAGACATCACTTTTCAGTCGCCTGTAAGCCATTACAAATGAGAGTACCTTGGCGATGCTTTGTATGGAGAATCGCTTCGCTGCATCTCCGTAAGAGTAACCTTTACCCTCTACGGTTTTCAGATGTACACCAAACTGATTGGGATCAACAGAAGCCAACTCAGGGATGTAAGCAGCCACTTCACCCCTGTCCTCTTTTTTTTGGAGATCACGAAAGATCTCTTCGAAAATTTTCTCGTAATGCATGATCTGGAAGGCTAAACAGTAAGGTTCAATTTATAAGGCAAAGATAATCGGAAAAGAGATAGAGAGGGTGATTTGTGCCTTTTTTTTCTATCTTTATCATTCCAAACATTAAAGTAAAAACTGCAACTATGAAAAGATCACTTGTAAGTCTGTTCCTCTCCATTTTGCTCATTTCTCCTCTCTTTGCCGATGAGGGGATGTGGATGATTCACCTGCTGAGACAGCAGAAACTGGCTGAGATGCAGCAGATGGGACTGAAACTGGATGATGTGGATATCTACAACCCCGATGGCTCCTCTCTTAAGGATGCCGTGGTGCAGTTTGGAAGAGGCTGCACGGGTGAGGTGATTTCTCCAAACGGACTGGTGCTCACCAATCACCACTGTGGATACGGACAGATACAACAGCATAGCACACTGGAGCGCAACTATCTGGAAGAGGGGTTCTGGGCCATGTCGCCCGAGGAGGAACTGCCCAATCCAGGGCTTACGGTGACCTTCATTGAGGGTATTGAAGAGGTGACCGGTTGGGTGAAGGAGTGCCTGAAACGCGACAGGGAGGACGACACTGAGGGCCTCTTTTATCTCTCACCTTCTTATCTGAATCAGCTTGCACGCCAGAAAGCGGGCGAGCAGTTTCTGGCTGACCATCCCGGGACGGAAGTGGAAATTAAACCCTTCTTCGACGGGAATCAATATTACCTCTTTACCAAAAAGGTCTATTCAGACATACGGCTTGTAGGTGCCCCTCCAAGTGCCATCGGTAAGTTTGGTGCCGATACCGACAATTGGATGTGGCCACGCCACACGGGAGATTTCAGTCTTTTTCGTGTCTATGCAGACAAGGATGGCAATCCTGCTCCCTATGCAGCATCCAATGTGCCGTTACGTCCCAAGCGGTGGCTTACCATCTCCACAGCCGGGGTTGAGGAGGGTGATTTTGCCATGATACTTGGTTTTCCAGGCACTACCCATGCCTATTATACATCGTGGGAGGTGGCTGAGCGACGGGATATTGACAACGCGGTGCGCATAGCCATGCGTGAGGTGCGCCAGGAGGCGATGCTGGAGGCGATGCTGCGTGATCCGGCAGTGAAAATCCAGTATGCATCCAAATATTCAGGATCAACCAATGGCTACAAGAACGCGATTGGCAGCAGCTGGGCAATCGATAAGCGTGATTTTGAGCAACAGAAGAGCGTCATGCAGGAGCGACTTCTGGAGTGGGCAGCGACGAACAAACAGGAGAAATATGGTGATGCCCTTGCAGCAATTGAACGAATCGTGACTGAAAGGGCTTCATTGCGCTACCGTAGCTGGATGCTGACGGAAGCTGTGTTACGGGGTATAGAATTTGCGGCGGTGCCCACCCAGACTGCTGAAGCACTCTCTGTTGCCTTGTCAGAGAATGATCAAGAGCGGATTGATGCGTTGATTGATCAGTTGTCGGATGAATTTCATCAATTCAACAACAAGGATTACAACAGAGAGGTAGATCACAAGGTGGCACGGGCCATGTTGAAAGCTTACACTGACGGTGTGCAGCAGGCACTTCAACCCACAATCTTCACTGTTCTTCACGACCGCTTTTCCGGTGATATTGATCGCTTTGTGGATCATCTGCTCGATCACTCACTTTTTGGCAACGCTGAGGCGATGCAACAATTTATGGAACATCCTTCCCCGGAGTCTTTACGCAATGATCCGCTGTTTGGCTTTGCACGTTCGGTGCGTGAGGAGTCACGCACACTGCAAAGTGAGCTGGCCAGGTTCGATACCCCTTTCCGCTTGGCACGACGTACCTTGCTGGAGGGGCTGCTGGCCATGGAGGGAGAATATGCTCTCTTTCCCGATGCCAATCTCACGCTGCGTCTCACCTATGGTCAGGTGAAGGGATACCGGCCTCGTGACGGGGTGGTTTTTACTCATCAAACCACATTGGATGGTGTAATGGAAAAAGAGGATCCTGACAATTGGGAGTTCGTGGTGCCGGAGAAACTGAAACGTCTTTATCGGGAGGGTGATTTTGAACCATATGCTTTGCCCGACGGTCGTATGCCGGTTGCTTTTGCTGCCACCACCCACACCACCGGGGGCAACTCAGGCAGTCCGGTTCTGAACGGCTCTGGTCATCTGATTGGCATCAATTTCGACCGCAACTGGGAAGGGGTAGGCGGAGACATCACCTATCTACCCGATTACCAACGCAGCATCATCGTAGACATTCGTTATGTGCTTTTCGTGATTGAAAAGTATGCCGGGGCAAATCGTCTCATGGAGGAGATGGGATTGCGCTAAAACATGGGAAAAAAGTGTGATCATTTTGAGAAACATATCTAAATAAACGCTATATTTGACAAGATATCCATCCCTCAAAATCATAGCCTATGAAAGCAACTAATCTTACTTTTTTGCTCCTTCTGACGATGTCGCTGGTCAGCAGCTGTGGCAGCTCGCGACGTGCAGCGATGGACCAGGCTGCACGCTTGTATGGCCTCTGGGAGGTGAAGGCAATTCATAACAGTGATGAGCCGGGCTATAAAAAGATACCACCCGGTATGTTCAAAATGATCTTCCCCGATGGTCATTTCATGAATTTTATCTCTACCCAGGAGGGTGCTATCATCACGGTCGACGGTACCTACCGTATCGAAGGGGATCTCTACACCGAAGAGATCGTCCACTCCTTCAACAAGAGCCAGGAGGGGAAGCATAACCCTCTGCAGATGAAGCTTTCGCAACAGAATTTCATGTACCTGCGCTGGTTTCAGCCAATTGATGAGTTTGGCATGGAACGTAACCGCTGGATAGAAGAGATCTGGCAACGGGTCCGCATTGAGGATCTGGAGGTGAGCAATGTAGATTTGCATCAGGAGCTCTCCTCCCTGCCGGTAAACGAAGAGGTGATCAAGAAGGTGATTGAATGACCTCTCGTAAACGAAAGATGGCGACACCGTGTGGATGTCGCCATTTCTATCCGATTGCAGAAGTTGTTAAAGTTTCTGCAGTGCTCCCTCAAGGTCTGCCTTGATGTCATCAATATGTTCGTATCCTACTGAAAGCCGTAATAGATTGGGATAAACACCAGCCGCCAGTTGAGCCTCTGCGGGAAGCTGTTGATGCGTAGTACTGGCAGGATGGATGATCAATGTTTTCGCATCTCCCACGTTTGCAAGATGGCTGATCAGAGAGAGGTTGTCAATGATGCGTGCAGTCTGATCCACATCTCCCTTCACAAAGAATGAGAGTACACCACCAAAGCCGCCGTTCTTCAGGTACTTCTTGGCCAGTGAGTGGTACTTGCTGCTTTCCAGTCCGGGGTAATTAACCTTCTCCACCTTAGGATGCTTCTCCAGCCAGCGTGCTATCTCCAGTGTGTTGGCATTGATTCGTTCCGCACGCAGTGAGAGTGTCTCGATACCCTGTAACAGGAGGAAAGTGTTGAATGGACTGTTCACCGGTCCCAGGTCCCTCAGGCCCTCCACGCGGCACCGAATGGCAAAGGCAATGTTTCCAAATGGAGATCCCTCGCCGAAGGTATCCCAGAAGTTGAGACCGTGGTATCCTTCAGAAGGTTCACTGAACATGGGGAATTTACCGTTACCCCAGTTGAAGTTACCCCCGTCAATCACCACGCCTCCCATTGAGGTGCCGTGTCCACCGATCCATTTGGTGGCGGAGTGCAATACGATATTAGCCCCCCATTCAATGGGGTTGAAGAGATACCCTCCCTGCCCGAAGGTATTGTCTACAATCAGGGGAATCTGATTCGCCTTTGCCACCTGTGCAATGGCTTCAAAATCGGGTATGTTATATTCCGGATTGCCGATGGTTTCCAGGTATATTGCCTTTGTCTTTTCGTCAATCAGTGAGGCGATGCTCTCAACATTGTCTCCGTCGGCAAACCGTACATCAATCCCCATCCGTTTGAAGGCGACCTTGAACTGATTGTAAGTGCCCCCGTAGAGGAAAGATGTGGAGACTATGTTGTCGCCAGCCTCGGCCAGATTGTGAATGGCCAGCAACTGGGCAGCCTGTCCCGAGGAGGTGGCAACTGCCGCCACACCCCCTTCCAGGGCAGCCATTCGTTTCTCAAACACATCAGTGGTTGGGTTCATCAGTCGGGTGTAGATGTTGCCGAACTCTTTTAACCCGAAGAGGTTGGCGCCATGCTCGGCGCTCTTGAAAGTGAATGCTGTAGTCTGATAAACAGGTACCGCTCTTGCACCCGTTACCGGGTCAGGTTCCTGACCCGCATGTAACTGTAAAGTTTCAAAATGTTCTTTTCTCATTGCAATCCAAAATTAATGTCCCGCAAAAATAGGGGAAATAATGAGAAAATGACATGAAAGGACGGGCATAAGTGATAAATTAACACTTATTCAGAAAACAGCCTGCTACGAGCAATCATGCAGGCACCAATGATGCCGGCTTTGTTCTTTAATTTGGAGGTGACAATTTGGGTGTCTTTGTTCACCAGGTTCAGAGAATGCTTTTTAATGGAACTGCGGATAGGCAGCATGAGGAAGCCTTCAGTCTCAGCCACTTGGCCACCGATCACCACCAGCTCGGGGTTGAAGATGTTAATCAGCCCTGCGATGTACCTTCCCAATTTATAGCCCACCTCTTCCACGATCTCAATGCAGAGCGGATCTTCGTTGTTGGTGGCTTCAATGATATGGGTCAGGGTGAGCTGATCAAGGTCCTTCACCTTTTGGGTGAGGATACTGCTTTCTCCCTGTCTGATCCGCTCTTTGACGGTTCGGTGTATGGCCAGGCCTGATGCTTCGGTTTCGAGGCATCCTTTCTTTCCGCAATGACAGATAATCTCATTGTCGTAGATGGGGAAGTGACCAAACTCCCCTGAAAAACCCGATTTACCGTAATAGGGCTTGCCGTCGATGATGATGCCAATGCCAAGTCCCCAGCTGACGTTGACGAAGATGACGTTTTTTTCGTTTTCAACCGCCCCTTTCATGTATTCACCGTAAGCCATGGCCCGGGTGTCGTTGTCGATGCTCACCGGATAGTGTAGCTTTTCGGTGAGGATCTCACTGATGGGTTCCTCGCTGAAGTAAAAGCTGCTAAAACTGTACCCTGTTTCCGGATTTACTCTTCCGGAGATGTTCAGGTTGATGTGATAGATCTTGCGCTTCATCTCTCCTGTCTTATCGATGAATTTCTGCAGATGACTGCAGAGTAGGTCGAACGATTCGGGAGTGTTCTCGTAGGTATAGGAGATGCCCATCTCATTGTCCACAATCCTGCCGGTGAAATCCATCAGCGCAATGTTGAGGTGATGACGGCTCATGTCTGCTCCTACGAAGTAGGCGGAGGTGGGTTTCAGTCCATATACGATGGGATGACGGCCACCGGGGGTATGTATCTTCCCGAATTCAGTGATCAAACCCTGATCCGTCAGTTCACCGATGAACTTGGTGACGGTGGGGACACTCAAATCGAGCTCCTTGGCCAATTCAGCAATTGTATCGTTGCCCAAGTTGATGAAATGGGAGATGATGTCCTTTTTTATTTGAATATTTTTCGGACTTTTGTCGCTCTTGAAAAAGTGATTTTTCACCATGTTCTTTCTGTGATATTGAATAATCAGATTTGATTGTCAAAACAAAATCGGAGAGCATGTTCCTGTGCATCGTTTATGTGATGATTGTGTCTGGAACCGTTCGTACCGCACCACTGTAAATTTGGTTTTGTCTATAGCTCTTTGGCGTTCATATCATTCATGAAATCACAAAAATACGAATATTTTTCAATATTCAAAAAAAAATGTTCTGTTTACAATCATTACAACAATTACTGATTTCTCTTGTTTTTTTTTATTTTTTTAAATTATTTCCACATCTTTGTGGGTAACATAACCTGTTGCCAGGTATGATGCATTTGGATGAGAACAATCACTTTAAAATAGTAACACCGTGAATTACTTTTATCTTGTACCGGCAGCCTCCGTGGTTGCGTTGTTGTTTGCCCTTTACTTCTTCAAGCGGATGATGCGCGAAAGCGAGGGAACAGAAAAAATGGTTACCATCGCCCGCTATGTGCGGGAGGGAGCAATGTCTTACCTCACCCAGCAATACAGGGTGGTAACAGTGGTCTTCGTCGTCCTGGCCATCCTTTTTGGAGTGATGGCATACTTTGGGTTGCAAAACAACTGGGTTCCATTTGCCTTTCTTACCGGTGGTTTCTTCTCCGGACTGGCCGGTTTCTTCGGGATGAAGACCGCCACCTACGCATCGGCACGCACAGCCAATGCCGTGCAGCGCTCGCTCAACAGTGGTCTGCAAATTGCATTCCGCTCCGGAGCAGTGATGGGCTTGGTGGTGGTTGGGTTGGCACTGCTCGATATCTCGGTGTGGTACCTGGTGCTCGATCATTTCATCGAAGATGAAGCGACCGGTCACAAGCTGGTAATGATCACCACCACCATGCTCACCTTCGGCATGGGTGCCTCTACGCAAGCGCTCTTTGCACGCGTGGGAGGAGGTATCTATACCAAGGCGGCCGATGTGGGTGCCGACCTGGTGGGGAAAGTGGAAGCGGGTATCCCGGAGGATGACCCCCGCAATCCTGCCACCATCGCCGACAATGTGGGTGACAACGTGGGTGACGTGGCCGGCATGGGTGCCGATCTCTACGAATCCTACTGTGGTTCCATCCTCTCTACGGCGGCACTGGGTGCCTCAGCCTATGTGCTTAACCCGGAGATGCAGCTCAAGGCGGTCTTCGCCCCGATGATCATCGCTGCCATCGGTGTTTTCCTCTCCATCATTGGCATCTTCCTGGTGCGTACTGGCGAGAAAGCATCGGTGAAGCAGCTGATGGATTCCCTCAACAGGGGCGTCAACGTGAGCGCTGTGCTAATTGCCGGCGCCACTTTCGGTATCCTCTACCTGCTGGGCTTCAGCAACTGGGTGGGTCTCTCCTTCTCGGTGATCGCGGGGCTGCTGGCAGGCATCATCATTGGTCAGGGTACCGAATATTTCACATCGCACTCCTACCGTCCCACGAAGATGATCGCTGAGAGTGCCAAGACCGGACCTGCCACGGTTATCATCGCCGGCATGGGCAATGGCTTCATCTCCACGGTGATTCCCGTGGTCACGATTGTAGCGGCCATCCTTGTCTCCTACCTGTCGGCCATACGCTTCGATGTGGCGCAGATGATGAGCGCGGAGAACCTCAGCATGGGACTCTATGGCATCGCCATCGCGGCGGTGGGGATGCTCTCCACGCTGGGTATCACGCTGGCCACCGATGCCTACGGACCCATCGCCGACAATGCGGGAGGCAATGCTGAGATGAGCGGTCTCGGACCTGAGGTACGGAAACGTACCGATGCGCTGGATGCGCTGGGGAACACCACTGCTGCTACCGGCAAGGGATTTGCCATCGGCTCGGCGGCATTGACGGCGCTGGCGCTGATCGCCTCCTACATGGAGGAGATCCGCATCGGCATGATGCGGCTCGGGCATACGCTGTTGGAGTTCGCCGACGGTGAGACGGTGGAGGTGGCCAGGGCCAGCTTCGTCGATTTCATGAACTACTATCAGGTGACGCTGATGAACCCAAAGGTGCTGGCAGGCATCTTCATCGGATCCATGATGGCATTTCTCTTCTGCGGACTGACCATGAACGCTGTGGGCAGGGCGGCACAGAAGATGGTGGAGGAGGTGCGCCGACAGTTCCGTGAGATCAAGGGAATATTGACGGGTGAGGCTACACCCGACTATGCGCTCTGTGTGGAGATCTCCACCAAGGGAGCACAACGTGAGATGCTCCTTCCTTCACTCCTGGCCATCGCGATACCCATACTGATAGGTATCTTACTTGGTGTTCCCGGCGTGTTGGGATTGCTGGCCGGTGGATTGGGCGCCGGTTTCGTGCTGGCCATCTTCATGGCCAACTCGGGTGGTGCCTGGGACAATGCCAAAAAGTATATCGAAGAGGGACACCTCGGCGGCAAGGGAAGCGATGCACACAAGGCCACGGTGGTGGGCGATACGGTGGGTGATCCCTTCAAGGATACCTCCGGGCCGTCGCTCAACATCCTGATCAAGCTGATGAGCATGGTCTCTATCGTGATGGCCGGCCTGACGGTAGCCTGGAGCCTCCTGTAAGAGACAACTTGTTTAGTGTTTATTATTATTTTGGATGCTTGGTCGTTCGGCTTTTTTTCGTATATTTGATCCCTGAAAAAATCACCCTTTGTGGCTATTCATCAATCATCAAATAGAACCAAATTTATGAGCTTTTTAACGAACGACAAACTGACAATTGTAGGAGCTGCCGGCATGATCGGTTCCAATATGGTACAGACTGCTGCCATGATGCGTTTAACACCCAACATCTGTCTCTACGACCCCTTTGCACAGGGTCTCGAGGGAGTGGTTGAAGAGATGCGTCACTGTGGCTTTGAAGGGGTGAACTTCACCTATTCAACCGATGTGAAGGAGGCCTTCAGCGGCAGCAAGTACATGATCTCTTCCGGTGGTGCGCCCCGTAAGGATGGCATGACCCGTGAAGACTTGCTGAAAGGTAACGCTGAGATTGCCGCACAGCTTGGCAAGGATATCAAGAATTTCTGCCCCGAGCTGAAGCACCTCACCATCATCTTCAATCCGGCCGACATCACCGGGCTGGTGGCGTTGATCTATTCAGGTCTGAAACCATCACAGGTGACCACCCTGGCAGCACTCGACAGCACCCGTCTGCAGAGCGAGCTGGCTAAGAACTTCGGTGTGGAGCAGAGCAAGGTGACCGGTGCCCGCACTTATGGTGGCCACGGTGAGCAGATGGCTGTTTTCGCCTCTACCGCAAAAATTGATGGCACACCGTTGTCCGAACTGATCGGCACCGACAAGCTGACCAACGAAGCGTGGGCTGACCTGAAGGTGCGTGTCACCAAGGGTGGTGCCAACATCATCAAGCTGCGCGGTCGTTCTTCCTTCCAGAGCCCTGCATACACCTCTGTGGAGATGATCCGTGCCACCATGGGCGGTGAAGCCTTCCGCTGGCCTTCCGGCTGCTACGTGAACACCCCCGAGTTTGGGCACATCATGATGGGAATGGAAACCACACTCGACAAGAACGGTGTTTCTTTCGGTGAGGTGAAGGGCACAGACGCCGAGATTGCTGATCTGAAGCAGAGCTACGGCCACCTGGTGAAACTGCGCGACGAAGTGATTGCCATGGGTATCATCCCCGCGGTGGATCAGTGGAGCAGCGTGAACCCAAACCTGTAAGCTGAGATAGTTGCAACATACCAAAAAAGACGGCCCATGGGCCGTCTTTTTTTATCTCAATTTTTGATCTCCTGCACGGTGGGCGGTTATGGCTCCACGTATGTTTTTACCATTCCATTCCCGGGAGCCAGCATGGTCACCCGGAATCCCCTCTTCTGCAGGAGAGTGATCAGTGGCGCTGGCGGGAAGGGAGCAAGCAGTAACATGCACTCGCCCGGTTTCAGTTTCTCCGCCTCACCCATCACGGCATCTTTGGGTTGGTCCCCTGCATTGATGATGGGACGCACATCTAGCGTGAAGGTTACCGGTGTCACGGGAGCCTGCTCAGCGACCTGCAGTGATTCCTCATCGCAGTCAGCGCACAAACGCGCGCCGAGTGACTCCAGACCTGCAGCCTGCCGAAGGCTGTCCACCATCTCCACAGCATTGATGTTACCCACCTTTGCAGCCTGTTGCAGTGAGGTGACACGTGCAACCGTTTTGCGCAATACAGGGTTTTTCAGAGCAGCAAACGTGGGCGCCAAGCGACAGAGTAGCTCTTCCAGCTCCGGATATTCGCGCAGCAGCTCGGCCACCTTCGTTTCGGGCGTGATATCCAATCTACTTCTGCTCATAAGAGAGGAGGCGTTTGTCTCCTTCGAGCTGCCGCAGTCGGGTGATGTCTTGCGTTACCTCCACCACACCGAGGTACTCACCCTCCTTGCTTCTCACGGCCGAATATTCGATGTATACGAACCGCTCCTTCATGAAAGATGACATCCAGAAGACCGCTTTGTTCTCCTTGCCGCTCTTGAAGTCGGTGAGGATCTGTTCCACAATGTGTACGCTGCCCGGGGGGTGGCACATTCGAACATCCCGTCCAAGGATGGCGCGGTTGCGTTCAAACACCCTGTTTGGGCTATGGGAGAAGAAACGCACCTTGTCGTTTTTGTCCACGAAAGTGATGTCGATGGGAAGGTGCAGGAAGAGCGCCTCCAGCTCACCAATGTCGAAGGCTCCCGAAGAGAGACGAATGGCGTCGGCAGTCACATATTCCTGTTTCTCCGCCCTCATGCCTTCCGGTTTCCACTCATCCTGCGGGTCAATCAGGCAATAGCCAAAGTCAGCCGTCTCATGGTACACCTTGTACCACTCCTCATCGCTGAGCGTATCCATTGCCATGGGGAGCAGTATCTCCTCCTCCTTCATGATCATCCCTTCAATCATCTCCACCGTGTGATCCAGTACCAGCTCCACCAGCGACTGCAGCTCTTCGGCGCTCTCCACCGGCGCGGCAAGGGCTTCGTGCGCGTTCTTCAGGAGCCCGCGAGTCTCGTCATGCTTGCCCCACATCACCTTTGGGGGGCCGGTGATCAGATGTTTTTCCAGGAAGGGGAAGAGCAGGTACTCCTTGCGCAGGTAGTGCTTCTCCACATCGGCGAAATTGTTAAAGATGGTGCGCAGTTGCAGGATGAAGGCCGGCACGTCGCTGTCGCTCACCTGCCACAGCTGCTCCTTCACCAGTTTGTAGGCATCAATCTCCCTTCTCAGGGCACTGTTCTCCTTTTTGAAAGTGTCCACCGGATGTCCTCCTGGAATCTGTTTCGCCGCCTCCAGGTCGATGCTTCCATCGAGCACCGCGGTGTGAAGGTCACAGAAATCGAGGATCTCCTCCTCGGTCAATGCGTTGCTGTTGATCAGCTCCTGCTCTACCTCCACCACCTCGTTGTAGGGGATCTGTTGCAGGGCGTCGATAAGGCGGCTACGCAGCACTTCGAGGTTGTCCCCTTCGTGCAGCCGGAGCAGGAGGTGTTTCAGCAGCTCCTTGCGTTGGGAAGAATTGTTGATCAGTTCGCTCATACTTATTTTGTTTTGGAATACAAATATACTATTTAGAATCAATATGAATTGCAATCCGGATTCTATTCTGTTCAATTTAATAAAATATTAACCAATGAGATTCATTTAGATTCATGTAGAGCGATTGACTCAGGCAATTCATGGTAGTTTTCTGTAGTAATTTTTCGTTTTGAAGGGTGTTGGATATAAAAAAGGTTATATTTGCAGAGAGAAAAGAAAAAAGTTTAATCCCTGATAATAATATCAAAAGTCATGAGCAATCAACTAACCAGAAGAAAATTTTTCAAGACGGCAGCCGTGGGTGCTGCCGGTGTGGCACTGTTCCCGCAGTTCCTGGCATCCTGTATTCAAAACAAGAAAGCTGACGGCGACGGCATCCTCCGCCTTGGGTTTATCGGACTGGGTCAGCAAGCGATGTACCTGCTTGCCGGTTATCTCGGCATGGAAGGTGTGCAGGTCGTTGCCGGCAGTGATGTCTACGGTGTGAAACGGGAACGTTTCCTGAAGCGGGTGAACGCCCGTTACGCCGAAACCGGCGAAGAGGTTGCCGTGGAGACCTACGAGAACTACAAGGATCTGATCGCCCGCGACGACATCGACGTGGTGGTGATTGCCAGCCCCGACCACTGGCACGCCTTCATGGCGATCGATGCCTGCAACGCCAAGAAGCACATCTACCTGGAGAAACCACTCACCTTCACCATCAAGGAGGGGCAGATGCTCCGCCAGGCGGTACGCGACAACGGTGTGGTACTGGGTGTGGGGAGCCAGCAGCGCTCCGATGCCAACTTTCAGCACGCGGTGAAGATGGTGCAGGAGGGACGTATCGGTAAGATTGAAAGGGTGAACGCCTATGTGGGAGCACCTCCCAAACCGTATGACCTGCCCGAGGAGCCGGTGCCGGCCGACCTGAACTGGCCGATGTGGCTGGGGCCGTCGGAGTACCTGCACTACAATGCACAGCTCAACCCGCCCATCTCGCTCGATCCCGAGCAGAACGAACAGTTCTGGGGTGCCTGGCGCTGGTACAAGGAGATTGGCGGCGGCTTCACCACCGACTGGGGTGCCCACATGTTCGACATCGCACAATGGGGACTGGGCATGGACGAAAGTGGTCCCGTGGAGGTCATCCCGGCCGGCTACGAGGGAACCCAGTTCCTCACCTTCAAGTATGCCAACGGCGTTGTGATGACCGAGGAGCCGTTCAACGAGCAAAAGACCAAGGGTGTCAAGTTCTGGGGCGACAAGGGGTGGATTGAGATCTCCCGTGAGCATTTCCTTGCTTCCGACGAGAGCTTGTTGCCACCGGCCGCGGAAGTGTCGGAGGGAGCCTATGAGACACAGATCCCGCACCTGGAGAACTTCATCAACGCCGTAAAGACAAAGAGCGACCCGGTAGTACCGGTAGAGATTGGTCACCGTTCCTGTACCGTCTGCACGCTGGGTAATATTGCAGACGACCTGCAACGACCCGTCAAGTGGGATCCCGCGACCGAAAAGTTCGTGGATGATGCGGAAGCCGATGGGCACCGTTTGTTCAACAAGAGCTACAGCGAAGGATACACCCTGTAAGGGATCTCCGTTTCTGAAACCAAAAAAAGCTGCCCACGGGCAGCTTTTTTGTTTCACAGTGGGGGATGAGCAGTTGAGGCATCATCACCCGTACGGTTTCATCTGTGCAGGATCTCAATCCTGCTTCTGAGGCTTGAGCATGATGCCCAGCTCGTCGAGCTGTTCCAACTCTACGTGGGAGGGTGCATCGATCATCACGTCGCGACCGGCGTTGTTCTTGGGGAAGGCGATGCAGTCGCGAATGCTGTCGAGTCCCGCGAAGATGGAGACGAAGCGGTCCAGTCCGAAGGCGATGCCGCCATGGGGTGGGGCACCGTATTGGAAGGCGTTCATCAGGAATCCGAACTGCTCCTGCGCTTTCTCCTCGGTGAAGCCGAGCACGGAGAACATCTTCTTCTGCAGAGCGCTGTCGTGGATACGAATCGAGCCACCACCGATCTCCACACCGTTGATCACCAGGTCGTAGGCATTTGCGCGCACGGCAGCCGGGTCGCTGTCGAGCAGGGCGATATCCTCCGGCTTGGGAGAGGTGAAGGGGTGGTGCTTCGCGAAGAAGCGGTTCAGCTCCTCATCCTTCTCCAGCAAGGGGAAGTCCACCACCCAGAGGCAGCGGTAGTTGTTTTTGTCGCGCAGCCCCAGGCGCGATCCCATCTCGAGGCGCAGCTCCGAGAGTTGTTTCTGTGTCTTCTCCGTCTCGCCTGCCATCACCAGGATCAGGTCGCCCGGCTTGGCGTTGCAGCGGTCGGCCCACTGTTTCAGGTCCTCCTCACTGAAGAACTTGTCAACCGAAGATTTGAGCGACCCATCCTCGTTGTAGCGTAGGTAGATCAGCCCCTTGGCGCCCACCTGCGGGCGTTTCACGAAGTCGGTCAGCTCATCCAGCTGCTTGCGGGTATAGGCGGCACAACCCTCGGCGCAGATGGCACCCACGTATTCCGCAGCGTCGAACACCCCGAAGTCGTGCCCCGTGGTGAGATCCTTCATCTCGATGAAGCTCATCCCGAAGCGGGTATCCGGCTTGTCGGAGCCGTAAAGACGCATGGCATCGGCATAGCTGATGCGTGGAAAGTCGGGGATCTCGATTCCCTTGATGGTGCGGAAGAGATGTTTTGTAAGTCCTTCGAAGGTGGAGAGCACATCCTCCTGGTCCACGAACGACATCTCGCAGTCGATCTGTGTGAACTCCGGCTGGCGGTCCGCCCTGAGGTCCTCGTCGCGGAAGCACTTCACGATCTGGAAGTAACGGTCGAAGCCGGAGACCATCAGCAGCTGCTTGAAGAGCTGGGGCGACTGTGGCAGGGCATAGAACTCGCCCTGATTCATCCGTGAGGGGACGATGAAGTCGCGCGCACCCTCGGGTGTGGAGCCGATCAGCACCGGCGTCTCCACCTCCAGGAAGGCCCGCTCGTCGAGGTAGCGGCGTGTTTCGAATGCCATCTTGTGGCGCAGCTCCAGGTTCCGGCGCACCACGTTGCGGCGCAGGTCCAGGTAGCGGTATTTCATGCGCTGCTCATCACCGCCGTCGGTCTCGGTCTCGATGGTGAAGGGCGGCGTCTTGGAGGCGTTGAGCACCTTGAGTGAGGAGGCGATGATCTCGATCTCGCCGGTGGGGATGTTGGCGTTCTTGCTGGAGCGCTCCTGCACCTTTCCGGTCACCTGTATCACCCACTCGCGTCCCAGCCTGTTGGCCTGATCGCAGAGGGAGGCGTCCACCTCCTGATTGAAGGAGAGCTGCGTGATGCCATAGCGGTCGCGCAGGTCGATGAAGGTCATCCCGCCCATCTTCCGGATGTGGGATACCCATCCCGATAAAGTTACTTCCCTGTTTGCATCGGCCAGCCGCAACTCGCCGCACGTGCTGTTTCTGTACATAAATGATTTCTGTTACGTTACGTTCAATTTTCAACCAACAAAGGTACATAATTCTTGCGGGAAATGAATGTTGTAAGAAAAAAAGCAGTGAACTTTTGATTCACAACGAAAATAATCTTATCTTTGCGCCCGTCTTTTGAGAAGAAGACCAATCGGGGTGTAGCGCAGTCCGGTTAGCGCACCTGCTTTGGGAGCAGGGGGTCGCGAGTTCGAATCCCGCCACCCCGACATTGAAAATCAAACACCTATCTGAAAATTCAGGTAGGTGTTTTTTTGCATTATGTTCCCGGTTCATTGATCTGTTTCGCAACCTTGTAACTAAAATAATGGTTGACTATTCGGCTATACCAAAGCAAGACATCGGCCTCTGCCCCTCCAATATTTTTTGGAGTGGCTTTGGAGTGGCTTTGGAGGGATATGGGAGAGGCACCAGTCCAGTCCTTGCCGAGTCCTTTCTGTCTCGTCCTGAAAAGGGTTATACCATTTGTATGTAGAGTCGATATTCCCTGCATTCAAACAAGTGCACTCCCATTAAACATCGCTTTCTCATGGTAATCGTTTAACGTTTCGCCGCTATATACAGGCCGGGGTTTAAACCATCTTTCCTGTCTACCGCTACCAATGCTAATAGAATGAACTGACATTTGCAAACAACTGAACCCCGGATTGGATTTAGCGGCTGTTAGCGCTTTGTGCAATGTTTACTTCTTGGATTTTGGAGAACTCTTAGGAGGTTGACCTGTCCTGTCAATACTTGGCTGCCAACTTTTAGCATCTCCAATACGACCAGATCTCTCAGAACGATTAGGTCTATCATTTGTCTGAGGTTTCGAAGTACTTTTTTGATCTTTTGCCATGATTTTAATTATTTAGATAAAAAACTCTATTGTAGATATTTCGTTTGAAGTTATTAATATCCCTTCATTTTTTTCAATACTATCTCCAAATTTATTATCATCATTTAGTGTCCAGATATCCTCTAAATATATATCATTTGGCAAGGGATAAGTTGATGCTATAGACTTCATCCCATATTTCCCAGCTATCTTACGACCATTTTTAAGAGTAACTATCACCCAATAGCACTCTCTTTTTGAGAAGAACTCGTCCCATGCACTTTTAGTTGGAGTAACTAAATATCTTGAAAACCACTTCTTTTTTGAAATCAAATAAAAAATCAATGCCCAAACGACTGGAGTAATAAGAACTATAAATCCTATAATTATAAAATACCAAAGAGCATTCTTATTAAAGAAATTGTCTTGATTAATCAAATAAATCGGATAGGAAAATATTATAGCATTTATAAAACTGAATCCAATGGCCTCATATAAATCCTTTGAAAAATCCGTGTTTGTCTCAGCAATAAATAATCTATATGCTTTTAAATAGATGAATCCCGGAATAAAGAACACAGCTATTAATATTATCTTATCTAAAGTTAAGCTTTCCATATTCTATAAATCTTAGGTTGCATGAACGCTAACGGCCCGGCTATGCGTAGTGCGGGATTTCAAGGCACTTCACTGTCCGGTTACCGATATGTTTGTTAAAGTTCATTTACTTTCAATTTAGCACCAAACCCCGCATTACGAACAGCCAATGTGTGCGCCCTGCATGAGCAGAGCGCACCTGCTGCAAGCAACAGTAAAATTTC
>ERZ795048.1845-NODE-1845-length-18127-cov-13.556994_pt1 | contig 18127 bp, 12 predicted proteins | sample MGYA00375132_ERZ795048 | MGnify/ENA primary metagenome ERZ795048 (study PRJEB30177, sample SAMN05720225) | activated sludge metagenome | isolation source: Anaerobic digester | place: Hong Kong | collected 2014-12-17 ...
GACAAGGCCCTGGTGAACTCCCTGGCCCGGGAGGCGGCCACCACCCGGCTGCGCAGCATGGCCGACCGGCTGGAGGCGTTTCTGCAGGCCGAGACCTCCGGGGAGATCCTGACCATCGATCCCGCCCGGCTGAACCCGGAGGGGAGGCAGGCCCTCCGGGAGGTCCGCATAAGGGAAGCCGGTCGGCAGATCGCATGGCTCTCCGGTTACTACGACCGCCGTTACAAGCCCGATGAGACCACTATCTCCGGACGCCTCGCGCAGGGGCTGGCCGGCCTGGAGGAAGCCACGGACATGGAACCGGTCTGGCAGGATCTGCAGAGATACCTCGACGAGGAGACCGTGGAGGTGCTGCCCCCGAACGCCATCGGTAGAATCCTTGCCCTGTTCAGGGACCAATGGAAGGGCAGGCATGGGTCCCAGGTACAGTCGGGCATGGCGCGTATCGCCGCACAGAGCGGTGCCATGAATGAAGAGGATGCCGCCCTGACCGCGGACGGACTGATCCGGCGCTTCGACTCCTCGCTCCGACTGCAGCAGGCAGCCGCCCTGGAGCGTTCCCTTGGAGACGCCCTCACATCCGACCTTGGGCAGGACCGGGATTTCCGGAAACGCCTGGGAGGGGTGCTTTGGGAGCTTCTCTCGGAGAACCCGGTCTTCTTTTCGAAGCAGGTGGCATCGGTGGCGGGACTGGATGATGCCGTTACGGCCCGGTCCGTTGTGAAGGTCGATCAGGCGGGCATGCCTGAGACCGTCAGGGTGGTCCACCGTCTCCTCATCAGGAGTCAGATCCAGAGCCTGGCCCTGGCCATAAGCATTGTGTTCCTCATGGTCTCCCTGGCCAGCAGGTCGTTGCGCAGGGGCCTGGCATCCATGCTCACCGTGCTCGCCCCCCTGACCTGCATCCTCGGGTTCATGGGAATCATGCACATTCCCCTGGACATGGGAACGGTGCTCTGCGGATCGCTGGTCGTGGGCCTGGGTATAGACGGATCCATTCACTTCATCTACTACTACCAGCGGATGCATGCGACGGGTGTCCGCAAGCCAAGGGCGCTCCAGCTGACCATGGCCCATGTGGGCAGGGCCGTGGTGACGGCGAACGGGACCACCCTGGCAGGGTTCATCGTGCTGCTGTTCTCGAACACCACCGCGGTGAAGAACTTCGCCAAGGTGAATTCCACGGCCATCTTCCTCGTGACCCTGACGATCCTTACCCTGCTTCCCGCCCTGGTGTCGGTGCTCCACCTGGACGGCACCGAGGACGGGGAGGCCGGGTCCGGGCCGGCGGCATAGGGCGACCGCAGGCGGGGTATTGCCGGACATCGGCATTGCCTCCGGCCTGCCTGCCCTTTATAGAGTGGTAGTATGACAGATGCGCAGGAGGTGCGCCATGAACCATCTCGTCATCTATGCACACCCCAACACGGCAAGCTTCAACCACGCGGTCCTCGATGCCTATACCCATGAGCTCGCCGCAGCCGGTCACGATGTGCGCATCCGTAACCTCTATGCCATCCGGTTCGACCCGGTCATTCTCCAGTCCGACTACGACATGATCAACCGGGGGACTCCCCCCGACGACATCAGACGGGAGCAGGAACACATAGACTGGGCCGGCATCATGACCTTCATTTTTCCCATCTTCTGGGCCGGTATGCCCGCTATTCTCAAGGGGTATATCGAGAAGGTCTTCGCCCTCGGGTTCGCCTATGTCTTCGAGGGAGACAGGCCGAGGGGGATTCTCAAGGGGAGGAAGGCGGTGATCATCAACACCACGGGAGGGGCCCTGAACTACTACCAGAAATCCCATATGCTGGAGAGCATCAGGCAGACCATCGACGGCGGCGTCTTCAGATTCTGCGGGATCCAGGTCCTCGAGCACAAGTTCTTCATCGGTGTGCCCATGTCCACCCCCGCGGAACGTACGCTCATGCTCGACGAAGTCAGGACCGTTGCCCGGGAGCTGCCTGCGTGAATGACGGCGGGGGAATGATCCGGGAAGCAAGGGAGGCTCCCGGCCAGGGCCGGTAACAGTCATATCCATTGACTCTCTGGCCATGGACCTTATTACTCTCTGATAGCATAAGAACAAGGAGTACGGGTGTGTCCCGATTCCGGCACATGGGGGCCACAAGTCGATGAGCACCAGGGGAAGCGGTTCTTCGAAGGATCCCGAGAGAGGTACCGGCTCGTCCGCCGGTGAACGCACGACCCATGGAGGATCACGGAAGGCGAAGGTCCGTTCCGAAAGGAGACAGGAGGCCCTCAGGGAAGTAAGGGATCTCTTCGAGACCCTCGCATCCAACATGCTGGACGGTCTGGCCATGCTGGACTGGCAAGGCACCGTCCTATACGCCAACAGGGCCGCATACGTCATCACGGGCCTGCGGCCACGGAAGAACCCTGCCGGGCTGAACGTGGCCCGGGTCATCCACCCCGAAGACCACCAGCGCATTATCGACGAGCTCCTGCAGGTAAGGGAGGGCAGGGGGGGCTTCATCTCGCAATACCGTGTCCTTACCCCGGGCGGGAAGATCCGGTGGATAGAGACCGTCGGGCAGAAGGTGACCTTCCGCGGCACCGAGGCGAGCCTCGTCACCATCAGGGACATAACCGGGCGGAAGAACGATGAGGAGGCCCTGAGGGTGAGCACGGAGAGGCTCAAGCTCTCCGAGAAGAAGTATGCCGAGGCCTTTCACTTGAGCCCCCTTGCCATTTCCATTTCAGATCCGGAAACCGGCACCATAGTGGATGTCAACGAAGCATACGAGGCGCTCACGGGCTTCAGCCGCGAAGAACTCGTAGGAAACCGCGCACTGTCCATTGGGCTGTGGGCAAACCCTGCGGATCGCGAGCGGTACATCAAGGAACTGAGGTCCCTTCGGAAGATCGATGGGTTTCAGGCCACACTCAGGAAGAAAGATGGATCCCTCCGGGATGTCGTTCTATCCGCAAGCGTGATCAGGGTGGGAGGTGTGAGCCATCTTCAGAACATCGTCCATGACGTCACCGATCAGAAGCGGGCCGAGGAGAGGCTCCTCCTCTCGGAAAAGAAATTCTCCCTGGCCTTTCATGCAAGCCCCGACGCCATGGCCATCACCGAACGGGAATCCGGGAGGTTCTTCGATGTGAACCGTGCCTTCGAGTCGAGGACCGGGTACAGCCGCGACGAACTCCTGGGACATACCACCATGGACCTCAACCTGTGGGTATCCAGCAAGGACCGTGATCGTTTCGTGGCGGAGGTGGATGAAAAGAAAGAACTGGGCATGCACGAGACGAAACTCAGAACCCGGGACGGGCGTATCCGGGACATCCTCTTCTCGGCAGGCACCATCGAGATCGGGGACAAGGCCTATATCCTCACCCTGGCACGGGACATCACGGACCGGAAGAGGATGGAAGGGGCCCTGAGGCAGAGCGAGGAGCGCTACCGGCGCATCACGTCCGCCATCACGGACTATATCTACACCGTATATCTGGAGGAAGGCAATGTCGTGCGCACCGTGCACAGCCCGGCCTGTGAGGCGGTGACGGGGTACAGGTCCGAGGATTTCGAGAAGGATCCCTTCCTCTGGTACAGCATGGTGGAAGAGGAGGACCGCGAGGCGGTCCGCGCCCATTTCAACCAGGTGACCACGGGGGTGAAGATGACCCCCATCGAACACCGCATCAGGCGCAAGGACGGTTCCGTGCGGTGGGTCAGCAACATGCCGGTTATCCACCGGGACGCATCAGGGACCATGATATCCTATGACGGCGTGGTCAGCGATATAACGGAGCGCAAGAGGGCCGAGCGGGAGCTGAAGGAGAGCGAGGAGCGCTTCCGGGCCCTGCATGACGCCTCCTTCGGCGGTATCGCGATCCATGACAGGGGGAAGATCCTGGACTGCAACCAGGGACTCTCGGAGATCTCGGGATACCCACGAGAAGAACTTATTGGAATGAACTGCCTGCATGTCGTTACAGAGGCATCACGGGATCTGGTCATGCAGAATATCCTCGTCGGCAAGGAGACGCCCTATGATGCAGAGGGCCTCCGTAAGGACGGCACCATCTATCCCCTCGAGATCCGGGCTAAGAACATCCCCTACCACGGTCGAACCGTTCGGGTGGCCGAGTTTAGGGACATCACCGAGAGGAAGCGATGGGAGGAGACCCTCACAGAAAGCGAAGAGCGCTACCGTCTCATGGCCGAGCTCACGGGCAAGCTGGTCTACGACCTGGATGTCCAGTCGGGCAGGATCACCTGGCATGGGGCGGTCTCTCAGCTCACGGGATTCGATCCGGAAGAATTCAAGGCCGTGGACATGAGGTCATGGAACGCCATGATCCACCCCGAAGACCGCGGCGACACCATGACGACACTCGAGGCCGCCCTGCATGAATGCGGCCCCTATCAGACAGAGTACCGGCTGTGCAGAAAGGACGGCACATTCATCAATGTTGAGGACCACGGCGTGTTCCTCGGCGATGCACAGGGGAAAGCGTACCATGTGCTGGGGAGCATCGGCGACATCACGGGCCGCAAGCAGGCGGAGGAGGACCTCAGGGAGAGCGAGGAGCGCTACCACAGCCTCTTCGACAACTCCCATGCCGTCATGCTCCTCATCGAGCCGGAGAGCGGCAGGATCGTGGACGCGAACCCCGCGGCCTGTTCGTATTATGGATACACACGGGAGGAGATCACCTCCAGGAGGATCACCGAGTTCAACACCCTCTCCTCGGAACAGGTCTACGCAGAAATGGAACGCGCCAGGTCTCTCCAGAGGAGGAGCTTCGTTTTCAAGCACCGCCTGGCGGACGGGGAGGTCAGGGATGTGGAGGTCTTCAGCGGACCCATCGTGGTGGCCGGCAAGACCCTTCTCTCCTCCATCGTGCATGACATCACCGAGCGCCGCAGGGCGGAGGATGCGCTCAAGGAAAGCGAGGAGCGCTTCCGCTCCCTGATCCAGAATTCCGCCGACATCATCGTGATCCTGGACGGCAACGGGCTCATATCCTACGAAACCCCTTCCTTTTCGCGGGTCCTCGGTTACTCCCCGGGACACATGCTGGGCAGGAATCCCATCGAGCTCATCCATCCCGATGATGTCCAGAAGGTTCTAGGGGCGCTCGGAGACGTCTATCGGGACATCAACGACGGGGTGCCCACCGAGTTCCGTCTCCGCAAGGCGGATGGGACATGGATCCACCTGGAGGCCATCGGGAACAACCTGCTGAACTATCCCGGCATCGACGGCGTAGTCATCACCGCCCGAGACATCACGGACCGCAAGAAGGCCGAGGATCTCAGGCTCGAGATGGAGCGGAGGCTGCTCCATGCCCAGCGGCTCGAAAGCCTGGGTGTCATGGCAGGCGGCATCGCCCACGACTTCAACAACCTGCTCATGGCCATACTGGGCAACCTCGACCTGGCCCAGATGGACCTCTCCCCGGTCGCGCGGTCGCGTCCCTTCATCGACCATGCCCTGGTGGCGGCGCGCAGGGCGGCTGACCTCACGAACCAGATGCTGGCATACTCGGGCAAGGGCAAGTTCGATCTGAAGGCCTTCGACCTGAGCGAACTGGTGGAGGAGATGTCCCATCTGCTCAGGGCCTCGATATCCAAGACCGTCACCCTCAACCTCCAGGCCGCCCGGGACCTGCCCCCCATAAAAGCCGATCCGGGCCAGATCCAGCAGATCGTCATGAACCTCATCGTGAACGCCTCTGAGGCCATCGGGGATACCCCCGGGGTGGTCACGGTGATCACGGATTTCGCCGAGTGTACGGTGGAAGACCTGAAGCAGAGCCGGCTCAAGGAGAAGCCGGCACCGGGCAGGTTTGTCTTCCTCGAGGTCAGGGACACGGGATGCGGCATGGACGAGGCGACCATGGACAGGCTCTTCGATCCCTTCTTCACCACCAAGTTCACCGGGCGGGGTCTCGGCCTGGCAGCCGCAAGCGGCATCATCACCGGTCACGGAGGCGCCATCATGGTCGAGTCGAAGCCGGGCAGGGGCACCTCCATACGGGTGCTGCTGCCTGCGGCAGGGGATCGAGCGGTATCCAAGGACAGGGATGCCGGAAGGTCCGAATCACGGGAAACCGGCCCGGAGAAAGTCACCGCCTCCGGCGGCACGGTGCTGGTTGTTGACGATGAGGAGATGGTGAGGGATCTCTGCAGGTCCATGGTGGAGCGGCTCGGATACTCGGTTGTCACCGCTTCCGACGGGGAAGAGGCCCTCGTGGTCTACCGTGAGCATGCAGCTCGGATCGCCTGTGTGATCCTCGACCTGACCATGCCGAAAAAGGACGGTATGGAGACCCTCGACGAACTCAAACGCAGGGACGACAAGGTCAAGGTCATCCTGTCCAGCGGCTTCAATGAACAGGAGATCACCCAGCGCTTCATGGGAAAGGATCTGGCAGGGTTCATCCAGAAACCCTACCGGCTGGAAGTCCTGCGCAGCGAACTTGAGAGGGTCCTGGGCGATGGATGAGTGGGGCGTATGTCACTGGTTCTCATTGACTATGTACACGACAGAATTATAATTATATTCATTGAAGCATACATTATTATGCCCCTGTCACCTCGACGTTCATCAGGAGGGTGTGGTCATGGATTTCGAGTTCAAAGAAGTCAAGGTGGTTGACCCACGGCAGGTCTCTCTGGAGCTCAAGGCACTCTTCGCGAGCCAGGGGCTTGCCGTCCTGTCCACGCACGAGCACGGCCAGCCCTACTGCAGCCTCGTCGCCTTCTCCTCCTCCGAGGATCTCAAACAGCTGGTCTTTGCAACTACCCGGTCCACCAGGAAATTTTCCAATATCGACGAAGACTCCAGAGTGTCCATGCTCATCGATAACCGGAGCAACCGTGTGTCCGATTTCCATGAAGCCATGGCGGTCACCGTCACCGGCCGTGCGGAGGAGTCCCTTGGACCCGAAAAGGACGGCCTGCTCAAGCTTTACCTGGCAAAGCACCCCCATCTCGAGGACTTCGTCATGTCACCGAGCTGTGCCCTCATGCGTCTCGATGTCCTCAGGTACTATGTAGTGAGCCGGTTCCAGCACGTCATGGTGCTGGCAATGAAGGAATGAACATCATCATCCCACTGACCAATATCACCGATGCGGGTGCACCGGAAGTGGGCGGAAAGGCGTACGCCCTTGGCCGTCTCGTGCGCGGGGGCATCCGTGTGCCACAGGCTTTGTGCATTACCGGGGAGGCCTACGAGACGTATGTCCGCACCACAGGCCTCCTGGAGCGCATCTCGCTGGAACTGAGCCGGAAGGCATTCCACGACATGAGGTGGGAGGAGCTGTGGGACAGCTCGCTGCGCATCAGGGGCATGTTCCTCAATACGGCCATGCCTCCGGCACTCGTGAAGAAGCTGCGCGATCCCATCGAGGAGCTCTTCGGCGACGGTCCCGTGGCCGTGAGGTCGTCGGCGCCCGGGGAGGACTCCCTGTCCGCCTCCTTTGCGGGGCTCCACGAATCCTTCCTCAATGTCCGCGGGATCTACTCCATCCTCGATCACATCCGCCTTGTATGGGCGTCCCTTTGGTCGGACGCCGCGCTGCTCTACCGCAAGGAACTGGGTCTCGACGTCCATCACAGCACCATGGCGGTCATCATCCAGGGGCTCGTGGCCGGCAGGACATCGGGCATCGTCTTCGGGAGGAGCGCGACCGAGAAGGACCGGGCGGTCGTGGAGGCGATCTACGGGCTCAACCAGGGGTTCGTGGACGGCATGGTGGAGCCCGACCGGTGGACGATCAGCCGTCTCGACGGAACGGTCATATCCCACCGGGAGGCGGTACGGGAAAAGATCATGGTGCCTTCGGCCGGCGGCGTATCCCTCGATGACCTTGATCCCGGATCCCGGGGTGTACCTCCCCTGACGGGCAGGGAGGTCCTTGAGATATACCGCATCGCCATGGAGATTGAAGGCCTGTTCGGGACGCCGCAGGATGTGGAGTGGACCTATGACGGCGCGGATCTCCAGGTCCTCCAGGCGCGCCCCGTCGCCGCAGGGGGCTCGAAGGAACTGGACGACAAAAGGTACTGGTACCGCAGCATCACCCGGAGCTTCGAGAATCTCAAGAAGCTCAAGAGGCGTATCGAGGACGAACTCATCCCCGAGCTGGTTGCAGAGGCGGACGACCTACCGGCCGTCGACCTCGCCGGCCTCGGCAACGAAGGTCTGGCCGGCGAGATCCTGGACCGCTTATCCTCCTGCAGGGCCTGGGAACGGGCGTACTGGAAGTACTTCATCCCCTTCGCCCATGGTATGCGTCTCTTCGGCAGGGTCTACAACGATACTCTCCGGCCCCACGATCCGTACGAGTTCATGGACCTCCTGAAGTCCTCCTCCATGCTCAGCATCGAGAGGAATTCACGGCTCGAGCGCCTTGCGGTCAAGGTGAGGCGGTCTCCGACCCTGGCCGCCGCCCTGCGGGAGGGCAGGGACACCTCGGCATTCCCCGCTTTCGAAGAAGAGCTGCACGGGTTTGTCAGGACCTTCGGCGACCTTCCCTGCTGCAGCGTTCGATCCGACCAGGACGATTCCGCCGTACGGGCCTTCGTCCTCAAGCTCGCCTCCGGGCCGCCTGCCGATACTCGGCCCCGGACGCAGAGCACGGGTGAGCTGGAGGAATACTACCTCTCCTTCTTTCCCGAGGAGTGCAGGTCCTTTGCCCAGGATCTGCTGGATCTCGCCCGGGCGAGCTACCGTCTCAGGGATGACGACAATATCTACCTGGGCAGGATCAGGGGGTACTGCGAGGCCGCCCTTGAAGAGGGAAGGAGGAGGCTCGCCGGCCGACCGGGCCGCATCAAGGACGAAGATGTCCCCAGGGCGTTGCGGGACCCCTGCTTCGTACCGCAGCCCGAGCCGGAGGACCTGGATGAGTCGGACAGCGCCGGGGTCGCCCTGCATGCACGCCAGCTCGTCGGCCAGCCCGCCGGGAGCGGGATCGCCACCGGGCCGGCCAGGGTGCTCGACGGAGCGGAAGCCCTGGCCGGATTCACGGCCGGGGAAGTCATCGTGTGTGATTCGCTGGATCCCAACATGACCTTCATCATGCCGCTGGCCGCAGGGATCGTGGAGCGCAAAGGAGGGATGCTCATTCACGGGGCCATCATCGCCCGCGAATACGGCCTGCCCTGCGTCACCGGCGTCCCCGGTGCGGTGAGCCTCATAAGGACCGGCGATGTCGTCACCGTAGACGGGTACCTGGGGATCGTCGTGATCAATGATTGATGCAAGGACTTTCATTCTGAAGGGTTGTCTGGCCCGCCGTGATGCCCTATCATAGTCTCATCGGGTACTCTCCGGGGAGCCCGTATGACGTATCGCATGCAGGAGGACATCCATGGCTGAATCCATGTATCAGGTACACGGCGAGGACGGCTGCATCGTCCTGGGGGGAATCATCTCGGACAGCGCTTCCGGGGCGCTCGGAGACGCCTACGGCTCATCCGGAACAGGCCCCGGGCTCACCCTCGACTGTGCCGGCATCGAGCATATCGACATCTTCGGCCTCAACGAGCTCATCAAGCTCCGGCTGAGGGCCAGGGGACAGGGCAGGACCGTCAGGGCGACGGGCGTGGGTAGGGAGCTCATGGACATCTTCCGGGCCACCCGCACGCTTGAGGCCTTCGCCCCGCAGCCCGGCACCGGGCCGTATGCCTATTCCGCCGAAAGGGCGGCGGCCTGGGCGAAGCCCATCGAGCGCATCACCCAGGACGAGGTGCCTGAAGGGGCAGTGAACCTCAATGTCGGAGGACTGGCCGTCGTGGGACCGGTGCAGGGCTTCGGACAGCTCTGGGAGAAGACCTACCGGGTCCGTCTCACCGGGTCGAAGGCGACGCCGAGGGAGGCCGTGGCCGCACTCAAGGGGCATTTCCCCAGCCTCCAGCCCCCCCAGAACCGGTTCTTCCCCACGAGCAGGGGCATCGTGCCCGGAGAGACGGTGATCATCAACGCCCATACCCCCGGCGGGCTCATCAGCACGGGTGTGTGGGTGCTCTATGCGGACGAGGACGCCTTCACCTTCATGACGCCCCAGGGCCATCCCGAGTCGGGGTGGGTGAGCTTCACCGCCTATGAGGAGCACGGAGGCACTGTGGTGCAGATCAGGGGCTTCGCCAGGGCCAACGATCCTCTCTACGAGCTGGGTTTCCGCCTCGTGGGCTCCAGGGAGCAGGAGCGTATCTGGACCCATGTGCTGGAGTCCCTGGCGCAGCATTTCGGCGTCCCCGGATGGGTGCGCATGCACAAGACCTGTGCCGGTTCCGACCTCCAGTGGGACCAGGTCGTCAACGTCTGGTACAACGCCCAGATCAGGACCACGCTGTGGTCCCTGAGAAAGGCGTTCTCCTCGTGAAACGGCGGTAACGGATTCGTATGGGACGTGGAGACCTCTGCGATGCAATGGTGGTCGGCTCCGGCCCGAACGGCCTGGCAGCGGCGATAACCCTGGCACGGGCCGGAAAGAAGGTCGTCGTCCACGAGGCCCGGGACACCATCGGGGGGGCCGTTGCCTCGGCGGAGTTGACCCTGCCGGGCTTCATTCACGACGTGGGGGCCGCGGTCTTTCCCATGGCGGTAAACACACCCTTCTTCCGGGACATCCCGCTCAGGGACCACGGCCTGGATCTCATCTTTCCCGAGGCATCCATGTCCCACCCCTTTGACGACGGCACCGCCGCCGTCGTCTACCGGGACCCGGCAAGGACCATCCAGGGACTCGGGGCCGACGGCCCGAGCTATCGATGGCTCGTGGAACCCATGCTCAGGCGATGGGAAGAGATCGAACAGGAGCTGTTCTCCCCGCTGCACCTGCCGGCACACCCGGTTTCCCTGGCTCTCTTCGGCCTTCGTGTCGGCATGCCGGTGACCGTGCTCGCCAGGATGCTCTTCAGGACGGAGAAGGCCAGGGGGCTCATGGCCGGCCTCGCATCGCACTCCATCCTGCCCCTTTCGCATCCCCTGAGCACGGCGTTTGCCGTCATCATGGCCGTCCACTGCCACCGGCCCGGCTGGCCCATAGCACGGGGCGGATCAGGAGCGCTCGCAAGGGCACTGGCCTCGTATCTCGCATCCCTGGGGGGGAGGGTCGTGACATCCCGAACGATCAGGGATCTCGATGAGGTCGATCCGTCCGACGCCCTCTTTCTCGACCTGGCGCCGGGGCATGCGATGGATATCGCAGGGCAGCGACTGCCCCCGGCATACCGTGAGGGCCTCCGGAGATTCAGCCAGGGCCCTGGCGCATTCAAGGTAGACTGGGCCCTGAAGCGCCCCGTTCCCTGGAAGGCCCCCGAATGCCTCCTTGCAGCCACGGTCCACCTCGGCGGAACCCTGGACGAGATCTCCCGCGCCGAGGGTGAGGTGTGGAAGGGGAGGTGCCCGGAGAAGCCCTTTGTGCTCCTGGTGCAGCCGAGCCTGTTCGATCCCTCGCGTGCGCCTTCGGGCATGCACACGGCATGGGCCTACTGCCACGTTCCCAACGGCTCCGGCTTCGACATGACCGGGCGCATCGAGGCCCAGGTGGAGCGGTTTGCGCCGGGCTTCAGAGACCTCATCGTCGGGAGGAACGTCATGGGCCCTTCGGACATCGAGCGGTTCGACGCCAACTGCATCGGGGGAGACATCGCCGGGGGCGCCAACACTCTCCGGCAGATCTTCGGCAGGCCCGTGTTCAGCGTCAACCCCTATGCCATTGTCCCGGGGATGTACCTGTGCTCGGCCTCCACCCCTCCAGGGGGAGGGGTGCATGGGATGTGCGGCTACAACGCGGCGCGGGCCTTTCTGCAGGGCGGAGGCTAGCAAGATCTTTCACCGAAGTTTCACATACCTGCCTCCCGGGAAAGGTTGCCAGGAAGAGGTCTGGTCATTATTTTCTCAAATATGTCCCCTGGAAACGGGACGCGTCCTCTTCTCTGGATCGAGCTGAGCGCATGAGACCGAAGTTCTACAAGGAACTCGTGGAGCATATCGCCGGTGACCCGCCTGCACCCTTGCAGTACCTCTTCGCCAGGGCCATCGAGGCCCTTCTTTCAAGGATCGAAAGAGGGAGGTTGAGAATCATCCTTCCCAACGGAACGAAACGGGTGTTCGGACCCGGTGCGGCACCAGGCCGTGAGGCCGGCATACGGGTCAACGACAATGCCTTTTTTTCCCGCATCGCACTGCACGGGGAGATCGGCCTCGGCGAATCCTACGTTGAGGGCCTGTGGGACAGCGAAGACCTCCCCGGGGCCCTCGAAGTGCTCATCGATAATCGACACGCCCTCCGGGACGGCAACATTGCCCTGTCCGTCCTGTCCCGGGCACGGAATTTCAGGCTCCACTGCAGCAGGCCCAACACCCTGTGCGGCAGCCGGGCAAACATCGAGGCCCATTACGACCTGAGCGCAGACTTCTACCGGACCTTCCTGGATGAGACCATGACCTACTCCTGCGGTATCTTCCGCAGCCCTGCCGACACCCTCGAGCAGGCCCAGAGGAACAAGATGCATGCAGTGATGGGCAAGGCGCGGATCGGCAGGGACGACCATGTCCTGGAGATCGGCTGCGGATGGGGTGGCTTGGCCATCGAGGCGGTCAGGACCCTCGGCTGTTCATGGACGGGCATCACCATATCCCGGGCGCAGTACGACCATGCACGGGCATGGGTGAAGCGGAAAGGGCTCGAGGACCGAATCGAGATCCTGCTGGAAGACTATCGGACCGTCAGGGGCACGTACGACAGAATCGTGTCCATCGAGATGCTCGAGGCCGTGGGGCACGAGTACCTGGGTGAGTTCTTTTCCTGCTGCGATAGCCTGCTCAAGCCCGACGGCATAGCGGTGCTCCAGGTCATCACCATCCCCGACAGTCGCTATGACCTTCACCGGAGCCGCCCGAACTGGATCCAGAAACATATCTTCCCGGGCGGCATGCTCCCGTCCCTGACCGCCATGTGTACTGCCATGACCGCACGCTCGGGTCTCCTGGTGGAGTCGGTGGAGAACATCGGCAACCACTATGCGCAAACCTTGAAAAACTGGCGTGAAAGGTTCTCCAGGGCAGGGAAGAGGCTTATGCTTCTTGGGTTCGACGAAGCCTTCCAGCGGAAGTGGATCTACTACCTGTCCATCTGCGAGGCCCAGTTCAGGCTGCGCGTGCTGGGCGATCTCCAGCTCGTGCTCACCCGGGAGGGAAACAGGGATCTCAGGGGCGTGATTTGAGCAACCTTCAGGGGATCAACGGAACTGCGGGATCCCGTCGACGAAGTCCATGCTCACCATCTCGGGGAAGAAGCAGACCCCCGAGGAGGAACGGTATTTCTGGAGGATGTCCCAGAGCTCAAGGCTTAAGGGGCTGCTGATGATGGAGAGATCCGCGCTCTTTGCATATATGTCCGAAGAGGTATATCCCCCGGACCTGTAGGTCGCCCCTGACCCGATGCCGTCGGAGTCGCCCCAGGCGATGCAGTCTATGTGGATGTCCATGGTGATGTCCACCCAGATGCTCACCCCGGTCTGGCCGGAGATCTCGGCGAGCTCCTCGTCGCTGATGGGGGTCATGGCCTGCAGGGACAGCGGGATCAGGACCATTATGAGCAGCAGGTACAGGTTTTTCATGCCGGGTTCCCTCCATGGGCATCGTTCGTCAACAGCTCATATTATATTCTTATCTCGGCAGGATGCAAGGGGTACGATAGGTACCGGTCTCCCCCGCACCGGCCATGGTTGGTACCCCTCATGCCTTTTCGGCCCGCCCCGACGTATGTCCCTTTACCCCCCGGCTGAATTCATGTACAATCATGAGGTGTTGTCGATCACCTGGTGATTCTGTCCCGCATGATGCATGGAGAGGAGGCTGCCAATGGCGATCCATCCGCTTGCCGGTAAACCCGCACCGAAGGACATGCTCATCGACGTGCGCGCCCTTGTCGATGCGTACTACACGGTCCGTCCCGATCCAGCAGACCCCGTCCAGAGGGTGTCGTTCGGCACCTCGGGACACCGAGGGTCTTCATTGGCGGGCAGCTTCAACGAGGACCACATCCTGGCCATCACCCAGGCAATCTGCGACTACAAGAGGGAGTTCTCCATTACCGGGCCCCTGTTCCTGGGCAGGGACACCCACGGCCTTTCGGAGCCGGCCTTCCGGACGGCCCTGGAGGTGCTGGCCGCCAACGCGGTGACCGTGATGATCGACGAGGAGAATGGGTTCACCCCGACCCCGGTGATATCGCACGCCATCCTCGAATACAACCGGGGCAGGAAGACGGACCTGGCCGACGGCATCGTCATCACGCCGTCCCACAACCCGCCCGCCGACGGCGGGATCAAGTACAACCCCCCCGAAGGGGGACCGGCGGATACGGGCGTCACGGCCTGGATCGCCGGCCGGGCCAACGAGATACTGTCCGGACACGGATCCAGGGTCCGCCGCATTCCCTTCGAGCGGGCCGTCAAGGCACCGACCACGACACCCTACGATTATACGGGGCCGTATGTGGAGGAGCTCTCCGGCATCGTCGACATGGGGAAGGTGGCCTCGGCCGGGCTCAGGCTAGGCGCGGACGCCCTGGGAGGTTCTGGTGCGGCCTTCTGGCCCCGCATAGCCGAGAGGTACGGGCTCTCCCTGGAACTCATGCACGGCAGTCATGATCCGACCTTCGGATTCATGACCGTGGACCACGACGGAAAGATCAGGATGGACTGTTCCTCCCCGTACGCCATGGCAGGCCTCATCGGCCTGAAGGACCGGTTCGACCTCGCCTTCGGCAACGACCCCGACTTTGACCGGCACGGCATCGTCACGAAGACCGGCGGCCTCATGAATCCGAACCACTACCTGGCCGTCGCCGTGGAGTACCTCTTCTCCGCCAGGACGCGCTGGGGGTCAGCCACGGGCATAGGCAAGACCCTGGTGAGCAGCTCCATGATCGACCGCGTGGCTGAGTCCCTGGGAAGGCCGCTCATGGAGGTGCCGGTCGGTTTCAAGTGGTTTGTGAGCGGGCTCATCGACGGTGCCATCGGGTTCGGCGGTGAGGAGAGTGCCGGCGCCTCGTTCCTGCGCATGGACGGCACGGTGTGGACCACGGACAAGGACGGCATCATAATGGCCCTGCTGGCCGCCGAGATGACCGCGATCCGCGGCAGGGACCCGCATGAGCTCTACCGGGACCTGGAGGAGCGGTTCGGCGCCTATGCCTACGAACGCATCGACGTGCCTGCGAGCCCGGCACAGAAATCCGCCCTGGGAAAGCTTGCGCCTGATCTCATCAGCGCCTCTGACCTTGCCGGGGCCCCCGTCGTCTCTGTGCTCACCTCTGCCCCCGCCAACCAGGCTCCCATCGGGGGGATCAAGGTGGTGACTGAGAGTGGCTGGTTCGCTGCGCGGCCCTCGGGGACCGAGGATGTGTACAAGATCTATGCGGAAAGCTTCCGGGGACCGGGCCATCTGAAGCAGCTCCAGGAAGGAGCGCGCGGACTGATATCCCAGGCCTTCGAACGGGCGGGGATCTGAACGGGCGGCCCTGATGAGGACGATGCCAGTCGCTGCCCGGACCGCCGCAGGTACCGGCTCACCGGCCCGGACGGCATGGGATGTGGTGAAATACCTCGCCCTCATGACCGTCCTCGTGCTCGTCATCGTCAAGGGAACCTCCACCCTGGGATACCACTGGCAGTGGTACCGGGTTCCCCGGTACCTCCTCGCGGAGACGGAGGGAGGCCTCACGGCCGGACCGTTGCTCCAGGGGCTCCTGGTCACCTTCCGGATCACCGGGATCAGTCTCATCCTCGCCTTTGCGGTCGGCCTGGTCACCGTTCTGATGAGGCTGTCCGACTCATTCTCGGCCAGGGCCGTCGCCAGGGCCTACCTGGAGCTCATCAGGAACACTCCCCTGCTGATACAGCTCTTCTTCCTCTACTTCGTCATCTCGCCCATCGTGGGCATCAACGCCTTCTTCTCGGCCGTCATCGCATTGAGCCTGTTCGAGGGTGCTTACCTGTCGGAGATCTTCCGGTCGGGGATCGAATCCATCCCCAGGGGGCAGTGGGAGGCGAGCCTGAGCTCGGGGCTGAGCGTATTCGAGGCCTATCGTTTCGTCATCCTGCCCCAGGCGGTGCGGGCCATCCTGCCCCCGCTGACCGGCCAGGCCATATCACTGATCAAGGACTCGGCCCTGGTGAGCACCATCGCCATCTACGACCTCACCATGCAGGGCCAGGCCATCGTGGCCGAGACCTTCCTGGTCTTCGAGATCTGGCTCACCGTGGCCGCGGTATATCTCGTCATCACCATGAGCCTGTCGGCCCTGGTCCACGAGATGGAGGCGAAGTTCAAGAGGTATACGCCTTGATATAAAGGAGGAGTGTCATGAGGGGAAAGAAGCTTTTCAAAGTGTTCCTGGTCATCGTCATCCTGGTGTCCGCCGGGCTTCTCATGGCGGCCAAGGGGGTCAGGGAGGATCTCACGAACCAGAGCACCATCGAACAGGTGCTCCAGCGGGGGGTGCTCAGGGTGGGGATGTCCACCTTCGTGCCCTGGGCCATGAACGACAAGCAGGGCAACCTCGTGGGGTTCGAGATCGATGTGGCCAAGAGGCTCGCCCAGGACATGGGGGTGAAGGTGGAGTTCGTGCCCACCAAGTGGTCGGGCATCCTGCCCGCCCTGCTCACCGGGAAGTTCGACATCATCATCGGAGGCATGGGCATAACCCCGGAGCGCAACATCAAGGTGAACTTCTCCATGCCCTACGACTACACGGGCATGTCCATCGTGGCGAGCAGAAAACTCTCCAGGGGCTTCAAGTCGCTTGCAGACTTCGACAAGCCCTCGGTGACCATTGCCGCCAGGACGGGCACCACCGCGGCAGCGGCGGCCAAGAAACACATGCCCAGGGCCAGGCTCAGGCTCTTCGACGACGAGTCTCAGGCGGTCCAGGAGCTGCTCAACGGCCGTGTGCACGCGCTGGTGGCATCCGCGCCGCTTCCCGCGTTCCAGGCCATCGAGTACCCCGACAAGCTCTTCCTGCCCCTGAAGGAGGACTTCACCCGGGAGCCCATCGGGTTCGCCATCGTCAAGGGGGATGTGGACACGCTGAACTTCCTCAACAGCTGGATCACCGTGGTCAGTGCGGAAGATTGGCTCAAGGAGCGCAAACACTACTGGTTCGAGACCAAGGGATGGAAGGACCTCATCGAGTAGGGTTCACCGGAGCGGGTTCCCGAGGGGCGCCATGAAAGGCATCTGCAGTGCGTACAAGGCTGAAGTTCAGGTTTGTTGATCTGGTCATCCTGGGGATTCTCGCGTGCTGCGCGGTCTGGGTCGCGCACCGTGTGCATACGGGCCTGAGCTATAACTGGAACTGGGGGGTCATCCCCCAGTACCTCTTCTACTACGACCAGGACCGGGGGAGGTGGGTCCCCAATCTCCTGGTCCTGGGGTTCATGACCACCATAAAGCTCAGCATATGGTCAACCCTGTTCGCCACGGTCATCGGCACCGTCATGGCCCTGTTCAGGAACAGCAGGAGCCTGTTCCGCCGCATGGTGGGCAGGACCTACGTGGAGCTCATCCGGAACATGCCGCCCCTGGTCCTCGTGTTCATCGTCTATTATTTCATCAGCGACCAGATCATCAGGGCTGTGGGCATCGAGGGGCTGCTCCGCTCGCTCAGTCCTGGTGTTCAGGGATTCCTCTCCCACTGCTGCGCCCCCGCGTCCAAGCTGCCCGTGTTCGCCTCGGCGGTGGTCATGCTGGCCCTGTACGAGGGGGCGTACATCACGGAGATCGTGCGTGCGGGCATCCAGTCCATCGAGCGGGGCCAGTGGGAGGCGTCCAGCGCCATGGGGTTCACCCGGTGGCAGCAGCTCCGGCACGTGATCTTCCCTCAGGCCGTGGTGCGTATCCTGCCGCCGCTGGCCGGCCAGGTCATCTCAACCATCAAGGACTCGGCCATCGTCTCGGTCATCTCCATCCAGGAGCTCACCTTCCAGGGCATGGAGATCATGTCATCCACCTACCGGACCTTCGAGATATGGATCACCGTCACGGCCATGTACTTCGTGGTCACCTTCACGTGCTCGCTGGCGGTGAGGAAGCTCGAGCTTTCCCTGCAGAGGCGGTGA
>ERZ795048.1847-NODE-1847-length-18117-cov-5.884564_pt1 | contig 18117 bp, 15 predicted proteins | sample MGYA00375132_ERZ795048 | MGnify/ENA primary metagenome ERZ795048 (study PRJEB30177, sample SAMN05720225) | activated sludge metagenome | isolation source: Anaerobic digester | place: Hong Kong | collected 2014-12-17 ...
CGACAATATCTTGCCAGTGGATACTCACTGGATAACTTTGGGTAATAAAGTGTGGATTATTGCCTAATGGAATCAAGCCATAGTGTTGTTGAATCCAACATACTGCAAGTCCTATAAGTAAACCAATGCCAGCTCCAATAGTACAAATTAATCGGCCTACATGAAGAAAAATGCGGCTTATAATATCTTCATTACAACCTAAGAAACGCAATGTCTGTGTGTCCTCTTGTTTGTCAATAATCAACATGGATAGTGAGCCTATAATATTGAGACTGGCTATTAAGAAGATAAAGCTTAAAAATATAAAAGAAATGAGTTTTTCGACTTCCATAACTTTAAACAAGTCAGCTTGTTGTTCATAGCGATTTTGTACTCGGTAGTCATTTCCTAATATATTTTTTATTTTTGATTGAATGTCCGACAAGTCTGTATCAGGCTTTAGCTTAATCTCAAGTGCTGATGCTTCATCTGTATAATTTAGCATGTTGCGCATCCTTTGAATAGGAACTAAAACGTAATGTGCATCATACTTTTGCTGATTAACCAAAAAAACGACTCCTGGAGAATATAATTTTGCTGTAGTAAACGATCGCTTGGGGTTAGATAAATTAATATGCCCTGTTCGTTTAGGGAGATACATGGTGAGTGGATCAACAAATTGTATCCCACATCCTAAAGTGGTTGTCAGTTCTGCACCAATAATGGCGTAATCGACAACTTCGTCTTGTAAAGTAAAGAAAGAATCTTTAGTTTTTGATGTCTGATTTTTTCCAATTAAAATCTGCTCAATGGAAGTGAGCTTCTTGAATTTCTCTTGCTCAACCCCCTTAAAAATAACCATTGCTTGACGTGTGCTATATTGCACCATCCCTTGTTCTTCAATGGTGGGTGTACATATAGCTATTTCAGGCATTTTTGCGATATCGACAAAAAGGCTATCTGAAGTATGTAGCACTTTTCCAGTGACTTTTGTAATTTTTAGTTCTGGATCAAAATTAGTAAATAATCCAGCCACCATATCTTGAAAGCCATTGAAGACAGACAAAGTACAAATAAGTGCCATAGTCGTAAATGCCACTCCAATGACAGCGATACCCGATATCAAGTTGATAGCGTGGTGTCGCTTCTTCGAAAAGAGATAGCGAAGTGCAATGAATAGAGGCAGATTATTTTTCACGAAACACTTAGATTGATTTATTTTTTCAATAATTCGTCAATATGCTCAATGTAGTCAAGAGAATCGTCCACGAAGAATTTCAATTCTGGGATAATACGTAGTTGGTGACGTACTCTTTTGCCTAATTCAAATCGGATTGTCTTTGCATTTCCATTGATATTTTTCAGTAATTCCTCCGCCTTATTAGATGGGAAAATACTCAAGTAAGCTTTTGCGACACCCATATCTGGACTGATGCGTACTGCACTAACAGAAACCAATACACCAGGCATTGCTTTTGTTTGATGCATAAACATATCCCCAAGTTCTTTTTGTAAAAGGCGGGCTATTTTTTGTTGTCTAGTAGATTCCATATATATTGTTTATTTATTTTCAAATAGAATATTACCCCTTGATTTTTCGAATTATAGTTAATCCATCTCTTAAAGGAATAATCACTTTTTCGACTCTAGGATCCTTTGCTATATAATCGTTAAATGCAATGATGCCTTGTGTCTGTTTGTCAGTAGGGTGCGGCTTTTCAAGCACATGGCCGTCCCACAGTGTGTTATCAGCAATAATGTAGCCACCAACACGTAAATACTTCATTACTAAATGATAATAATCTAGATAAATTCTTTTGTCACCGTCTATAAAAGCAAGGTCAAAAGTTTCATTTAGGCTGGGAATAATATTTATTGCATTACCGATATGCATTTTGATTTGATTACTCCATGGTGAATTCTCTAGCCATGGTCGAGTGAAATCTTCTTGTTCATCGTTGATTTCTATTGTGTGCAATAAGCCATCTTTGGGCAATCCTTCTGCTAAGCAGAGTGCTGAATATCCACTGTATGTCCCAATTTCAAGAATACGCTGAGGGCGTATCATCTCGACAAATAAATGAAGCATACGCCCCTGCAAATGGCCTGAAGCCATGCGGGGGCGTAGCAATTTTACATGCGTATCACGGTAGAGAGCTTTTAAATAATCACTCTCTCCGTCGATATGCGCTAGTATGTACTCCTCTAGTGAGGGATTGTCATTTTGCATAGACTATTTTAGTCTGTAATCTTACGACCTTTATTTGGCAATACCATGTTGTCTGCGTGTTCAAGTACATCACCTACTTGGTTAATTTCCAAGAATGATGGCTTTTGTCCTACACGACCACTAGATACATAAGTAACCATATCTTCGTTAGTCAATTCACCAGATTCAACTAGACGGCGAAGGCCAGCGAAATAATATTGTTGACCATCAGCAAGTTCTGGCATGTAGATAGCATCTACACCATAAGAAAGCGCTAGATGACGCATTGTCTTTTCTTTGTAGCAAATTGCAAGAACTGGGCAGTTACCGCGGAAAGCAGCAATGTTACGTGCAGTACGACCACTAAAGCTATCAGTGATGATGGCACGATTACCTAGTTTGTAAGTAGACTTAACTGCTTGTTTAGCTAAGAATTCAGTTACATCAGCGTTGTCAGTCAATGGAATTCTGATATCATTTTCAGCAACTTTATCTTGTTCAGCTTGCATAGCCACTTCAGCCATAGTCTTAACAGCTTCTACTGGGTAGTCGCCATAAGCAGTTTCACCAGAAAGCATCACAGCATCAGTACGAGAATAGATAGCATTCGCGATGTCAGCAACCTCTGCACGTGTAGGGCGTGGGTTCTTGATCATAGTGTGAAGCATTTGAGTTGCCACGATGATAGGTTTTTTAGCATGTACACACTTACGAATCATCATGCGTTGGATACCTGGGATTTTGTTGTATGGCACTTCGATAGCGAGGTCACCACGAGCTACCATGATACCGTCAGCAGCTTCAATAATTTCATCGATGTTATCAACACCTTCTTGATTTTCAATTTTTGCAATGATTTGGATGCCAGAATCACCAAGAAGTGAACGTACAGCTTCTACGTCAGAAGCGTTACGTACGAAAGAGTGAGCAACAAAATCAATATCTTGTTCAACTGCAAATTGAATATTACGTTTGTCCTTTTCTGTCAATGCTGGAAGGTTAATGCGTACACCAGGAACATTTACAGATTTGCGAGAACCGATTTCACCGTCATTTAAGACTTTACATACAAGAGCATCTTCTTCTTTAGATAGTACTTCAAGAGCTGTTTCACCATCATCGATAAGGATTTCCTTACCAACAGGTACATCAGTTACAAAAAGAGGGTAGCTTACTGCAATACACTCTTTAGTAGTCATTTGCTCTGGTTTGCCAACGATTCGGATAATGTCGCCAGTAGACACCTCGAACTTACCTTCTTCAATTTTAGTTGTACGTACTTCAGGACCCTTTGTATCGATTAGGATGGCGATACGGTTAGATACTGTGCGTACATTGTCAATAAGGACTTTAAGGCCTTCTTGTGTAGCGTGAGCTGTATTCATACGCACCACGTTCATGCCCGCTTTACGAAGTTGTTTGATGAAATCTACATCACAACGCATATCCGATACGGATGCTACGATTTTGGTTTTTTTTCTCTTCATAACCTTGTTTCTTTTGTTTATGTACCTATTATTAGTTTGGTTTTTTAATAGTTGAATTCTTTGCTTTTTGCAATAGAGCTTGTATGGCCAATCGATATGAATCGAGACCAAAACCACATATTACACCTATACAAGCAGCTGCAATGCAAGAATGATGTCTGAAAGATTCACGTTGATGTACATTGGAGATATGTACTTCAATAGCAGGAGCATGTACAGCGCGTAAGGCATCGTGCAATGCAATAGAGGTATGTGTATATGCACCGGCATTCAACACAATACCATCGTAATCAAAACCTACTTCGTGAATTTTATCTATAAGGGCACCTTCATGATTGGATTGGAAGGTTATAAGAGATACTTCGGGAAATGCTGTTTGCAATTCCTCGAAAAACGCATCAAAAGATTGATCTCCGTATATTGATGGTTCTCGTTGTCCCAATAGATTGATATTGGGTCCGTTTAATATCAGTATCTTCATATTTTATTTTTAGCCCAATTTTATATACCTTTGCTTGGCATTTAGGAGGGTTTTTGTTCATCGTCCGACCCACTTGTCAGACCTTAAATAAACTCCCAAGCAAATTTTGATGCAAATGTAATAAAAATAATTGATTTAACCTTGCGGAAAGTCGTTAAGGTACAAAAAAAATGAGCCTTTTCTATCATGATAAAGAATTCTTCGATAATTGATCAAAATACGTGGCAGTCAGCAGAAATGCTTGCAAGATGGCAAAAGCCTTATAAGCGTTACCTTATGCTTGTAAAAGGGCTATCTAAGAATACACAAGAAGCATATTTGGCTGATTTCGAAAAATTATGTCATTTCTTGGAAAGTATACAACGACCTATACTTGAAACGACTCTAGATGACCTCGAACAGTTTTCTGCAAGTTTGCATGATTTGGGGATACATGCTCGTTCTCAAGCTCGTATTATTTCGGGAGTTAAATCATTTTTTTATTTCTTGTTGATAGAAGATGTGATTGAAAGCAATCCATCTCAGCTTTTGGAAGGGCCAAAAATTGGCGTTAAACTTCCTGATGTTCTTGCAGTAGAGGAAATAGATCGAATGATTTCTTCTATTGATACAGGAAAAGAAGGTGGAATTAGAAATGTTGCCATGCTGGAGACTTTATATAGTTGTGGACTGCGTGTATCAGAGCTAATCTCGCTGAAAATATCTGATTTATATATGGAGGAGGGTTTTATACGCGTCATAGGGAAGGGAGATAAACAACGTCTCGTTCCTATTTCGCCTCGTGCTGTTCGAGAAATTAAAAGGTACATGGAATATCGTGTTACTATGCCTATTGCAGCTGGACATGAAGATACTCTTTTTCTGAATCGTAGAGGGAAGGGGCTCTCAAGAGTTATGGTATTTTATGTAATTAAAGACCAAGCTTTACGTGCAGATGTCAAGAAGAATATTAGTCCACACACCTTTAGGCATAGTTTTGCTACCCATTTGTTGGAGGGTGGGGCTAATTTAAGAGCAATTCAAGCTATGCTTGGGCATGAGTCTATTGCAACAACAGAGATTTACATGCACCTTGATAAAGCTTTCTTGCGCGAAGAAATTATCTCGCATCATCCTAGAAATATCAAGTATTTTGATAAGAAGAAGTAGGGATGATATTTTGTGTCTGTTACTTTTGAATGTGCATCCCTCAATACACTAAATATAAACAAAAATGAATAAACTTCTTCCGAATTTGATCTCAGAACCTTTGACTATACCTGCTATATTTTTCGATATATTTTGTAAAGATATAGACAAATATTTTGGATTTTGTAATGATTGATTACCGTTTTGTTTTTTTTTGACTATAAAAATATTGCTTTTCTTCCCGTATTTACGTAATATCTATTATCTTTGCGTCAAACATTATATTTCCAATAACCATTAACTAAACGGATTATCCAAATGAGCAAGAAACTTTATTTGCCACTGCTCGTGGCTTTAGTTGCTGTGCTATCGTCATGTAACAGCAAGATGGGTGAGTTGTCGTCAGACTACTTCACCGTGACACCTCAAGTACTTGAGGCAGTTGGTGGCCAGGTTCCTGCAACCATTAACGGTCAGTTCCCAACTAAGTATTTTAACAAGAAATCAGTTGTGACTGTAACTCCAGTACTTCGTTATGCTGGTGGTGAAGCAGTTGGTCAACCTTACGTGTATCAAGGAGAGAAAGTTGAAGGAAACGACAAAGTAATCTCTTACAAGATGGGTGGTAACTACACTATGCGTACAGTATTTAAGTATGTTCCAGAAATGGCTAAGTCAGAATTGTACCTTAAGTTTAAGGTCGTTCATGGTAGTAAAACTTATGAGCTTCCTGATGTAAAGGTTGCTGATGGTGTTATTGCAACTTCTGAATTGGTTAATGAAACAGTTGCTTCTGCGAACTTGACTACTGGTGAAGATGCATTCCAACGTATTATTCGCGAAACTGAAAAGCGTGATATCATGTTTATGATTCAACAAGCTTATATTCGCAGTAGTGAACGTAAGGTTGCAGGTGAATTCAACACTTCAGTTGTTGACGTAGATACTACTGCAAACAAGAAGATTAGCAATATCGAAATTTCTGCTTATGCTTCTCCTGATGGTTCTACTGACTTGAATACACGTCTAGCTCAGAGCCGTGAAAAGAATACAGCGAAATTGATCAACAGAAATTTGAAAAAATCTAAAGTAGAAGCTGTGGTAGATACTAAGTATACAGCTGAAGACTGGGAAGGTTTCAAAGAACTAGTTGAAGCTTCTGATATTCAAGATAAGCAACTTATCTTACGAGTACTTTCTATGTACAGTGATCCTGATAAGCGTGATGAAGAGATTAAGAATATTTCTGCAGTATACGAAGTTTTAGCTAAAGAAGTACTACCTAAATTGCGTCGTTCTCGTTTGACTTTAAACTACGATGTTATTGGTAAGTCTGATTCTGAAATTGCTGAGCTAGCGTCTTCTAATGCTAAGGCACTTAATCTTGAAGAACTTCTTTACGCAGGAACTCTAACTGACGATGCTGCAACTAAGGAATCTATTTATACTAAGGCTACTCAATTATTCCCAGAAGATTTCCGTGCATATAACAACCTTGGTAAACTTGCTTATGAAGCTGGTAAACTAGATAAAGCTGCTTCTTATTTCGCACAAGCTAAGGCTAAGAACCCAAGTTCTGCTGAAGTTGCAAACAACATGGGTGTTCTAGCTCTTGCTAAGGGTGATAAGGTGGCTGCACAAACTCTTCTTGGTCAAGCTGCAGGTGCTCCTGAATTGAAAGAATCTCTTGGTAACCTAGCTATTGCTACAGGTGAATATGACAAAGCAGTTGCTTCTTTCGGTGATGCTAAGACAAATTCTGCAGCTCTTGCACAAATCCTAGTTAAGGATTACAGTAAAGCTAAGAGTACATTGAACGCTATCGCTACTCCTGACGCAACTACTAGCTATTTGAAGGCTGTTCTTGGTGCACGTACAAACAATTCTAGTATGGTAGTTGATGGTCTTAAGAAGGCTATCCAACTTGATCCAACTATGGCTGACAAGGCTAAAACTGATATTGAGTTCGTGAAGTATGCAGCTGCACTAGCAGGTGTATTGTAAGCATGTCATTTGAGAAAACTATACGTCAAAGTGCTCAATGAGTGTAAATAGACGTAAAACATATAGTAATGTGTGGTGCCTTTGGTGTCACACATTATTTTTATGTCAGGGCATCTCCTCTATCAACTTCAAAAAAAGGAGACTCCATCCTACTATATCCCTAAAAAACTGTATCTTTGTGGCAAAAGGAATAAACAATATGATCAAAAAAAAATCCCTTCAATTAGTATATTCATGGTGCATTGGCATTATAGCTCTTTTATGTGCTTGCCATTCTGGCCCTAGTCATGTGGGTCTTAAAGGATATGTTAGAGGTTTAGACAAAGATACTTTGCTCCTTTTTCGTCAGCAATTAGATAGTATTAAGATAGATAGTTTCTTTTGTCATAAAGGACATTTTGAAGGTAATATCGAAGTGGATAGTTTTGAGGTAGGTCATTTACTTATTCGAGATGATCTTTATCTTCCTTTATATATTCATCGAAATAAAGAGCTACTTGTAGATGGTAGTCTTGACTCAGTATCATATGTTCGTGTGACAGGTTCGGAAGAAAATGATCGACTAATGAATTTCCATGATTCTGTGCGAAACTTTACTGATGCACAGATACAACAAGCTGTTCAGGAATATATAAAGACTAATCCCAAAGATATAATAGGTATCGAAATTTTGCGTCATTATTTGATGACTCAACCACAGCCTGATTTTAGTTTAATATATAGTGTTATAGGTAACATGGGTGGCAATCTGCGAGATGATCTGTATATTACAGATTTGAGTCAATACGTCAAAGAAGCTACAAGGCTTAGAATTAATGGTTACGCACCCAATTTTTCTGCTGTAGACACAACGAATACAAGATACAATAGATATACATTTAATCATAAGTTAATTTTACTGCATTTTTGGGCTTCATGGGCTAATCAGTCCGAAGATGTAGATATGTTGCATCGAATAACCCAAAAGTATAAGAAGAATGATAATATACAAGTTGTCAATATATCTTTGGATGTAGATACTTTGCAGTGGAAGGAAGCACTAAAGCGTGATTCTATACCTGGTTTAGCACTGTGTGATTTTAAGGGATGGGATGGAGGTGCAGCCCTCAATTATCAAATAACTAGGGTGCCGTTTACAATTCTTATCAACGAACGTGCACGTATAGAGTTGATACAACCAGATACAGCTCTGTTAAAGAAGCAGGTAGAAGATGGAGTAAAGCGAGTTGAAATCAAGTACGGTGTGCAGAATCGAAAAAAATAAAACTATGAATTCCTACATAGCTCTACGATTGGCCCGTTATAAATACATATATATATGTTAGCAAAAGCTTATGGTGCAGCTGTTGAGGGAATAGATGCTCAATTGGTAACTATCGAAACAAGTGTTACTAGAGGAGTGGGTATTCAGCTTGTAGGAATGGCCGATGCAGCTGTTAAAGAAAGCCGCATGCGTGTATATACAGCTTTGGAAGAAGTTGGCTATAAACAACCAGTTCGAAGTGTATTGATTAATTTATCTCCAGCCGATTTGAGAAAGGAAGGTGCTGGATTTGATCTGCCTTTAGCCATGTCTTTGATGGCTGCTGAGGGTACTATAGACGGTGTTAAATTACAACAGTATCTTTTAGTGGGTGAATTGAGCCTTGATGGACAGTTGTTACCTATCAGAGGTGCTTTACCTATAGCAATAAAAGCACGTGAATTGGGTTTTAAAGGTTTAATTCTTCCCAAATATAATGCGGTAGAAGCAGCAGTGGTTGATCGATTGGATGTGCATGGAGCAGTATCTTTACTTGAAGTGATTCAATTTTTTGTAGAAAACAAACAAATAGATAAGGTCTCTTACGATACAAGACAGGTCTTTAGAGAAGCACAAGGTTATTCTTCATTGGATTTTATGGATGTCAAAGGACAAGAATCTGTTAAGCGAGCACTAGAAGTAGCTGCAAGTGGTGGGCATAATGTGATAATGGTAGGTCCTCCTGGCTCTGGGAAATCTATGATGGCCAAACGCCTTCCTACTATATTACCTCCTTTATCTCTAGGAGAAAGCTTAGAAACGACCAAAATTCATTCAGTTGCTGGTGCTCTGAAAGAAGGGAGTGCCCTTGTTAGTCAACGTCCTTTTAGAGCTCCTCATCATACTATTTCTCAAGTAGCATTGGCTGGTGGTGGTCATGTGCCTAGTCCTGGTGAACTGACTTTGGCTACAAATGGAGTACTTTTTTTAGATGAGCTCCCTGAGTTTTCTCGACAAGCATTAGAAGTGCTTCGACAGCCGCTTGAAGATCGTGTCATTTCTATAGCACGTGCAAAGTGGGTGCAAACTTATCCAGCTAATTTTACTTTGATAGCCGCTATGAACCCATGTCCATGTGGCTATTATAATCATCCTACAAGAGAGTGTACGTGTAGTCCTAGTCAGGTCCAGAAATATCTGAATAAAATATCAGGTCCTTTATTAGATCGTATAGATATACAGATAGAAATTACCCCTGTGCCTTTTGAAAAGCTGTCACAATATGGAGCCGGAGAATCTAGTGTAGCCATACGTGACCGAGTGGTACAAGCACGTGCTATACAAGAAGTGAGATATAAGGATTATTCTGGAGTGTATTGCAATGCGCAGATGACGTCCCAACTTTTAGATAAATTTGCTGTGCTAGATACAGATTGTTTACGCATGTTACAGCAGGCTATGGAGCGTCTGAATTTATCTGCGCGAGCCTATGACCGTATTCGTCGGATGGCTAGAACGATTGCAGATTTAGATGCATCGGATAAGATTACTCCTATTCATATGGCCGAAGCGATAGGATATCGTAATCTTGATAGAGATACATGGGGACAATAAATAAAAATATCGTATCTTTGTACAAATGATTACAATGATGTTATGCTCAATACTGCTCCGTTAATTCCATATACACTGTTAAAAGATTCTTGGATTGTTATGCTTCTTGTGGTTTGCTTTGTTGCAACAGCTTGGGCGTGGCATGCAACGCATGGAGCTTTTTTGCAGCGTTTCCAGTCTTTTGCAGTTGTAAAAGATCGTGGTAGCTTTTTTGATGAAACTGTTAATAATCGTTTTCGAGTAGAGGCTTGGTTTTTTGTTCAATCTTTACTCATGTTGTCATTAGCTGGCTATTCTTTAATATATAGACAAGAAGGTTTCTCTATTAATTTTATGCCACCAATAGCTGTTGTTATAATTGGTGCTTTAGTGCTTGGCGGTATTACTTTGTTGAAAAATGCAGCATATCGATTGTTGGGATGGTTGTTTTTGAGTCCACTTGAAACTTCAGTGTGGGTTAATGCTTACCATAATTTGTTGTCAGCACTTGGCATTGGTCTATTAATATTTAATACGCTATCGGTTACATTGAGTCTGAAAAGCGAATGGACTCTCTATATGTTAGTTGCACTCTTTATAATTTGTAAAATTGTTATGCTTTTTGGATGGTTTAGACTTTTTTCAATTCATTCATATGGCTATGTGCTGATTATTGTGTATTTTTGTGCGCTTGAATTACTGCCGTACTACATGTTTTACGTATCGCGCAGTGTTATATTGGACGTTTTACTTTTAAAATCATAAGAAATTGGAACCGAAAAAGATACTCGTATCACAGCCCAAGCCGGCTTCTGATAAGTCGCCTTATTACGATATTATGCGTAAGTATAACGTAGATATTACCTTTCGCCCTTTGATTAAGGTAGTGAGTGTATCTCCTAAAGAATTTCGTCAGCAGAAGATTTCCATTTTAAATCATACGGCTATTATTTTTACTTCAAGACATGCGATTGATCACTTCTTTACTTTGTGTGAGGAAATGCGATTGACTATTCCTGAAGATATGAAATATTTCTGTATTACTGAGTCTGTCGCCTTATACATTCAAAAGTACACACAGTACCGCAAACGCAAAGTTTTCTTTGGACAGACAGGTAAGATTGAAGGTTTAATTCCTGCTATTAGCAAACACAACAAGGAAAGTTATTTCGTCCCAATGTCAGATGTGCATAACGATCAAATGAAAGATATGCTTGACTCTCTAAAGGTGTCTCACACAGAGGGTGTAATGTATCGTACAGTGAGTGACGATTTTGCAGAAGATGAAGTCTTTGATTATGATTTGGTCATTTTCTTTAGTCCTTCTGGGGTACATTCAATTCTAAAGAACTTTCCAAATTTTGCAGAAATGGGTATGGAAGTGGCTACTTTTGGAAAATCTACTGCTCAAACAGTCAAAGATGCCCATTTAAATTTGACCCTAGAAGCACCAACCCCTACAGCTCCCTCTATGACTGCCGCTCTTGAGCAGTATATAAAGGAAAATATGAAGTAATAATAGCTATTGTACATGAGTGACTACGAGTCTTATACACTTCCCAAAGAAGAGCGTATTTTTAGTCAGCGCGTGCTGGATATGCTTTTTTCTAAAAGGAACAATAGTTTTTTTATTTTTCCCCTTCGGGTGGTGTATACTCCCATCGATGAGTTACTCAATACGCGAGTAGCTATACTTACCAGTGTGTCTAAGAGACACTTTAAGCGCGCTGTAAAGCGCAATCGGATTAAGCGTCAGATAAGAGAAGCATATAGAACGCAGAAGCATATTGTTTTGGATGAATTAATACAATCAGAAACAGATACACGCTACGCTGTTGCTTTTCTTTATCAATCTGATAGAGAGATTTCTTCAGAAAAGATGCATGAAGCGATGCAAGCTTGTCTGGAACGCTTACATAAAGAATGGCAATGACCTATGTCTCCAAACTGATAACGAAGTTACTTATAGGTTTGATTTGGATCTATAAACGTGTAATTTCCCCTTGGACACCTGCTAGCTGCAGGTTTACACCGACATGTTCCCTGTATGCCATTGAGGCGTTAAGAAAGCATGGCCCATTGAAAGGGAGTTATTTGGCGATACGTCGTATATTACGTTGTCATCCTTGGGGGGGATCTGGTTATGACCCCGTGCCCTAAAGAATAATATATACTTACTATAGCATTAATAATCAAGAAAGAATATGACTCATATGGAAACCTTGAATTCCTCAGACATGCGATTGACAACTGATTCTGTGAAGATTATCGATTGTCATAAGCATTGGACTCCTGAGATGGCACATGCAGAAGAAATTGTCGACAAAACTATTTTTAGCGTGCGCCCATCAGAGTTTAACCCAGTCCCAGGGGTTAAATACAGTATTGGTATTCATCCATGGTATTTGGATAACGTAGAAGAAGAATTAGAACTTTTAAAAAGGCATATTGATCATCCACAGGTTGTGGCTATTGGTGAAATTGGGCTTGATAAACTAAAAAAGGATGTACCTTTTAGTCTACAAAGAGAGGTTTTAGAAACCCAACTTCAATTGGCCAATGAACATAGAAAACCAGTTGTTTTGCATATCGTGCGAGCTATCCCTTACGTGGTTAATATTCGCGAGGAATATCCTGCAATCCCTTCTGTTGTTTTTCATGCTTATCAAGGACGAATTAAACAGGCTACAGAATTGACAGAACTTGGTTTCTTTTTGTCTTTTGGAGAAAAGTACTCTCGAAGTGCTCTTCAGTTGATCCCTGTTGATAAGATTCTGGTGGAGAGTGATGCTGATATGATTGATTTTGATGAACATATTGAAGAAATCGCTTCATTGCGTGGCTTGAAGCCTTACGAAATGAAGCAACAGATTAAGCAGAATATACATAGTGCCTTTTTTGGATCTAAGTTTGTGAACACAAACTATTAATTGTAATTTTGCAGGAAACTAAAAAGAAAGAAAAATGAATTTTGTAGAAGAACTTAGATGGCGTGGCATGCTCCACGATATGATGCCTGGCACGGAAGAGTTACTTGAAAAAGAGCAAGTGACAGCCTATGTGGGTATTGATCCTACTGCAGATTCTCTTCATATTGGTCACCTTTGTGGGGTGATGATGCTTCGTCACTTACAACGTTGCGGACATAGACCTCTAGCATTGATTGGTGGAGCTACTGGTATGATTGGTGATCCTTCAGGAAAGTCAGCGGAGCGTAATTTGTTGGATGAAGCTACGCTTGCACATAATCAAGAATGTATCAAAAAGCAATTAGCAAAGTTTCTTGATTTTGATAGTGATGCGTCTAATCGTGCAGAACTAGTGAACAACTATGACTGGATGAAAGATTTTAGTTTCCTTGATTTTGCGCGTGAAGTTGGTAAACATATTACCGTCAATTATATGATGGCCAAAGATAGTGTTAAGAAACGCCTAAATGGTGAAGCACGTGACGGTTTATCTTTTACAGAGTTTACTTATCAATTACTTCAAGGTTATGATTTCTTGCATCTCAATTCGACAATGAATTGTAAACTTCAGATGGGAGGATCAGATCAATGGGGAAATATTACGACAGGTTCAGAACTTATTCGTCGTAAGACGGGTGGCGAAGCTTTTGCTTTGACTACTCCATTGATTACCAAAGCTGATGGGCGTAAATTTGGTAAAACAGAACAAGGCAATGTGTGGTTGGATCCTAAGCGTACTTCACCATATAAGTTCTATCAATTCTGGTTGAACGTGAGTGATGAAGAGGCTGCTAAATATATTCGTATCTTTACTTCGTTAGACAAAGAAACAATTGAGGCTTTGATTGCAGTACATACTGAAGCTCCTCATTTGCGACAACTTCAAAAACGTTTGGCAGAGGAAGTAACTGTTATGGTACATAGTCGTGAAGATTATGACATGGCTGTTGCTGCTTCTAATATTTTGTTTGGCAAAGCTTCAATAGATGAATTGCGTAAATTAAACGAAGAGACCTTCTTGCAAGTTTTTGAAGGTGTACCTACTTTTGAAATAAGCCGTTCGTTATTTGATTCTGGTGTAAAAGCTGTTGATTTGTTAGCTGAACATACAGAGATTTTTAAATCCAAAGGCGAAATGCGTAAGCTAGTCCAAGGTGGTGGTGTGTCATTAAATCAAGAGAAGCTAGCTGAATTTGATCAAGATTTGTTAGTTACTGATTTGTTGAATGATAAATATTTACTCGTTAAGCGAGGTAAGAAAAATTATTACGTCGTTGTAGCCAAATAAAATATTGCTTATATAAAGTAATTTAGTAAGAGATGCATCCATTGGGTGCATCTCTTATTTTTTTATACACATATCTCAAGAGGGAGTTTTTTTGTGATAGTGTATTTTTTTGCTTGATATACAATCAAGTGTATTTTGCAAATAATCTGATTTAACGACTGTTTTTTAAGTTATATAAGTTGATTCTTCGGCTATCTTTGCTACCTTTGTGTAGGAATATAAGATATTTTTGATATTATTCAGGTATGACTAACACAAGACTACTATATCGAGGGCTTGCTCGCTGGCTTTGTTGCCTAGTGTGTTTTAGCCTTGCATTTTCAGTTGTAAGTGCTCGAACAAGTTTCACTGCTGAAATATGTACTTTATCCGCACCACCTCAGATAGATTATTATTGTTTACCAAGTGATTCTCTGTATTATTCCAATGACTTTACAACATCTATCTCACCTGCTCAAATTGTGAGGGAAATCGAACCAGTTGCCCAAGATATCCTGCATGATATGCATGATGTGTCGTGGGAGCAGTATAAGGTCGTATCACTCTACATCCGCGCTCTTCTTGCAGATGGTCAAATTGGTACAGCCAATAGGTTATTTAAAGAGTTTTATACTGCTGCAGCTACCAATGCAGATAAAGCGGTTTTTGTCTACGCCACCAAGCTTTTGGGCGATATGTGTTATATGGATGATATGTTGCCCGAAGCAACGGCACTATATATTCGCGCCTTGAAGCAACTAGACAAGGTCCCCGGTAAACAAAATAAGTACATTGAACTTTTTGTGGATATACATTTTGCTTTATTGGATATTCGTCTAGAAAAATATAGCTGGACAGATATGCAACGTATCTATGAACATCTAAATGCTTTAGAGTATTCATTAAATAAGTTGCCTGTAGCATATAGAAAGTCTTTTTATTTTGTCAAGACACGTTTAGCTCTAGAACAAATAGATCGCGAACAAGCCAAAAAGCAACTGGATTATTTAGGGCGTTCATTACAAGAGTCTAGGCATCCGTTGATGGCTTATTATTTTCCGTTTCTAAAGGCCAGATACTACAGCTTGATTAATGATTCTATTGGGGCTATTGACAACTTACATAAGGCTTTACAGGCTTACAATGAACTTTCTGTAAGTGTATTACAGCAGAAACAGTTTACACACAACTTTCAACAGATTCTTCGCAGAGCTCATGCAAATTCAGAAACAACTTCCTTTTTATTTGATGCTTTTCAGGAAAACAATCATTCCATTAGTCTATCGGCTAAAGAAGTCCTAACGAGCATCGTTACAGAGTATGAGAAGTATTTAAATCACTTTGAATCTCAACAATTTAAGCAGAATTATACTCGTAAGTTTTTGATATGGACTGTTGTTGTTTTGGTACTTGTAATTGCTGTTTTATTGTTCTGGTTGGAACAGAAGAAAAAATTGAGTACGTTACAAAAAGCATTGGAATCTGAAACTCACAGAGCACAGCAGGCACAGGTACATAAAAGCCAGTTTATATCAAATATGAGTCACGAAATCCGAACACCACTCAATGCGATTGTAGGCTTTTCTGATTTGATAACACATGACGATATTTCGGACAAAGAACTTAAAGAGAATGCCACTCTTATATTGGCCAATGCAGAAAGATTGCTTCACCAAATAGATGAAATGATTGATCTAGCTATACTCGAGTCGTCTGAATGTACTTTTTTGTCTAAAAGTACTAATGTTATGAGTATGTGTACCCATGTAGTTGATAGTTTAAATAGCGATGTGAAAAGACTTATTAAGATCGACTTGAAGTCATCCGTTCCAGAGTTGCATATTATGACAGATCCTAAGCGCTTTCAACAAGCTATTAGATATATCTTAGATAATGCTAGTACATACACAAAAATGGGTACTATTCTATTTACAGTAGATCTGCTAAACTCATCGACTTTGCAATGTAGTATTACAGATACGGGTGTCTCAGTGTCAGAGGGTAAAGAAGAAAATTTATTTACTCATGATGAACCTGTTGGTGAACCTCGACAAAGTGCTGGATTGAGGCTGCTTATTGCTCGTAAGATCATTGAGCATCTTGGAGGGCATTTGGTGTTGGATACTACATATACTAAAGGTGCTCGATTTGTATTTACTCACCCCGTTTAAATAGTTCACATGTGTTATGAATATTCAAGGACATTACATGTATAGTATTGGCTTTTTCTTACTTGTATTGCTATCAGTTGTTTGCGTTGCTACACTGATAGTAATGTGCGTTCGTGTTCATCGTCAAATACGCACGACTCGTGATAATATTCAAGAGGCTATTCAAAAGGTTGAAAAGGCTAATCAGGCCAAAAGTATTTTTATTCGTGCGTTTGATCATACCATACGTACACCATTAAATGCCGTGTTTGGTTTTTCGAGTATATTGTCTCATGAGGAAATATCTCCAAAAGATAAAAGGAGTTATGCAGCTATTCTTAATGATAGTGCCATAAGTGTGTTATCTTCCATTACTGATATTTTAGATATGAGTCGTTTGGAGTCTGGCTTGCTTCCTATGGCGGGGGGGGCACAAGAATTGTCCGTATTATTGACCACTTGGCTCAAAGACATTGAACGGGTCTATAAAGACAAGTGCAGTATCCGATATCCAGAGCATATACCAACTGTACATATAGCTACAGATTTGGCTCGATTCAAAGAGTTGTTTTACAGTGTATATACTTACACAGGAGCAAACGTTAAACAACTATTGCCTGAAAGTAGTCATGGTAGACCATACATTTCATTGAGTGTTACCTACATAGAAAGTCGTGGAGTGGTTGTATTGCGTTTTATTGGCTCACCATTGGCGTATGATGATACTGAGCAAGTCTATCATGATATGATGATTCGTAATCATATCAACGAGTTAGTGCTGAAGTATTTTAAAGGCGATTATTTGATGTACCCTTCACAAGATATCACTCAGGGTATGATTGAGATACATTACCCTGTCTATTCTTCAAAACAAGTAAATGAATAAGGAGAGAAAATCTTCAAAACCCATGGTTTTTCGCCCTCTAATTGTTAAATAGTTTTCTTTTCGTGGTTTTTTGATTAAGTAATGTAAAAACAGTGGGTAAAGTTTTGGAGGTTAAAAATTATTCCTTACCTTTGCATCGCTTTCCAAAAGAAAGCATTCAAGGTTTAGTCCCATGGTGTAATGGTAGCACTACAGTTTTTGGTACTGTCAGTCTAGGTTCGAATCCTGGTGGGACTACTTTAATAGTAGCAGCGGAAACTCATTCGAGTTTTCGCTGTTTTTTTATGCCATTTTGTAGTGTGCAAAATACATTTATATCGTTCATAAATTCTGTATACGGGAACTTTCTTGCCCATATACGGCATGTTTGCATGGCGTATACGGTTATCTATGTTTGTCGTATACAGAGTGCTGAATGTTGTAACTTCTTAGTGTTCTAAAGGTTAAAATGAAGTCGTGTCTCGAATATTTGAGAATAGGGGAGGTATACAACACACCAATTAAGTGTAGGAAAAGGGGGATATCAAAATTTCTTTTGATATCCCCCTTTATTTTAGTTTTTGTGAAAAATCTTACTATTTGTACTCTGGATTTTGATCGTTATCAGTTAATCCTTCGTTTGCTTCGATTTCAGATTGAGGAATAGGTAGTTCCATCTTGTCTGAGTGAGCTGGTACATCAACTACTGGATTACCCCAGTGACCATCAATACCTGTACGTG
>ERZ795048.1848-NODE-1848-length-18114-cov-5.940694_pt1 | contig 18114 bp, 11 predicted proteins | sample MGYA00375132_ERZ795048 | MGnify/ENA primary metagenome ERZ795048 (study PRJEB30177, sample SAMN05720225) | activated sludge metagenome | isolation source: Anaerobic digester | place: Hong Kong | collected 2014-12-17 ...
TAGAGCATCTGCCTTACAAGCAGAGGGTCGGCGGTTCGAATCCGTCAACGCCCACACCGAACAAAGCAAATTAACGATCTATTCAAGTTGCGGAAAGCCCCCACAAGAAAGTGGTTGGGCCTTTTTTTTGTTTTTAACCACCAATAGATTACTTTTTATAGAATTCGTTGGGCTTATTAAAAAGAAAGCGTTATTTTTGCACATAAGTAATACCATAATGCAACAGCATGACGAGTTTATCCTGGAAGCATAATAAGTAAACAATAAAAGATTTTATATCATAGATAACCCCAAACAAACATTTTAATTAAAGAAGAGCGTTTTTATGGAAGCCTTTGAACCATTACTAGCCGTATCCCCAATTGACGGTAGATATCATAGTAAAACAACCCCTCTCAGTCAGTATTTTTCAGAAGCAGCCCTCGTCAGAGGTCGAGTTGTTGTAGAAGCAGAATATTTTGCAGCTTTATGTGCAATTCCCCTTCCCCAATTGAAGAATGTGGATTCTGACGCAGTTAAAGCTTTATGCGAATATGCTCATAATCTTCCTCTAGAAGATGTCAAGCATGTCAAAGAGATAGAAAGTGTAACAAATCATGATGTCAAAGCTGTAGAATATCTACTCAAAGAGTATTTTGATAGAGTTCCAAGTTTAACCCCATACAAAGAATTTATTCATTTTGGATTAACCTCACAAGACATCAATAATACGGCTACACCTATGCTAATGAAAAAAGCAATTGATGCCGTATATCTTCCACAATTGAGAGAATTGATTGATCTTCTTCGCAACTCTGCTACAAAATGGGCCAACATCCCCATGTTAGCTAAGACACATGGTCAACCAGCATCACCTACCCGTTTAGGAAAAGAAATATATGTCTTTGTATACAGACTAGAAGAAGAGCTTAATCGATTATTACACCTACCTGTAAAAGGGAAGTTTGGTGGTGCGACTGGAAATATGAATGCACACTTTGTAGCATATCCAACAATTAACTGGAAACAATTTGCAACTGATTTCTTAAACAATCATTTACATATTGAACGTGAAAGTTTTACTACCCAAATTTCAAATTACGATAGCTTAGGTGCTATTCTAGATTGCTTGAAGCGAATCAACACAATCATGATTGACATGAATCGTGATTTCTGGCAATATATTTCAATGGAATACTTCAAGCAAAGAATTAAGGCTGGTGAAGTCGGTTCAAGTGCAATGCCACATAAAGTCAATCCAATTGACTTTGAAAATGCGGAAGGAAATTTAGGCGTGGCCAATGCCATTCTTGAACACTTATCTGCTAAATTGCCTATTTCACGTCTTCAACGAGATTTGACAGATTCTACCGTATTACGTAACCTCGGTGTCCCATTCGGTCACATTTCAATTGCTATACAAAGTAGTTTAAAAGGATTAGGAAAATTATTATTGAACGAAGAGGCTATTCGTAAGGATCTTGAAGGATGCTGGAGTGTGGTTGCCGAAGCAATCCAAACTATACTTCGTCGCGAAGGATATCCAAATCCTTATGAGGCACTTAAAGCATTGACACGAACCAATGAAGGTATAAACGAACAAACAATTTCAACATTTATCGATACTTTAGAAGTGGATGATGCAATCAAGGATGAACTAAAACAAATTTCTCCTTATACATACACTGGTATTGACCAAATGAACAATTAATATTAGCAATAGATTTTTTAATTAATAGGACGAAACTCAACGAAAGTAAATGAAACCGTGAGGCTTCACTACAGAACAAGAGTAAGTACTAAACCTCAAAACCCAGAAAAAATGGCAGAAAACGAAAAATGGCAGAACGAATCTAATAATGAAGAGCGTACTAGCCAAGAAGGTGCAAGAGAAAGAAATTACGAACGCGTGGATACACAACGTAATTACCGTCCACGTTACAACAGCTACAACGATGAAAACGTAGAAAGACCACAACGTAACAGCTACCGTCCACGCTATAACAGTTATAGCGAAGAAAATGGAGACAGACCACAACGCAGCTATCACAGCTATGATCGCGATGGTGGAAATGGTGGAAATGCTTCACGTGGAGGATATCGCCCACGATATAACAATGACCGCAACAGTGAATATAACAATCGTGGCGGATATAATCGTAGTGGGAACGACTATAACAACCGTGAAAACCGCGGCGGTAACGAGTATAATAACAATCGTGGTGGTGGTGAATATCGTCCACGATATAACAACTACCGTAACAACGACGAACAAGGACAACAAAACACATATCATCCACGATATAATAATTATCGCCATAACGATGAACAAGGTGGAGAGAATGAATACCGTCCAAGATATAATGAGTACCGAGGTAACGATAACGAAGGATACCGACCACGCAATAACAATGCTCGTCCTTCATACAACAACCGTCGTCCTAGTGGACAAAACCCATACAACAATCGTGGACGTCGTCCAATGAACAATCAATACGATGCTTCAAGTAAAGAAATTCGTTACGCTGAAGCTAGTCATGATCCAAACGAAGAATTGCGTTTGAACAAATTTTTAGCTAATGCAGGTGTTTGTTCTCGTCGTGAGGCAGACGAATACATTCAAGCAGGCGTTGTGTCTGTCAATGGTGAAGTCGTTACAGAACTTGGGACAAAAGTAAAACGCAGCGATGAAGTCAAATTCCACAATGAAACAGTGAGCATCGAACGTAAGATATATGTTCTATTGAACAAACCTAAAGATACTGTAACAACAGTTGACGATCCACAGGAACGTAAAACTGTACTTGATTTGGTAAAAGGTGCTTGTGAAGAACGTATCTATCCTGTAGGACGTCTTGACCGCAATACAACGGGTGTCCTATTATTGACCAATGATGGTGACATGGCCTCAAAGCTAACCCATCCTAAGTTCTTAAAAAAGAAAATTTATCATGTATATACAGATAAATCAGTGACTCAAGCAGATATGGATAAGATTGCTGCTGGTATTGAACTTGATGACGGATTGATTCAACCAGACGGATTGAACTATGTAGGTGAAAAAAGAAACCAAGTAGGTATTGAAATCCACTCTGGTAAGAATCGAATTGTACGTCGCATCTTTGAAAGTCTTGGTTACCGTGTAACAAAGCTAGATCGCGTACTTTTCGCAGGATTAACCAAAAAGGGTCTTCGCCGTGGAGACTGGAGATTCTTAAACGAAAAAGAAGTAAACTTCCTTCGTATGGGATCATTTGAATAATAAAGAACCCAAGTTTAGTTCGAAAAATCGATGACTTCAACCGTTTTTTTACGGTTGAAGTCATTCGAGTTCATTCGAATGTACATTTTATATAATAAAAAGTAACAATGGAAAAGATCAAAAGAACAAAGGTCTCTGACCTCCTAAAATCACAGGAGTTTGGTGCAACAGTCAATGCTAGAGGCTGGGTCCGCACTCGCCGTGGAAACAAGACAGTACAGTTTGTGGCTCTTAACGATGGCTCAACAATAAATAATGTACAGATTGTTATCGACGTGGAGAACTTTGATGAAGAGGAGCTTAAACGTATCAAAACAGGAGCTTGTATCAGTGTAAATGGAGCATTAACTGAGTCACAAGGTCAAAATCAAGCTTCAGAGATTCAAGCTCATGAGATCGAAATTTTGGGTGATTCAGATGACAAGTATCCTTTACAAAAGAAAGGGCACACTATGGAGTTCTTGCGTGATATAGCACATTTACGTCCACGCACAAACACATTTGGTGCTATTTTTCGTATCCGTCATCACATGGCACAAGCGATTCATCGCTTCTTCCACGAGAAAGAATTCTACTACTTCCATGCTCCACTAATTACTGCTTCTGACTGTGAGGGTGCAGGTCAAATGTTTCAAGTTACAACAATGAATTTGTATGATTTGAAAAAAGACGAAAACGGACAAATTCGCTATGATCAAGATTTTTTTGGGAAACAAGCCAGTTTGACTGTATCTGGGCAACTCGAGGCAGAACTAGCAGCAATGTCTATGGGAGCTTGTTATACTTTCGGACCTACATTCCGTGCTGAAAATTCAAATACTCCGCGTCACTTAGCAGAATTTTGGATGATTGAGCCAGAAGTAGCATTCATCGAAATTGAAGAAAATATGGATCTTGCAGAAGAATTTATCAAATACTGTCTACAATGGGCACTTGATAACTGCATGGACGACCTTGAATTTTTGAATAAGATGTTTGATAAGGAGTTAATTGAACGTATTCGTTTTGTGCTAGCAAACGACTTTAAACGTCTAACATACACAGAAGGTGTTTCTATTTTAGAGAAAGCTGTAGAAGAGGGCAAGAAATTTGAGTTCCCAGTATTCTGGGGTGCTGATCTTGCTGCCGAGCACGAACGATACTTAGTTGAGGAACACTTCAAACGTCCTGTTATTCTGACTGATTATCCAAAGGAAATCAAGTCCTTCTATATGAAGCAAAACGAAGACGGTAAGACCGTACGTGCTATGGATGTACTTTTCCCTAAAATTGGTGAAATAATCGGTGGCTCTCAACGTGAAGAAGATTTAACTAAACTAGAAAAAAGAGCAGAAGAAATGGGTGTACCAACAAAAGATATCTGGTGGTATCTTGATACACGCCGCTGGGGAACAGCTCCTCACTCTGGTTTTGGTCTTGGTTTTGAACGTCTACTTTTATTTGTTACTGGTATGACAAATATTCGCGACGTCATACCATTTCCTAGAACACCTCGCAACTGCGAGTTTTAATACATAAAGTGCGAGTTATATTCGTGACGATTTTTATATATGAAAGAATTTATTCTGTCCGAGACAGAGACTGAAGAAGCGGTCCTCGTGGCCATCATTACTCAAAAACAGGATGAGCGTACAACCAACGAATACCTTGATGAATTGGCTTTTTTAGCTGATACAGCGGGTGCTCGTGTGGTTAAGCGCTACACCCAACGCATGGATCGCCCACATTCTGTTACTTATGTTGGTAAAGGGAAACTAGAAGAGATACGTGCTTATGTGGCTGAACACGAAATTGGTATGGTCATTTTTGACGATGAATTATCAGCCAAGCAAATACGCACACTAGAAGAGGCACTAAAGGTAAAAATTCTAGACAGAACATCACTTATCCTTGACATTTTTGCGATGCGTGCTCAAACGGCAAATGCCAAGACACAAGTAGAGCTAGCACAATATAAATATATGCTTCCTCGCTTAACAGGTCTTTGGACGCACTTGGAACGACAAGGTGGTGGAGGTGGTAGTGCCAAAGGTGGTAGTGTAGGACTACGTGGTCCAGGGGAAACCCAGCTTGAAATGGACCGCCGTATCATCCTTAATCGCATGTCACTCCTAAAGAGCCAATTAAAAGACATAGCACAACAAAAGGCTACACAACGAAAAAATCGTGGACGTCTTATCCGTGTAGCACTAGTAGGATATACTAATGTAGGTAAATCAACAACCATGAATCTGTTGGCAAAAAGTGAAGTGTTTGCAGAAAATAAACTCTTTGCAACTCTTGATACCACAGTACGAAAGGTTATTATTGAAAATTTGCCATTTTTGCTTTCCGATACAGTAGGATTTATAAGAAAATTGCCTACGGATTTGATAGAAAGTTTTAAGAGCACCTTAGATGAGGTAAACGAAGCAGATTTATTGATCCACGTTGTAGACATTTCACATCCAACATTCGAAGAACAAATTGAGGTAGTCAATCGTACAATAGCCGAACTCGGTGCAGCAGACAAACCAATGTTAATGCTATTCAATAAAATTGATGCATATGAACATGTACCTAAAGAGGAAGATGACTTGACTCCTAAGACCAAAGAGAACATCACTCTGGAAGAATTGAAGGCAACCTGGATGGCTAAAATGGACAAAAATTGCTTGTTTATTTCGGCAAAAGAACGCCAAAATATTGAATACTTGAAAGAGGTTATTTATAATAGAGTCAAAGAACTACATGTACAACGATTCCCTTATAATGATTTCCTATTTCAGACATATGAAGAATTAGAAGAATGATTTATCGTTCCCTTACGACTCAAGAAATAACACTCCTTATGCAACGTGCTTGTATTGCTTCAAATTGGCAACGCATCACGGTGCACAAGGATTTTTTGCCTGAAAGCTTGTACAATGTACATTTTTCTGGCGATATTCAGATAGGCTGTATGAACAATATACACATACTTCCTGGAGGAATAGAATGTCCTAGTGGCATTCGTAATACCAAACTTCACAATGTAAGTATTGGTGATAATTGTTACATAGACCAAATCCCCAATGGTATTTCCAACTATACAATAGGAAACAACGTACGTATTATCTCAACAAATAAGCTTATTGTAGATAAATCAACTAGTTTTGGTAATGGGCAAACTGTGGCTGTATTAGATGAAACTGGAGGACGTGAAATCACTATCCACAATGCTTTATCCGCACAATTGGCTTACATACAGACATTATATAGACACCGCCCTATACTAACGAAACAACTCTCTATCTTAAGTGAACAATATGCACAACAGCATAACAGCTCAAAGGGAAGTATTGGAGACCATGTACACCTTATATCCTGTGGCTCACTATGCAATGTAAATATTGGTTCACATGCTCATTTAGAAGGTGTTGCTCGACTTACAAATTGTAGTATAAACAGTAACGCAGATGATCCAATTCACATAGGACATGGTGTTATTGCAGATGACTGTATACTCTCTTCTGGCTGCCACATTGATGAAGGAAGCATGCTTACCCGCTGTTTTGTAGGACAAGCTTGTCATCTCAGACAGAGTTACAGTGCTGTTGACTCACTATTCTTCGCCAATTGTCATGGAGGTAATGGAGAAGCTTGTGCCATTTTTGCAGGTCCATATACTGTGACTCATCATAAAGCGACCTTACTTATTGCAGGGATGTTTAGCTTTATGAATGCAGGTTCTGGTTCTAATCAAAGCAATCATATGTATAAACTGGGCCCCGTTCATCAAGGTATCATGGAAAGAGGAGCAAAAGCGGCTTCAGATAGCTATGTACTATGGCCAGCTCGAATAGGAGCCTTTTCACTAGTGATGGGACGTCATGTCAATCATCCAGACACAACAGACTTCCCATTTAGTTACCTAATTGAATACAAGCAACAAACTCTATTAGTACCTGGGATCAATCTGAAAACAGTTGGAACGATGAGAGATGCAGCGAAATGGCCCAAACGAGATAAAAGAAAAGATAAATATCTATTAGATCAAATAAACTTCGATCTATTAAGTCCATATACTATCCAAAAGATTTGGAATGGTCGCCAACGCCTTCAACAATTGATCGTAGCAGAAGGAGCAAGTTGTGAAGTCTATTCCATTAACAACACTCAAATCCATAACAGCGCGTTGAAGAAAGGCATTCAATATTACGAACTAGCACTAAATCAATTTTTAGGACATGCTTTAATTGATCGCCTAAAGCACCAAGATTTAACCTCGGCAGAAAAAATTCATGCAACTCTTCATCCACAAACAAACGTTGGACAAGGAGAATGGGTAGATATTGCTGGATTAATTGCACCAAAGTCTGAATTAAAATTTCTGCTTCAACAAATCGAAGAAGGTACAATTAAACAGATCGAAGACATTAATGCTGCGTTTGCAGAGATACATAAACAATACCACACATTATGCTGGAGATGGGCATATGATAAATTGGAAGAGTATTACCAAATCTCACTATCAAAAGTAACCAGTGAACAACTTATACATATTGTAAGACAATGGGAAAGTGCTGAACTACAGATCAAGCAAATGGTATGCGAAGATGCTAAAAAAGAATTTTCCCAAGAATCAATGACTGGCTTTGGCGCGGATGGACTAGAGCTTGATAAAAGACTCGATTTCGAACAAGTTAGAGGACATTTTGAGGATAATGAGTTTGTCCAAAACATCATTAAACAGATGCAAGAAGTACAAGTCGTTGCCGAACAACTTATTCACATCTTAAAGAAATCAACAAACGAACTTTCAACAACAAAAAACGATAAAGAAAGCTTGCTATGACAGTAAAGAAATTATATGATAATTATGGACAAAACCCACCTGAAAGCCACACAGAAACCTATATGCCAGCAGAATGGGAAGAGCAAACCAAAGTACAACTAACTTGGCCACACTCTAAAACGGATTGGGCTCCTATTCTAAAAGAAGCAGAAGATTGTTTTATCCAAATAGCCAAAGCAATAACATCTTACGAAGAAGTACTTATCGTTGCAGATAACCCAGATGAAGTTTGGATTAAGCTTAGTCATGCAGGATGTGCAATGAAACATGTACGTATTACTCGATGTAGCAGCAACGATACTTGGGCGAGAGATCATGGTGCAATATCTGTATTTACCCCTAGTGGCTGGGAAAAACATGATTTTTGTTTCAACGGTTGGGGACTAAAATTTGCTGCAGACAAAGATAATCAAATTACAAATGCTCTTGTTGAACAAGGTTTTCTTAATGGTCGTTACGTTAATCAAAATGATTTTGTTCTAGAAGGAGGTAGCATAGAAACAGACGGATATGGTACCTTAATGACTACTTGGGAATGTATGGTCAACTCCCCTAACCGCAATAACTATTACACACAAGATGAAATAGAAGCACGCTTAAAAAAATCTCTTCATCAAAATCGCATATTATGGCTATATTCAGGACATCTTGTCGGTGATGACACTGATGGGCATGTAGATACATTGGCTAGATTTTGTTCACCAAAAAGTATTGCATACGTAAGTTGCGATGATATAAATGATGAACATTATGAAGACCTTAAAAAGATGGAAGAAGAACTGTGCGCATTCCGCACAAAGGATGATGAACCCTATTTATTATTTCCTCTCCCACTTCCAGACCCCATTTATTTTGAAGGAGAACGTCTTCCTGCAACATATGCCAACTTCTTAATCATCAATAATGCGGTTTTGGTTCCTATATACAATCAAGAAAAAAAGGACAAAAAGGCTCTTCAAATTTTAAAAGAGGCTTTTCCTTACAGAGAGATAATAGGCATAGATTGTCGAGCTTTGATTAAACAACATGGCTCACTACATTGTGTTACCATGCAATATTATGGATAAGTTTTAAATTTATCTTTTACCTTATATAAATAACAAATGAATAACCCATTACTATCTTCATATAACACTCACAAGCAAACGATTCCTTTTGCTCAGATTAAATTTGAACATTATGAGCCTGCAATAATGCAAGGTATTCATGATGAAGATTTAGAAATAGAAGCTATTGTCAAAAACACAAATGCCCCTACCTTTGACAACACTGTTGTAGCTTTGGAACATAGTGGACATTTACTTGAAAGCGTTACAAGTGTGTTTTTTAATTTGCTGAGCACAGAAAGCAATGATAATATGCAGGCATTGGCACAAAAAGTGGCTCCAATATTAAGTGAACATGCCAACAATATTCTTCTCAACACTCAGTTGTTTGAACGTGTTAAGAAAGTATACAATATGCGTGACATCTTAAAATTAGATTTAGAGGATTCTCGTCTTCTTGAAAAAACCATGTTATCATTCACCAGAAATGGAGCTAACATAACAGGAGAAGCAAAAGAACGCTACAGAGAACTTTCTACGGAACTTTCTGTACTGACCTTAAAATACAGTGATAACTTACTCAAAGAAGTCAACACATATCGTTTACAAGTTACAGATGCAAAAAAACTGGAAGGTGTACCTGATCATGTATTAGAAGAAGCGGCTTCACTTGCAAAAAAGGAAAATAAAGAAGGTTGGATATTCACCATGCAAGCTCCAAGCTATCTCCCTTTTATGCAATATGTACCAGATAGAAAGCTTCGTGAAGAAATGCATACAGCATATCGTTCAAAAGCAACAAGTGGAGAGACTAGCAATATACAATTAGTTCAAGCTATTGTCAATAAGCGTCTAGAAAAAGCACAACTATTGGGATACAAAAGTCATGCAGATTATGTATTAGAGAATAGGATGGCTCAATCACAAGAAAAAGTGCAAGAACTACTTGCTGAATTAATTGTAGCCTATACACCAAAAGCTAAAAAAGAAATTGAAGAATTACAAGCATTTGCTCAAAAGACAGAAGGCAATGATTTTGTTTTAATGCCTTGGGATTATGCATTCTTTTCTGAGAAACTCAAAGAAAGTCGTTACGCAATCAACGATGAATTACTACGACCATACTTTAGTCTCGAAAAAGTAAAAGATGGAGTCTTCGGCCTTGCTGAGAAACTGTATGGCATAACATTTAAAGAGAACTTGGAGATTGAGACTTTTCATCAAGATGTCAAAGCATATGAGGTGTATGATGAAGATGGAAGTTTCTTATCTGTATTATACACCGACTTCCACCCAAGAGAAGGTAAACGAGCAGGTGCGTGGATGACCAATTTCAAAGAACAATATATGACCCAGAAAGAAGGTCAAATAACTGATCATCGTCCACATGTGATGATTGTTATGAACTTCACAAAACCCACAGAGAGTCAACCAGCCTTACTGACATACCAGGAAGTCGAAACTTTTCTTCATGAATTTGGTCATAGTCTACATGGCATGTTTGCTCGATCAAGATATGGAAGTCTCAGTGGCACAAACGTACGTTGGGATTTTGTAGAACTTCCATCTCAGATAATGGAGAATTTCATGACAGAACAAGCATTTTTAGATACTTTTGCTCATCATTACAAAACAAATGACCCTATCCCATCTGAGTACATTCAACGTATTAAAGATGCTGCCAATTTTAATGCTGGATACGCTTGTTTACGTCAAGTGAGTTTTGGTTTATTGGATATGGCATGGTATTGTCGTACGACTCCGTTCCAAGGCGATGTGATTGAATATGATCATATGGCACTAGAAGAAGTTGCACTATTTCCTAATCAAAACGATGCATGTATGAGTACTCAATTTAGTCATATCTTTGCAGGAGGGTACAGTGCAGGATATTACAGTTACAAATGGGCCGAAGTACTAGATGCGGATGCTTTTACTCGTTTTAAAGAAGAAGGCATACTTAATAAACAGGTAGCTAGCGATTTCCGACGAGAAATACTATCTCGTGGAGATACAGAAGATCCCATGACCCTGTACTTACGTTTCCGTGGACAAAAACCAAGTATCAAAGCGCTATTAAAACGAAATGGTATACTTTAAAATAATCTAATTATGAATGAAAACAAATTGACCAAACAAGAATTGCTAGACGAACGATATATCCGCATGGCTAGGATATGGGCAGAAAACTCCTACTGTACACGTCGTCAAGTTGGAGCACTTATCGTGAAAGGCAAGCGCATCATTTCAGATGGGTACAATGGAACACCATCTGGTTTTGAGAATGTCTGTGAAGATGATACCAATCAAACTAAGCCTTATGTGCTTCACGCAGAAGCCAATGCCATCACAAAAGTGGCTTGTAGTCACAATAGCAGTGAAGGGGCAACCATGTATGTAACAGCATCTCCTTGTATCGAATGTGCCAAGCTAATTATTCAAGCTGGTATTACACGCGTTGTATATGGTGAAGCGTATCGTCTCGCTGATGGTCTGGATTTATTAAAGCGGGCCCATATCGAAGTTAAATTCATAGACATAAAAAAATTAAGCAAATAAAAGATATTAGGTATGAGTAAAAAAAATACTTCTATACTACTACGCACTCTATGGGTTGTTGCACTAATTCTTATCGGTGCTGTATCAGTACGAGTAGCAGATTATTACCAAGGTCCGCGTGTAGTAAAAGTAGCACAAAACAACAAAATCGACCTATTGTTGTCATTGGTTAAACGTCAATATGTTGACACGGTCAATATGCACGAGATTATTGAGGAGGCTATGCCAGCCATCCTGTCCGAACTAGATCCTCATAGCAGCTACATTCCTGCAGAAGATAATCAAGAAGCTACCGATCAATTAGAAGGAAGTTTCTTTGGGATCGGAGTGATGTTTTCTATCCACAAAGACACTGTACATATTAATGACGTAGTCAAGGGTGGACCATCAGAAAAGGTTGGACTTAGAGCTGGCGACCGCATTGTAGGTGTTGATGACACAACATTTGTGGGTAAAAAAGTGACTAATCACTTAGTCATGAAAAAACTAAAAGGGCCAAAAGATAGCAAAGTAAAATTAGACATCAAACGTACTGGAGCAGATGAAATTCTACACTTTACAGTCACTCGTGATCGCATTTCTCAAAACAGCATAGAAACAGCATATATGATTCGTCCAGGAATAGGCTATATTCAAATAGATCGTTTCGCGCGTACTACACCAATGGAAATGATTAGTGCTATAGCCCAATTGAATCACGATGGCTGCAAAGGATTAATCATAGACCTTCGTAGTAACGGAGGAGGTTATATGAGTAGTGCTATCCAAATGGTCAATGAATTTTTAGAGAGAGGTGATTTAATTGTTTATAGCCAAGGTCGTGCTTATCCACGTATGGAAGAATTTGCAGACGGGACAGGTAGCAGCAAACAAACACCAATCGTTGTATTAATTGACGAGCAATCAGCTTCAGCAAGTGAAATTTTCAGTGGAGCAATCCAAGATAACGACCGGGGTACTATTATTGGGCGTCGTTCTTTTGGTAAAGGGTTGGTACAACAGCCAATAAGCTTTAGCGACAATAGTACCGTACGTCTTACAGTAGCTCGTTATTATACTCCATCAGGACGTTGTATTCAACGCCCTTACACAAACGGGCGAGACAAAGAATACAAATATGACTGGTTTAATCGTTTTGAACATGGAGAGTTATACCACAAAGATAGTATCCATTTAGACTCGTCTAAAGTATACACTACAAGTCACTTAGCTCGTAAAGTATATGGTGGAGGAGGAATCATGCCCGACATTTTTGTTCCTCGTGACACTACAGGCACAAGCTCATACTTAACTGATGTACTCGTACGTGGATTAATCACACAATACACTTTTGACTATAGTGATAAACACAGAATAACTTTAGAGAAATACAAGGATTTAAAAAGTATGATTGAGTATTTAAACACTCAAGACTTGGTCAATAAATTCATTCCATTTGCTACAAAGAAGGGGATCAAAGCACGAACTAGACTCATAAACAAATCATATTCTTTGCTTCGAATGAATATATACGGTGGCATTATATATAATGTACTGGGACGACAATCGTATATAACATTCATAAATCAGACAGACAATACTGTCAAAAGAGCAATAAAGGTTTTAGAGGAAGGAAAAGCGAACCCACAAACAAACTCGGCACAAAGTAAATAATTCTACTATACACCACATTGTAGGGGAACGTCAACATAGAAGTAGAAACGCCCCACTGTGCATATATTAGTCTGTAAAAAAACTGGTTCCTTATAGCTTATTTTTAGCTATAAGGAACCAGTTTTCTTCTCTTCAGATACCCCTATTTTTGTAAAGCGCTTATGTACCAAAACGCAAGCGCTTGCGTATCGCCAATCATCCCGATGTATAGCAAATCGCAAGCGCTTGCGTTTTGGGGAACAAATAACGTCCCATTTTAAGCAAAATCTACACAATATCCACAATTCGGGTCGTTCCAAATTTTTCTGTTTGTACTTGCTCCATACGAAGTATAATATCCCACTTTCCTTTATACTGACCATCCAAATCTATTTTAAAATCTTCAGACCCATGCGCATTAATACGATTAATAACAAATGAAACAGTAAGGGTCTCCAAATCCAAAGATGGCTGATACCCCATTTCCTCTGTTTTAGGATCAATAATCGTCTCATGCAAGATATCAACCTCCATCAGAGTCTCCAGAACAAGTTGTACTAAACGAATAGGAATAGAATGCTTATCGGATATTTCTATCGCCGATAAAGGACGATCATTATTTTGAAATCGTTTGGCTATTGTAGATAATATCAATATAGTCACAAAGTCTTGATAACGCTTAGAAATATTACGTGTATCATAATCAAAACTATAGTGCTTTAAATTTTGCTGGGCATAAGTCAATTCAACCCCGAAAAGGATTAACGACCATGACAGTTGTAACCATAACAAGAATAAAGGCAAAGCAGCGAAACTACCATATATCGCATTATATCTCGACACATAGACCTGAGAACTGATATATATAAATTGAAAGATCTGGTATGCAGTACCGATAGTAATACCTGAAATAATAGCTGGACGCATTTGAACATGTGTATTGGGCATAAACACATATAGACCAGTAAACATCCCCCATGTAATCACAAAGGGAATCAATTTAATCAAGACTTTTACAATAGGAGCTAGAATTTGGTATTCCTCCAAACCAGAAGCAATTTGTCCAACATAGATAGACATACCACTTGAAATAACAATCAATATAGGCAACAGAAGAAACATTGAAAAATAATCAGTTACCTTCCGTAAGAAAGTACGAGACTTTCTCACATGCCAAATTCGATTAAAAGTAACCTCAATATTATTGGTTAGATTTATAACAGAATAAAACAAAGCGACAATACCCACTCCTAAAAACACCCCACTTTTTGTTTGATTTAAATAGGAATGTACAAATTCAAGCAATACTCGTGTATTTTCATGAGGGATAGCCACACTATCTTGCAAGGTTTTTTCTAGCATATCAGCCAATCCAAACCCTCTTGCTATGGCAAAAAGAATAGCTAAAATAGGCACCAAAGAGAACAAAGAACTATACGTTAATGCAGAAGCCCTACTGACCAAAGTATTTGTTCTATAACGCTGTACGCATAGATACAAAATCTTCAAAACAGAGTACAAAGAGAAACGAGTACGATTAACTTCGTTTCGATTTATACGCCATATTTCATACGATAGAAACTGTAAAAATCTTTTGAATGTGCCCATATTTTATAAGATGTAGTCTATCATGTAGTATTATAAAAGAAACAGTAGGCCTGTAAGCCGGGTTCTGTACTCACCTGGAGCGTCTATCATTTATCTCGATGCACCGTCACCGATGCACTCTAGCAGTCTACCCTCTGACAATCGGACGAGCAGTCCTCAAGCGTCAGTATACTTGACCTTGCAGTTCCTGAGGTCCACAGCACGTATGTTGCCACACGCCTGGTGAGCTCTTACCTCACCTTCTCACCCTTACCTACAAAGAGGCGGTTATTTTCTTCTGAACTACTTTACCCTCACGGACAACTTTCTGTTAGGAAGCAGGATGCTCTATACTGCCCGGACTTTCCTCCCACATTCGTGAGCGATAAACCGGCCTACTGTATTCTGGAGACAAAAGTAAGAAAAAAACTAAGGATAGCCAATTTACATCCCCTCAAAAATCGTATCTTTGTTTATAGTTAATTAAATGTGCACTCATATGAGGCAATAATCTGTAGAAAACTATGAAAACATCAACCTTTTTAATCTCAATAAGTCTGGCAACGATTGTTGGCTTAAATGTATGTAGTGCATGTCATCACCAACAAGCTGACCATGCCACCTTCAAGCAAAAAGCATTAGATTGCACCTTTGCACAAAATAATCAACGCTTGATTGAAAACGAAGAACAACACAAAAGTTCTACGCTTGATAGTCTATCCCACCCCTACGGTATCATCAACCTCTCCGTAAGTAATATGCGTGCATCGGCATCATTCTCAAGCGAAATGCTCACTCAAGGCCTTTTGGGCATGCCTGTACGCATTTTATCGCATTCCAAGAAATGGTATCATGTTGAAATGAAAGATGGCTATAAGATTTGGTGCCATCCAACAGGCATTCATCCAGTAGATAGCACCACTTTGGTCCAATGGAATCATGCAAAAAAAATCATGGTAACAGCTATTTGGGGACAATGTTTTACCCATCCACAATGCGGTTGCCAACCAATATCGGATGTTGTAGCTGGAGATCGCTTGCGATATCTGGGTGAAAAAGGGCGTTTTTATATCGTCAGTTATCCTGATGGGCGAAGTGGTTATCTCCCAAAACAATTAGGCATGCTTGAATCAGAATGGCGGAATAAAATCAAAAAAACAGGTTCGGCTATTGTTGAAACAGCACGCAGCGTCTATGGGGTACCTTATCTTTGGGCAGGTACTAGTCCCAAAGGATTTGACTGTAGCGGACTCGTACAATGGAGTTACCGCATGCATGGCATCGAGTTACCGAGGGATGCCTACCAACAAGCGACAATCGGGCAAAGTCATATACAAATCGCTAATAAATGCCACAATCTCCTTCCTGGAGATCTTATTTTCTTTGGACGAGCAGCCACAGATTCACTTCCAGAAAAAATATCTCATGTTGCAATATATATGGGGAATGAGCGATTTATTCATAGTCAAGGAGATGTACATATTAGTAGTTTCAACCCGAAAAGTCCAGTATATGATGCATTCAATTACAACAGAAGGTTATTTGCAGGAAGAATAATCACCAATAAAAACAAGTAATATATTTACTATTTATACCCTTGCTAAAATCAAACAATCAGCAACTATTGACTCTATTCTCTGTAAATAACTAAATAAGTCAATGAATAGTGCAAAATAAGAGAAAAAGAATTCAAATCCACATATTACAGTAATATATTTATGATTTAAATCTAATAAAACACACATGAAACAAAGCCAAGATAAACAAAACACTCTGATTCACAGAATAATACACCAAAAACATCGACCAAGATAAAAATCTTAAACCATCTTTGCAATTATGTTAATATTCAAATAGTTAACATAGATATTATTCTGTTTAAACAAGCGATTCAAAAGTTAAACGCGCCCCTATTATTTAAACAATGACTAAAACAGAACTCAAAATGATACAACCTAAGATTATTGTTTTTATATTGGAAACGTGAAACAAAACAATCTCGTTTTATTAACATTCTAAACATTTGAACAATGAACAAGATAGTAAAGAACGTATTAGGTGCTACATTAGTAGTTGCTCTCAGTGCTGGAGTAGCTCGCTACACAGCTCAAACGACCAGAGATGAACAAAACAGTTCACATATTGATAGTACACTGTTTCCGCAACAGGCATCCAATTCGTCAAATCAATTGGCTAGCATAAATGGCACAAGCAATCAACCCATAGATTTGACATATGCTGCTGAAAAATCACTACATGCAGTAGTACATATTAAATCTACAATAAGTGGAGAACAACAACAATATGGACAACAGCCACAAGACATATTTGAATATTTCTTTGGTACTCCCAATAGACAATATCCACAACGTAGAGTACAAGCACAACCAGAAATTGGATTTGGTTCTGGTGTTATTATCAGCTCGGATGGATATATTGTAACCAACAATCACGTAGTAGATAAAGCCAACGAAGTAGAAGTTACACTTAATGATAACCGCACATTCCAAGCGACCGTTATTGGCACAGATGCCAGTACCGACTTAGCACTTTTGAAAATATCAGGCGATGAATTCCCAACAATTCCAATAGGTAATAGCGACGCTCTAAAAGTTGGCGAATGGGTACTCGCAGTCGGAAATCCATTCAACTTAACATCAACCGTAACAGCTGGTATAGTTAGTGCTAAAGCACGTACACTAGGCGTCTACAGTAAGGGAGTCGAATCATTTATCCAGACAGATGCAGCCATCAACAAAGGGAATAGCGGTGGTGCACTAGTCAATGCACGTGGAGAACTTGTCGGCATCAATGCTATTTTATATAGCCAAACAGGTAGTTATGCAGGTTACGGCTTTGCCATACCAACTACTATCGTAACAAAAGTCATTAGTGACTTAAAGAAATACGGAACAGTTCAACGTGCTCTTTTAGGCATTATGGGGAGCGACATGGGGAATAACCTGATGGCCGATCAACAAAAAGAACAAGAAGACAAGTTGGGCGTTAACGAAGGAATACACGTACAAAAAGTAATCGAAGACGGTGCTGCTGCAGAAGCAGGAGTAGAAGTTGACGATGTTATCACTGGCCTAGACAACCATAAGGTGACCAAAATGGCCGAATTACAAGAACAATTAGCTCAACATAGTCCTGGCGACAAAGTTAGACTTCAAATCGTACGTAACAAAAAGAAAATGTATTTAGACGCTACTCTTCGTAATGAACAGGGA
>ERZ795048.1851-NODE-1851-length-18099-cov-10.443139_pt1 | contig 18099 bp, 16 predicted proteins | sample MGYA00375132_ERZ795048 | MGnify/ENA primary metagenome ERZ795048 (study PRJEB30177, sample SAMN05720225) | activated sludge metagenome | isolation source: Anaerobic digester | place: Hong Kong | collected 2014-12-17 ...
GCGCATCCTACGAAAGATAGCGCTCGCGCACCACGGTCATGTGGTGCACCACGTGTCCGGCGATGGCCCAGCCCAGGGTACGCACGGTGCAGGCCTTCCCGTCGGCCGTGCCCTTGGCCATCAGTTGGTCGGGTCCGAAGCTGCGGAACAGGGCCAGCGACGCCCCGCGCACCTGGTCGTGCTCCCGCAGGATCCGGTGGAACTCGCGTTCCTCGGCCCGCGAGGCGGCCGCCCAGGCGTTCTCGTCGAATCCGGGAAGGGGCGTGGTGTCCCCACGGGCAAAGCTCAGCGCCCGGTACTGGAACACCCGTTCGGTGTCCACCAGGTGTTGGAAGAGCTCTCGGATGGTCCATTTGTCCGGGGCGTAGCGGTGCCCCGCCATGCCCGTGGGGATGCGGTACACGGTGTCCCATAGCGTGTCCGAGGCCTTCTGCAGGGCGTGGAGCAGGTCATTGCCTTCGGCCTTCGCCACGTAGCCGGCCAGGTAGGGGGGCATCTCGTCGGTCGTGGGGCGGACCAAGGCTTCCATGAGGACAAGGTAGGTCGCCGGCCGTCAGTCCCGGCAGAGTGCAACGAGCTCCTTGGCCACCTTGGCCCAGCCGCTTCCTTGCAGCCACCAGGTACCTGCCGGGCATTCCGGGTCGGCCAGGGAGATCACCCCCACTTGGACCTCCTCGCCCGAAGCCCGTTGCAGCAGGCGACCGGAACGGCGTGCATGCACACCCAGGGTCACCAGGTCCACGGCGTGGATCCCGTCCCGTCGGAAGGCCTGCGCCAGGGCTTGGGCGTTGGCCGCGCTCCGGCCTCCTTCGGCATCCGTCACGGGCAGCACCACCAGCCGGTCGGCTGGCCAGCCTGCGGCGATCAGGGCCTCGGCCGCGGCTTCAGCATGGGTGGGCGTTCCGGTCAGGGTGTCGCCGTTGGCCCTGATGCGCCTTAGTGAGCGCATCCTCCGGTGCACGTCGGTGCCGTTCACGTGCAGGTCCTTGATGAAGAGCTGCGGCGCGTCCGGTGAGGCACCGTTCGGGAGGGTCTGCAGTTCCAGGTCCCGGACAGGGTCCTCGACGGTGGTCGTGAATACCTGAGGAGGCCCGGTCACGGTGTGCTCCAGAAGCGTTCGCCCATCACCCAACAGCCGGAAGCCACCACCCACGCCGCTGGCGTCCAGGGAGAGCGTGCCCGTGAAGGGCTGCCCGAGGTCCAGTTCCAGGCGTTCCCCGGGCCAGATGTAGTAGGCGAAGACCCGCTCGGTGCCGGTCACATAGATCCGTTCCGCTCCCCGTTCCCGGGCAAGGGTGACGACCTCGGGCATCCGATCGGTGGGCAGCCAGCCTTCCACGGCCAGGACACGGGCATCGGTGGGCGCGTTCACGGCCAACCAGGGATGCACCCGCCAAACGGCCAGCAGCAGCAGGCCCGCGACCAGCAGAAGCCCGTGCGAACGCTTCATGGTCCGTCGTCCTCGTCGGTGAGGCCGGCCACCAGCTCCAACAGCTCGGCACGGGCCTTCCGGTCACCCTGCACCAGGGCCTGCAACGCCCCTGCCTTGGCGGCTTCGACAGCCTCGGGGATGCGCCCGAGTGAGGCGTACATCAGGGCCAATTGGTGGTGGCTCGGCACATGCTCCGGATGGTCGGTCAGCAGGTCCTCCAAGTGCATCATGGCCTCGTCCATCCGCTCCAGTCGCCTGAGTTCCAGGGCGATGGCGTAACGCAGGAACACGTCCCCGGGCTCTTCGGCCAGCAGAGCCTGCAATTGGGCAAGGCGGTCAGTGCTCATTCAGCCGGGCAATGGACACCCAATGGACCTCAAAGGACGTGCTCGGGGGGCGGGGGGCATTTCCACATTCCCACATTCCCATCATTTCCACATTTCCCGCAGGGCCCCATCCTCCATCCCCACCTTCCTGTCCGCCAGGGCCTCGGCGTCCTCCCGATCATGGGTGACCACGATGGCCGCGGTGCCGTGGGCGCGGAGGATCTGCAGCACCTCCTGCCGCACGCTGGCGCGGGTGTCGGTGTCCAGATCGCTGAAGGGTTCGTCCATGAGCATGAGGCGGGGCCTGCGGACCAGGCTGCGGGCGATGGCCACCCGTTGTTGCTGACCACCGGAAAGCTGGTGGGGCTGCCGATCGGCCAGGTCGGAAAGGCCTACGGCCTCCAATTCGGCCGCGACACGCTGCCGTCGCTCGGCCTTGGGCAGGTGAGCCAGTCCGAAGCCCACGTTGCCGGCCACGGTGAGGTGGGGGAAGAGCGCCAGTCCCTGGAATACCATGCCTACGGGGCGTTGCTCGGGCGGCAGGAAACGCTTCCCGTCGCTCAGTACATCACCTCCGAGCACGACGCGCCCGGCGGCAGGTCGCTCCAAACCGGCGATGCAGCGCAGCAGGGTGCTTTTTCCGCAGCCGCTGGGACCCACCACCACCAGCAGTTCGCCGGCCTTCAGGTCAAGGTCCACCCCCCGCAGCACGGATCGCTCGCCATAAGAAAAGGAGAGACCGTCAACGTGGAGAAGGGTGGCCATGACGACCCCGCGAAACTAAGGCAGCCGGCCGGTCGGGTCATGGCTTGAAGGTGCGTCAGGGACCGGTCCTGCGGAGCCTCGATCCCGGGAATGGGAAAGCCCCGGCGGTGCCGGGGCTTTCAGGATGTCTGGCGGAGGGTCACTTCTTGGTGACCAGCTGACGCTTCTCCTTGATCCGGGCGCTCTTGCCACGGCGCTCGCGGAGGTAGAAGATGCGGGCCCGACGAACGGCACCCACCTTGTTCACATCGATCTGCTCGATGAAGGGTGAACCGATGGGGAAGATCCGTTCCACCCCCACGTTGTTGCTCATCTTACGCACCGTGAAGGTGGCCGAAGGGCCGGTTCCCTTGCGCTGGATGACCACGCCCTGGAACTGCTGGATGCGCTCCTTGTTGCCCTCGGTGATGCGGTAGTGCACCGTGACGGTGTCGCCGGCCTTGAACGAGGGGAATTCCTTCACCGGGGTGAACTCCTTGGCCAGTTGCTTGATCTTTTCCATGACGCTGGGGCGATGTCGGGCGGGGTAGGTCCCGCTTTCGGGGCCGCAATATTACGGAAAAGTCATCTCTCCGCCATGGTCGGGTCGTCATCTTCCAAGAGGCCGGGCCGCCGCTCGCGGGTGCGTGCCTGGGCTTGCTCCAGCCTCCAGGCAGCGATGCGGGCCTCATGCCCGCTCAAGAGCACCTCAGGCACCTTCCACCCGAGGTATTCGGCCGGCCGGGTGTACACCGGCGGAGACACCAGACCGTCCTGGAACGAATCGCTCAGGGCGGAGGTCTCGTCGCCCAGCACGCCGGGGATCAATCGGATCACCGCATCACTGATGATGGCAGCGGGCAGTTCCCCTCCGGTCAGGACGAAGTTGCCTATCGATATCTCTTTGGTTATCAAGTGTTCACGAACCCTTTCATCAACTCCTTTATAATGTCCGCAAAGCAGGATCAGGTCGCCCCCCCCGCTCAGCCGGTTGGCCATCGGCTGGTCGAACAGGTCCCCATCCGGGCTCAGGTAGATGACCTCCTCGTAGGAGCGCTGCCCCTGCAGTTCCGTGATGGCCCGGTGGATGGGTTCCACGGACATGACCATGCCCGCACCGCCGCCGAAGCTGTAGTCGTCGATCCGTCGGTGCTTGTCCGTGCTCCAATCGCGCAGGTCATGCACGTGCACCTCGGCCAGCCCCTTGCTCCGTGCCCGACCCAGGATGCTCTCCTGAAGAAAGCCATCGAGCATGCGGGGAACGGCCGAGAGGATATCGATGCGCATGGCGCGAAGTTCGGTCAACGGAAGGCTGAACGCTAAGGGCTGAAAGCGGAGCGGGTGGGTGCCAAGGGTCCAGGGCCACGTATCAAGTGTCAAGTGTCAAGGGACGAGTGTCAACAGGTGCAACCCCCAACCTCCAACCTCCAGCATTCAACCTCCAACCCCCAACCCCCAACCCCCAACCTCCAACCTCCAACATGCAACATGCAACGTCCATCCCCCTTCCGTTAACTTTCCGGCATCGTTCTTGCACCACATCGCACCAACGCCAAGACCATGAGGACCTTCCTTGCCGCTGCCTTGCTGGCCTTCACCGCCTTCACCGCCACCGCACAGAAGCACGTCTACGAGGACCTGCTCGTGCTGTTCGTGGACGAGAATTACGAGAAGTGCCTGGCCAAGGCGGAGAACTACACCGTCAACGACGATACCCGAAAGGACCCGCTCCCGTACCTGTACATGTCCATGTCCCTGTACGAGATGTCCAAGCTGGAGGAGTTCAACGAGGACTACCCCAAGGCCTCCAGGGATGCGCTCAAGTACGCCGAGAAGTACAGGAAGAAGGACAAGGAGGCCGAATTCTTCGCCAATTATGAGGACTACTGGGCCGACCTGAACGTGCTGGCCATGGGGTTGGCGGAGATCGAACTGAGCGACGAGAAGTGGAGCCGTGCCAAGAAGTACTACGACTACATGGCGGGCTACTACGTGGAGAACCCCGGGGCCTGGCTCATGCTGGCCAACTGCCAGTTGAAGGACAACCTGGCCCGCGAGGCCGAGGAGACCATGAAGTCCTTTGACGCCGCCATGCAGGCGAATCCGGACCTGTCACGACTGCCTGAGGACCAGAAGAAGCTCCTGAAGTTCGGCATGGTCACGTATGCCGACATCATGAAGGAGCAGGGTGATCGTGCTTCCGCCAAGTCCATGATGGACAAGGCCAAGGACCTCTTCGCGGACGATGAGGAGTTCATGATGACCTACAACGAGCTCTGATCGGACCTGACCAAGCGCGGTGAGCGGGCCTGATGTCAGGCCCGTTTCCGTTTCCGCTTGCGGGTCTGAAGCCGCTTGGCCATGAAGGCGCCGAACACGAAGAGGGCGATGATCATGAGCAGGGGCCAGAGGACTTCCATGATGCGGGGCTTTTCCCCAAGATAGGCAGCATCGGGTTACCGGCGGCGCAGGAAGTACAGGACCAGCACCGGCAGCAGCAACAGGTCGGCCACCACGGCCATGGCCAGCGTGATGCTCACCAGCAGGCCCATGTAGAACACGCTGGCGAAGTCCGAGAACACCAGGGAGATGAAGCCCGAGCACAGCATGATGCTGGTGACGGTGACCGCCTTGCCCGCGCTGAAGAAGGCCCGCTTCATGGCATAGGGCACCGTGCGCCCCTTGGCCAGTTCGATGCGCAGCTTGCCCAACATGTGGATCGTGTCGTCCACCGCGATGCCGAAGGCGATGGTGAAGATGATGGCCGTGCTCACCTTGATGTCGATGCCCACCAGCCCCATGAAACCGCCCACGAAGAGCAGGGGGATCACGTTGGGCACCAGGGCGATCAGCGTCATCCGGGGATCGCGGAACACCCAGGCCATGATGCCGCCGATGATGAGGAAGGCCACCGAGAGCCCGCCGATCAGCTGACCGCTCAACTTCTCATTGTTCCTGTCGATCAGGTAGGCCATGCCGGTCTGGTGGAAGGCCACGACCTGCGGATCGGTCCGGGCGGCCACCAGGCTGTCCAGGGTGGCGTTCAGACCGCGGTGCACATGGCCGCCGGCATCACGCATGCGCCCGCTGATGCGGGCCGTTCGCCCATCCTCGGAGACCAGCACGTCCAGCCCCTGCCTGCCCGCGAACAGGGCGGCCCGCTTCACCAGCCGGTGCACGGTGGCGCTGTCCTCCGGGATCCGGAAGAACTCCGCCGATCCCCCGTTGAAGGCCTGGTTCAGGCTCTTGATCACGGTGACCGGCGAGAGTACCGCGCCCACGCCGTACTCCTGCTCCAGGTGGTCCTGCACCACCTCGGTCTGTCGCAGCACGTCCAGGTCCCACACATCGCGCCCCGGGGCCGTCACCCGCACCTCCATCTCGAAGGGCCGCACCCCGCCGAAGTGGTCCTCGAAGTAGTGGAAGTCCACCTTGTGCGGGTCGTCCTCGGGCCAGTCCTCCAGCAGGAAGTTGTTCACCTTCAAGCGGAAGAGCATGCCGAAGCTGGCCACGGCCAGCACCGCGAAACCGGCCAGGATCCCCTTGCGGTTCCGCAGCACCCAGCGGAACACGGCCGCCAGGCCTCGCTGCCAGCCCAGCGCCCGCTCCCGGGCCCGCACGGGCGTGGGCACCAGCACCAGCACCGCGGGCAACAGGGTGAAGGCCAGCACCAGGGCCAGGCCCACGCCGATGGCCGTGAAGATCCCGAACTCGCGGATGGGGGGGATGCTGCTGCTGATCAATGTGCCGAAGCCGATGGCCGTGGTCACCGAGGTGAGCAGGGTGGCAAGCCCCACCTCGCGGAAGCTCACGGCCAGGGCCATGGTGCGCGAACGCCCCAGACGCAGGGCCTCGATGTAGCGCTCCACGATGTGCACCACGTCGCTCATGCCCACCACGAACAGGATGGTGGGCAGCAGCATGGTGAGTACCGTGATCGGCTGCCCCATCAGGGTCATGAGGCCCACCTGCCAGAGCACCGTGAGCGCCACCACGCCGATGGGTACCAGCACCCCCCAGGCGGCCCGGAAGGTGATGGCCAGGAAGATCGCGAGCAGCAGCACCGAGGCGGTGAAGAAGAGCACCAGCTCCCGCAGCATCTTCTGGATGTAGTAGTACTGCCCGTGGATGCGCCCGGCCACCCGCAGGTCGTCGATGCCGGACCCCGCCAGCACGGCCTCGGTGGCCAGCAGCAGGCTGTCGCTACGCTCCTTGGAGAGGTCCGGCGCGGTGAGCATCACCACCAGCAGGGCGTCCCCGTCGGCGCTGAAGAAGTTCTCCCGGATCCGGTCGTCGCGCCACACCCGGGCCGAGTCGATCGCGAGCAGGGTGTCGTTGTCCAGCCGGAGCCACGGCACCCGGAACACGCCGGCCGGGGTCACGCGCACGTCCTCCAGGTCCGTGGGGCTGGTCACGCTCACCACATCCGGCAGCCCGCGGAGGTCCTCCGCCAGACCGTCCACCCGTCGCAGGAAGTCCCCCTGGAACACGCTGGGGGCGTGTCCTGCCGCGATCAGCAGGAAGTCGTTGTCGTTGCCGAACCGTTCGCGGAAGGCCAGGTAGCGGTCCAGTTCCGGATCGTCGGTGGGGAAGAAGCGCTCGAAGTCGTGGTCCAGCCGGACGTTCCGCAGCGCCAGCCCGAAGCCCAGGGAGAGCAGCGCGATCACCGTCAAGGCCAGACGGGCGTTCCGTGGCGTGAAGTGCCGTTGGATGCGGTGGAGGGTGTCGTCCATCAACGATCGGTGGTCGAAGGCGCGCCGCAAAGGTGGCCCCGGCCGCGTGAACACCGGGCTACTTTTGACCGCTGATGGGCAGGAAAGGTCGGTGTCCGGTGGTGTTGCTGGCGGTCCTTGCCGCGTTCACCGCGCAGGCCCAGCCGGGAGCGCTGAAGAAGGCGTTCGCCGCGTTGGAGCGGTATGACTATTTCCAGGCGAGGGAACGCCTCCTGAAGCAGACGGGGAAGCACCCGGCCGCGTCCTGGTACGGCCTCAGTGTGATCTCGGGCAGGGCGGACAATCCGTTCTACCACCTCGACTCGGCGTTCGCCTTCATCCGGCGCGCGGAGGTCGCCTACGGTGCGGCACCGCTCAAGGAACGCGAACGCATCGCCCCGCTCGGGGTGGATGCCGAGGCGATCGCCACGCAGCAGCGACGGGTCTTCGACAAGGCCTGGGAGGAGACCACGGCACAGCACACCATTGCCGCCTACGAGCGCTACCTGGCCACGTACCTGGGCAGTACGCATACCGAGGAGGCCCGGGCGGTGCGTGACCACCTTGCGTTCATGCAGGCCCGCGAGAACAACACGGCCGCCGCCTACCGCGACTTCCTGGACCGCTATCCCGGTGCGCGGGAGGTCTATGAGGCCCGGACCAGGCTGCAGGAGGCCGTGTTCCGGGAAGCCACGGCGGACGGGGACATCGCCTCCTTCGAGCGCTTCATCCGCGAACATCCTGAAAGTCCCCATGTACGTGATGCCGAGGATGCCATTTATCGGGCCAGCACACCGCATAGAACAGCCGTGGAGTTCCACCGGTTCATTCAGCGCTACCCGACCAACCAGCGCGTTCCGGACGCCTGGCGAAGCATCTACGAACTGTACACCAAGGACCTGAGCGTGGGTACCATCACCCGCTTCCTGCAGGATTACCCCGACTATCCGTTCATCGATGAGCTGGTGAACGACTACAAGACCGCCTCCACCATCCTGCTCCCGTTCCGGAAGGACGGCCGCTGGGGCTTTCTGGACACGACCGGGGTGGAACGCATCAAGGCCGTGTACGACTGGGTGGAACCCTTCCAGGAAGGGCAGGCGCAGGTGGGGCTCGATGACCGGGTCGGGACCATCAATAAGGCGGGCCAGGTGGTGGTCGACATCGTGTACGACGAGGTCTATGACCTGGTGGAAGGCACCGCCACCGTGGAACGCGGAGGCCGTGCCGGGGCCGTGGACCGGAACGGAGAGCTCGTGGTGCCCCTGGTGTTCGAGGAGGTGGGCGAGTTCCACAATGGCCTGGCCTTCGCGTCACGGGACGGGAGGTACGGCTACATCGATGGACGTGGCGACGTGGTGATCCCCTTCCAGTTCGATGCGGCGGGCACCTTCCGCAGCGGATGCGCCGTGGTGCGGGCAGCGGGCAAGGTGGGGGTGATCGGGATGAAGGGCGATACCGTGGTGCCCTTCGCATATGACTGGGTGGACCGGTTCGATCAAGGCGTGGCCCGGGTCAGGGTCAACGAACGGATGGGCTTGATCAGTCCCTTCGGCGATCTGCTGCTGCCGGTGGAATACGACCACATCGGACCCTTCAGGGACAGCCTGGCCTTGGTGGTGAAGGAGGGTCGCTGCGGCTATGTGGACCAGCTTGGACGGATCCGGGTGCCTTTGGAGTACGAGGCGGGAGAAGGCGTGGCGAACTGGGGCGATCCGGTGGACGGGCAACTGCGGGTGCAGCGCAAGGGACTTCGAGGGCTTCTTGACGCCGGCGGGCAGGTGATGCTGCCCCTTCGTTTCCAGGACGTGGGTACCATGCAAGGTGGTGTGGCACCAGTGCGGAAGAACGGAAAGTGGGGGCTCGCCGACCGCCAGGGGAACCTCGTCCTCAAACCGAAGTTCGATCGCATGGGCGAGTTCGAGCAGGGCCAGGCGCTGGTCCTGCAGGATGGCCTCATGGGCATCATCGACAGCACGGGCAGCTTGGTCACCCCGCTGCGCTACGAGGTGATCGGTCCCCTGACCTTTGGCCATCGGACCTGCGAAGTGGAAGGCCGTGCAGGCGTCCTTGATGGAGATGGCTCGGAGTCGATCGCGCCTGGATACGATGCCTGCACCCTGATGGAGGGAGGCGTCGTTCAGGTGGAACTGGCGGAACGCACCGCCTACATCCGCTTGTCCGATCGGCGGGCCATCTGGAAGGAGGAGGGGTTCGACGCGCCCAGGCCCTAGCGCAGCACGACCACGTGACCCAGGAGGTCCTCCACCTGCAGGCCCAGCGGTGTCAGGGCCTTGTAGTGGAGCTTCCAGGCGAACACGCCGTCCTGTACCAAGGACCCATCGATGGAGCCATCCCAGGCCTTGCCCGGCTCTTCCGACTCGAACACGGGCGATCCCCAGCGATCGAAGATCACGAACTCGTATTCCATCGGGATCCCGTTCAGCACCGGCACGAACACGTCATTGTACCCGTCGTTGTTGGGCGTGAACGCGTTGGGCACATGGACCAGGAGGGCGCAATCCTCCTCCTGGATCACGATCTCATCCTGGGATAGGCCGCAGGGGCCTTCCGCTTCCACCGAGTAGACGCCGGGCCGCAGCACCAACAGGGTCCGTGACGTGCTGCCCGTGTTCCAGAGCAGGTCGCTCCAACCGGGGCCGGCATCCAGCACCAGTTGATCACCTGTGCACAGCCCCTGGTCCGGCCCCAGGTCCAAGGCCATGCCCGGGTCCACGAAAGTGATGCCGACCTCGTCCGTGGTCTGACAGCCGTTCCCCGTCAGGGTCACGGAGAACACGCCGTCCCCGGTAACGACCAGGCTGTCCAGGGCGGAACCGTCAGACCAGAGCACATCGGCCCCCTCCGGATCCACGGCAAGGACCACGGTGTCACCCAGGCAGGCCGTCAGGTCATCCCCCAGATCGGGGGTCGCCAGGTCCACGGCCACTACCTGCACCGTGTCGGACAGGAAGCAGCCGTTCACTTCCACGACGGCCCAGAACGTTCCAGGGCCGGACACGGTCAGGTCGGGGTCCTGCGAGCCGTCGGACCAGGTGATGCTTCCCGGCGCGGCACCGGAGACGATCACCACGTTGTCCTGGGGGCAGATGTCCAGGTCAGGGCCCAGGTCGAACGCCGTCGCGTTCACCACGTCGACCAGGATCGTATCCGAAGCGTCGCAACCGTTCAGCGACACCTCCACCCAATACGTCCCGGCCGAGTTCACGGTGAGGCTGGGTTGTGCGGTGCCATCGCTCCACAGATAGTCGGCACCGGCTTGCAACACGTCCAACACCAGGTCCTGGCCCGAACAAAGCGTCGTGTCCGGACCCAGTTCCGCGGTGACCTGCAACACGGCATCGATCACCAGGGTATCGCTGGCCGGACAGCCGGAGACCGTGACCTGCACCCAGTAGGTGCCCGCCTGGGAGGCCGTGAAGGTCGATTGCCCCGACCCATCCTGCCAGAGGTAGGAGCCGCCGCTCACGAAGGCGTCCATCAGCAGGGTCTGACCGGCGCACAGGGTGGTGTCCGTCCCCAGGTCCACCGCCGGCGGAGCCTGCACCGCAACAGCGATCGTATCCGAAGCCTGACAGGCCCCCAGGTCCACCTGCACCCAATAGTCCCCGGCGGTGTTCACGGACAGGGTGGCCTGGTCGCTGCCGTCGCTCCACAGGTAGGTGGCCCCGGCCTGGGCCACGTCCAGTTGAAGCGTGTTGCCCTGACAGATCGTGGTGTCGGTCCCGAGGTCCACCACAGGGACCGGGGCCATGGACACCACCACCGTATCGCTTGCCGAGCAACTACCCAGGTCCACCTGGGCCCAATAGGTGCCTGCCGTGCTGATGACGAGCGCACCTCCGATCGCCCCTGTGCTCCACGTGGTGGTGCCTGTGGCCGGCGGCTGCAGGGTCAGCGTGCTTCCCATGCAGAGCGTGGTGTCCATGCCCAGGTCCACCACGGGTGGCGGCTGGAAGGTGACAAGGATCGTGTCCGCCGCGGTGCACGGGCCGAGCGTTGCCTGCACCCAATAGCTTCCCGAGTTCTGCACCTGGATGGAGGCACTGGTGGCCCCGGTGGACCAGAGCAGGGTCGATCCGGGCGCGTTCGCGTCGAGTTGAAGCACCTCGCCGACGCACAAGGTGGTATCCGGTCCGAGCAATGGGGATGGTGCCGGGAGTACGTTCACCAGGACGGTGTCCCGCACCGAGCAGTTCCCGGATCCCGCCTCCACCCAGTAGGTGCCTGCGGTGGACACCTGCAGGGTGGGTGTGTTGGCACCCGTGCTCCAGAGGTAGCTGGTGGCACCGGGCAGGGTGCCGTCGAGCAGTACCTGTTCACCCTGGCAGAGCACCACGTCAGGTCCCAGGTCCAGCGCGGCCTGCGAGACGAAGGCCACCTGGATGGTGTCCCGCCCCGGACAGGCTCCGCCCACTTCCACCTCGACCCAGTAGGTGCCGGGCTGGTCCGCGAGCAGGGTCGGTGCAGTGCTTCCGTCCTGCCAGAGGTAGCTGGCGCCCGGCGTGGTCGCGTCCAGCAGCACGCTCGCCCCCGGGCACAGGGTCGTATCCGTACCCAGGAAGACCGCCGGCGCCTGAAGCACGGAGACCTGGACCTGATCGGTGCTGCTGCAGCCGGACTGGTCCACGGTAACCGAGTAGTTGCCGGCCGTGTTGACCTGGATGGTGGGGCCGCCCCCCCCGGTGTTCCATTGGTAGCCGGTGGCCCCTGGCACGCTGGCGTCCAGGGTCAGGCTGGTACCGCTGCAGATGGTGGTGTCCGGTCCCAGGTCGACCGGGGTCACCGTGGCATAGGAAACGAGCACGGTGTCCTGGTCGATGCAGTTGGACCCGTTGGTCACGGTAACGTGGTACGTGCCGGCCTGTGAAGCGAGGAGGGTGCTGCCCATGCTGGCATCCTGCCAGAGGTAGGATACACCGGGTGCCGTGGCGTCGAGCAGCAGGGAGGCACCCGGGCACAAGGTGGTATCGGGCCCCAGGTCCACCGTCGGTGCCGGAAGCGATCCGATGGTGATGGCGTCCATGCTGGAGCAGCCGTTGCTCGTCACGGTCACGGAATAGTTCCCCGGTCCCACCTGCAGGGTGCCGCTGGTGGCCCCCGTGTTCCACAGGTAGGAGGCGCCCGCCGAGGTGGCGTCCAGGGTGGTGGTGGTGCCCGGACAGAGGTCGAGGTCGGGCCCGAGGTCGACGACGGGAGCCGGAAGCAGGTCCACGACCACGGTGTCCGATCCGGGGCAACCGGAGGGCCCGGCCACCTCCACCCAGTACGTGGCGGAGACCCCAGGGCTGATCGTGGCGCTGGTGGCCCCGGTGCTCCAGAGGTATCCCAGGGCCCCGGGCGTGGTGGCATCGAGCACCACCGGGGTTCCTGCGCAGGTGCTGATGTCGGGTCCCAGGTCCACCACGGGCACGGGAAGCACGCTCACGTCCACCGCATCGGTCATCACGATCTGCGCGGAAACGGAAATGTCATCGATCCCAAGGTCATGGCCCACGCCGGAGGTGTTGATCATCCGCAGGCAGATGTCCGCGCTGGTCTGTCCCACTCCCGCGGTCCAGGTGGTCGTGTACGTGTTCCAGGTACCGAGGAACCCGGTGACCTGCATGGCCGGTTGCGCCGCTCCATCGATCACCCATTGGATGTTGGCCGGACCCACATCGGACAGGTTGGCGGCCTGGTAGCTGAGGGTGTAGGTCTGCCCGGGGCATACGGTGATCGTCTGGCACCAGAAGTTCCAGAAGAACTGGAACAGGCCGGCGTTCACCATCAGGAACTGGTTGCCGAAGCCCTGCCAGAACGGATGGTACTGCCCGGCGTTGGAACCGATGTAGTAGTTGCCCTCCTGTTGCAGGTTGGGGTTGTAGTTGTAGAACGTGCTGAACCCGGTGTTCCCGGCACTGAAATCACCGTTGTTCACCAGGTTCCCGGTGTCGTAGGTGATCTGGCAGGAATACGTGCCGGCGGTCTGGACGGAGATGGACGAACCGGTCGCCCCCGTGCTCCAGAGGTAGTTCGCATAACCACCTGGCGCTGAAATGGTGGCGGAAGCCCCGTCACAGATCACCTGGTCGGGGCCCATGTTGAAGGAGCACTGGGGCTGTGCCCAGGCGGCCCCCCCCAGAAGGAGGAATGCCAGCACGCCCAGGCCGCTTCCATTTCGTGCTCCGATCGCCATCTCTTCCAGCGGTGCAAATTACATGCCCAGGACGTCCTCAGCGGCCGGAATGACGCCTGACCATGAACACGGTGTTGATGCGTTCCATGTGCATCTCGCGGCATTCCGCGCTCCAAGTACGCAGGTGGCCGCGAAGTCCGGCGATGCGTCCGGCCTGCTCCGGGTTCCTGGAAATGGTGTTCCAGAGCACCAGGCCCCCTGGAGAGGTCCTCTGCATCACGGCGTTCACCGCTTCCCCGTTCTCCCAGCCGGGTGGGATGTCGAGGTCCTCGAACACGTCCACGACCACCAGGTCGTAGGTGGCATGCAGCCCCTCCAGACCGGACAGCGCATCACCCTGAACCACCCGGAGCGCCTCGACCTTGTCCAGACCGAAGTGTTCCCGTCCCCACTGGATCATGAGCGGATCGTCCTCCAGGGCGGTGATGGGGGTGTCCAGGCCCAGCTCCTGCCGCAGGATGTGGACCACACTGCCGGTGCCCAATCCCAACAGCAGCACGGAGCCCGCCTCCCGGACGGCCCCCTCCGCTTCGGCCAGGACCCGTTGCCACACCCGGTGCAGGGCGCCATGGCTCTGGTTCGCCTGGTCCGAATTGACCACCAGCCGCCCGTTCTCCCACGTGAGCTCGAGCGGGCCATGTGCTCCCTTCCCTCGAGCGACCCGGACAGGCCACAGATAACTCAGCCAACGGGCGGAGACCATGGTGCAAAGGTGCACCCGCCGGGGCGTTGCCCGCTATCTTCGGCCCCCTTGACGGCGATCACCCGATACAAGCTCCGCAAGCTTCTCAAGTACGGGCTCATCACGCTGGCCGTGGCGTGGATGCTCACCTTGTTCAGTGGTGATCGGGGCCGCACCTACTTCGGTGCCTGGTCGTTGCTGGGACTGTGGACCGGTGTGCTCGAGGAGTTCTTTCTGGGCCGGCGTTTCCGTGCCCTGGCCATCCCGCTCCAGATCCTGGGCAAGGTGCTGTTGGTGAACCTGTTCACCGTGCTGCTGCTCTCGCTGGCCCTGATCGCCGAGCCTGACGTGCTGCTGCCCGGCTTCGACGATCAGCCGTTGCACGTGGGCGGACTCTTCGCGCAGGCCTCCTTCTACCGGATGGCCCTCCGTGTCGCGGTGGTCTCGTCCATCGCGATCGTGGTGGTGCAGCTCGAGGAGCTGATGGGGCGCCGCATGTTCCTGGGCCTGTTGCTCGGCCGCTATGACCGTCCCACCGCCGAGGAACGGATCGTGCTCACGATGGACCTCGTGGGCAGTACGGCCCTGGCCGAACGCTTGGGCGACCTGCACTACTACCGGTTCCTGAACACGACCTATTCGTTGATGACGGACGCCCTGCTCCGCAACGAGGCGGACATCCACAAGTACATCGGCGATGAGGTGATCTTCACCTGGCCCATGCGCACGGGACTTCGCGAAGCGAACTGCCTGGACCTCTATTTCGATATCCAGGACCGGATCCAGGACCATGCGGCCGAGCTGGAGCAGGAGTTCGGTGTGGTGCCGGAGTACCGCGGTGCGCTGCACGGCGGGCGGCTGATCTCCGCGCAGATCGGGCACATCAAGCGGGCGATCGATTTCAGTGGCGACGTCATGAACACGGTCTCCCGCATGCTGGGCCTGTGCAAGAGCATGAAGGCCCGGTTGCTGGTGAGCAGCGGGCTCCTTGAGCGCATTCCCGACCCGGGCTCCCGGTTCCGCTTTGGAGAGGAGCAGGTGATGCCGGTCCGGGGCCGGAAACGGGAGCTCTCCGTCCGCAGCGTGGACCGCATCGCCCCCGAGCCATGATCCGTGCCCTTCAGCTGCTGTTCCTGATCGCGCTGGCCTCGCACGGCCGGGCCCAACAGCTCGTTCCCTTCAGCATGCCGGACGGGCGCTTCGTGGCCTGGGACCAGGGAAGGTTCGAGGTCCTCGCGGAACAAGCCCCAAGGGCGATCTACCCCGGCGCCGGACCGGTCGTGTTCCTGGACCATCAGGAGGGCCTGATGGCCGTGGAGGATGAGCTCCGCAAGGTGAGGTCGCTGCAACGACCACCCGTGGACACCGTGCTCCGGAGCGGGCGGCTCGTGGCCTGGAGGTCCGGCGATTCCCTCAAGGTCCACGCCGGCGGACGTGTGCATGTGCTCGCCGGACAGGCCGGGCGCTTCACCGTGGGCGACAGCCTCGTGGTCTTCCACGACAAGGCCGATGCGCAGTTGAAGGTCTGGTGGCGCGGTGGCGTGCAGGTGGTGGCCGAGGTCGGCCGGGAGGCCGGAGGTCCCCAGTGGGTGAACGGGTCGAACACCCTGCTCTTCCATGATCGATCGGCAGGTCGCCTGGTCCTCTTCCACCGGGGTGGTCTGCACCTCCTGTGCGATGATTGCCCGAACGCACGCGTGGCCGCTGGCGGTGATCTGGTCGCTTATGTGGATGGACAGGATCGGTTCCAGGTCTGGGACCATCGCGGCGTCCAGGAGCTTTCCGGTGCCCCCCCAAGGCAGTTCCAGGCCGGGCTGGGTCTGGTGGGCTTCACGGACCTGGCCGGCCGGCTGCGGGTGTATCGGGATGGTGAGGTGGTCACGTTGACGGATACCATGCCCAGCATGTTCCGGGTCTCGGACAGCACCTTGGTCTTCGTGGAGCGCGGGGCCTGGCGCACCGAAGTGGGCGGCTCATCCCTCACCCTGTCGGAGCACATTCCCGAACACTGGGAGGTGCGCGGGGGCACCATCACCTGGCTGGACCTCGATCGGGGGATCCGGCGGTCCACCGGCGGACGGGTGGTGCGCCTCACCAAGGACGGGGCCTATCCCTGGTTCGAGGTCCACGGGCAGGCAGTGCTGTTCCCCGGCCATCGGGGCGAACGCTTCATCTGGCAGGACGGCCGGACGGACGTGTTCTACTGACCGTTCCTGGGCTCCACGGTCCACAGACCCACGGCCTGCCGCTTGCCCTTCAGCTCGATCTCACCGATCTCCCGGCGCTCAAAGCGCTCGGCCGGCGGACGCATCAGGTCCAGCAGCTCCTTGCTGATCAGGTTGTCCACTCCGTAGGCGTTGCAGCTGTTCTGGATGCGTGCGGCGGTGTTCACCACGTCACCGCTGAAGATCAGCTCCTTCTTCACCAGCCCCACCTGGCCCATGGTCACCGGTCCGTAGTGGAAACCGGCCTTGAAGATGGGTGCGATGCCCCAACGGGCCTGGTAGTCCGGGGAGCGCTCCTTCAGCTTCCGGCGGATGCGGAAGAAACAGCGCAGGGCCCGCTGCTTGCGGATCCCCCGGCGCAACGGCCAGCTCACGCTGATCTCGTCGCCCACGTACTGGTAGATCTCCCCGCCGCTGTCGATGATCGGGTCGGTGATGTCGGCATACACCCGGTTCAGCAGGGCGAAGTACTTCACATGCCCCAGCTGTTCGGCGATGGAGGTGGAGGAGCGCATGTCCAGGAACATGAACACCCGAAGCTCGGTGCGCGGCTTGTCGTACCGCCCCAGCAGGTGGTCGATGCCGCCGCGGCCGCCCTGTTGATCGTTGATGCGGACCATGAGCATGGTGCCGCCCACGAGCAGGACCCAGAACACGCACTGGCCGGCGAAATGAAGGCTCATCACCCGGTCGTTGAAGGCCACGCTTGCGTCCTCCCCGGTCAGGAGTTCAGGCAGGAAGGCGTTCACCGCCGTCACCACCAGCACCACCAGCACGGCCATCAGCCCGAAGGCCTTGATGAAGTTCAGCCGCCGCAGGCGGTCGCGCAGCAGGAAGATGTACACCCCGCCACCCACCAGGCCGGCCAGGGCGAACCGCCAGAAGTGCTGGTCCAGCAAGCGTTTCAGGTCACCGGGCACACCGTGCCGCGCCAGCACGTTGTCCTCGAACAGCGCGCTCACCAACCCCACCACCACCCAGGCCAGGGTGATGCGGAGCGTACGTCGGATGCGCAATTGAAGACGGGCGGCGTCCATGATGAAAGGCCGGCAAAATTACCGCCGGCAGCGCTCTCCATGTGAAGCCGGGGTGAACACGGGACGAAGGTCACGTTAAGCTTGATGGCCCGGGGTACCTTTGCCGCCATGGCGCGGTGGTCTGTGCTCCCGACCCTTTTGCTCTTCGTGCTCGGCCCGTGGACCGAGGCGCAGGCCTTCTACATCCAGTTGCACGGTCAGGTCACGGACTACTTCAGCGGGGACGGGCTCAAGGACATGCAGGTGCGTCTGGTGAAGGACAGCATCGATCGGGAGACCGTGGTCACCGGCCGGAATGGCGAGTACGAGCTGATCCTGGAGCGGGGCTACGAGTACCTCGTCTGGTTCTCCGGCCAGGGCCGCGTAACGAAGCATGTGCGCATCGACACGCGTGAGGTGCCCCCGATCCCCGATGTGCCGTTCTACGACATGGACCTCCAGATGACGATGTTCCTCTGGATCGACGGGGTGGACTTCAGCATCCTGGAAAAGCCCGTGGCCGAGGCCCATTACCGGCACAGCATCCGCAACCTGACCTGGGACACCGAGCATACCGAACGGGTCCGCCGGGAGCTCTCGCGGGTGATGGCCCACTACGAGCACGCCTTCCACAAGCACAAGGGGGTGAAGGGGACATCGAGCGGGTCCGGGACCAGCCGCCGCAAGCGCAAGCGCGTCGATTTCTAATTGCGGAAGGCGGCCACCAGCTTCACGGCCTCCACCGCTTCCCGCACATCGTGCA
>ERZ795048.1852-NODE-1852-length-18095-cov-29.394069_pt1 | contig 18095 bp, 11 predicted proteins | sample MGYA00375132_ERZ795048 | MGnify/ENA primary metagenome ERZ795048 (study PRJEB30177, sample SAMN05720225) | activated sludge metagenome | isolation source: Anaerobic digester | place: Hong Kong | collected 2014-12-17 ...
GGGTGGGGCTCCCGCGTGAAAAATGGTGCGACCCCTATTCAAAATTCGTTAGAGATTACAATATCGAGATTGCGCGCGAGACAGCAAAACTCGGGTTTGATGAAATACAGTTTGACTACATACGGTTCCCCACAGACGGCCCAACGGGGCGATGCCTTTACAGGTACAGGGAGAAAGATGATACATTCAAGTCGGAGATACTTGGAGATTTTCTGCAGCAGGCGAGACAGGAGTGCGGTGTACCTGTTTCTGTTGATATATACGGATTTAACGCATGGTACAGGTTCGGGAACATCATAGGTCAGGATATACAGTTTTTATCACGATTCGTTGATGCTGTTTATCCAATGGTTTACCCGTCCCACTTCTGTGCTTCATTCTATACACGTTTTTCTGACGCTGAGAGGCCATACTGGATTGTCCGGGACAGCGCCATACGTTCAATATATCACGCACGGGGGAGAACAGTTATACGGCTATGGATCCAGGGGTGGAACTATCTCTCTCCGACATGGGGCCCTGACTATATTCTGAAGCAGGTTAAAGGTGTACATGACGGCGGCGGTCTTTCATATTCATTCTGGAATCCCGGTGGTGACCACACAATGGTTGATAAGGCTTTTAACGGGAGGAAGCCTTAATATTATCTTAAAATGATCATGGTAATTTAGAGACATGAAACCACAGATGAGGCTAAAGCAAAGAGCGGAGCTGATAAAAAAGGATTTGCTCTCTCTGCACTTTGCATACCTGAATCCCGCTACCGGATGGCTGCCCAAAAGCATTATTCTCCTGACTTTCGCCTATGCGCTAAGCCCCATTGATCTAATACCTGATTTTATTCCGGTGCTTGGTTATATTGATGACCTTCTAATAATACCGGCGCTTATATCTCTTTCAATTAAACTGATACCTGATGATGTTATGCATGATGCAAGAAATAAAGCTGATAAGACAGAAATAAAACTCAGGAAGCGGTGGTTTTTCGGATTTATTTTTATAATACTATGGATAATGATTTTACTGCTTGTGATAAATCTGTATTCAAACACTGCAAGCGGCTGACAAATACATAATTAATAAGCCGGATACAGTTTACACAGCCAATAAAACAGTTGACCGTTATTAACATTTAACATATAAATTCTTTATACTATAAATAACTGTAACTAAGCAATAATACAGTTATGAAAACCGTAAACTTTCTTTAAAATTCAAAAAAGCTGAATTGTAGAGCATAAATTTTTTTACCGGATTGCGAACCGGAAAAAACGGGAACTGTTAAAACTATGAGTTTAAAAGACAGAGTATATAAATCAATCGGTTTTAAAATAATTGCCTTCTATATACTCCTGTCACTTATTAATCTTTCATTTGTCATATCCATAATATTTGAGAACCAGGTCGATACAATCGGGAAAAACACAATGCTCGAATCTGAAAAACAGATTTCTGAACTGATTGGAGCAATGAAAAAATTCACTGTTGAGATGAAAAAAGGGAACCTGTTTGAGACAGCATCTGAAAATGAAGCGTTACAGCAGCTTGTAAAAATTATTGATCTTCATTTCAGGGAGTACCTTATTATCTCTGAAAAAGATGCCATACTCCACAAATCGACACAAAATGAAGAACTCCCCGAATCTTTCAAAGAGGACACTCTCCGAGCCATGACGGCATCTGCTTTTTCAGGGAAAGATTATTACCTGAGGATAGATGAAGGTAAAAAAAATGTTAACTTTTATATTCCTCTGAATGATTTTTATCCCGGGAATTCAATTCTGCTCATAAAAAAAGATATAAGCGCATTGAACAGGTCACTTGCAGATCTTTACAAGCAGGTTTCATATGTAATACTGGTGGTAGTTTTTTTTCACTTAGTTTTCGCCGGATTTCTTTACCTGTCTTTCATTCTCCCTCTTAAAAGCCTGGTGAAGGCTGCTGAAAACTTTTCAGCAGGGGACATGACTGCCCGCGTTAAACTCCCGGGTAAAAACTTCGAGCTGAAAGCCATTGCCTCCGCTTTCAACAACATGGCTGAGTCTGCTCACAACAGTATCTTATCTCTTTCCACGGAAATCGAGTCAGCAAAAAACAACAACCGGAAAAAAGAGAAGAGCACAACACGGGATGAACTGACCGGCCTTCTTAACAGTAATTATCTTAACGAAAGAATCGATGAAGAAATAGATCGTGGAAAATTATTAAACAGTGAGTTTTCTCTGATGCTGATTGATATAGATGATTTCAGCAGGATAAATGCTATTTACGGAAAGCAGACAGGAGATATAATACTGCTTGAGACAGCAAAAAAAATAACAAACTGCTGCAGTAAAAGTTATATAGCGGCCCGTATTACAGATGATGAATTCGCGATACTCTCTACCGGACCGGGGGTATCAGGTATCACAGATGCTGCTGAAAACATAAGAAAGATTGTGGAAGAAAACAGTATTGTGACACCGGATGGAAATTTTTCAGTAACAGTGAGCATTGGAATAGCTACATTCAATCCGGCTGAACAGGAACTGCAGTTGAATCCGGAGAATATATTCAAGTCAGCTTTGTCAGCACTTTCAAAGGCTAAAGCCGGAGGAAAGAACAGAGTTGAATTCAGATAATAAATCTATCTCATCACTTAAAGATAAATCCTTTAAGATCTTTATGGTCTTTATACCGATGCTCATTGCCGGATATCTTTTTTTCGTAAATAAGATTGTAATATCCATACGCCTGAATGAATTGAAAACATACCTTCAGGAGACTGATAAAAATGAAGGGGGCATCGATCATATTGCCCTTATTGCGACATATGAGATACATAAAAAAATCTACGAGGAAAGAATATCTCAGGATGATGCTGACACGGCCGAAAACAAAATCAGCTCACTCTCTCTCCCTATCAGGCATGCCCCTGAAGAATCCGGAGATATCAGCAGTGCAATTAAACTCCCTGCACTTTATATAATAAATTTTAACCGCAAAGTTCTCGGAAAACCTCCAGTAAATTTTCATAGAAGCAATGACAGGGAGTTCAAAGTGCTTGATGAAGCATATTATTATGAAAGAAATTTTATGTTTAAACATGCAATAGCCCGGTATGATAAAGCTCTCGAAAGCCGCAATTTCAGCTCAAGCTACAGGTCAAGCATACTTCTGCGGCAGGGTTACTGTTACGCCCTTACGGAGGATCATAATATGGCGATGAAGAATTACAATACAATTATAAAAGATTACAGCCAGGAGAGCAGCGCAATAACCGCATCCATCCTGATAAGATATCTTGAAGGTTTTTCTCTTGCAAGAGAGAGAGTGCTTACCGGAGAATCTGACCCGGTTTTAAAAAGCCGCAAACTGGTGAGCCTCCTTGCATATAAACAAGCTCTTAAGATAATTGAAGATTTTGAAAATAAAGCATCACAGTCTGAACTGCCATCCATTCAATATTTCAAAGCAAGATGCTATAGCGGTCTTGGTGAGCCTCAGAAAGCTGTTGAAAACTACCTGAAGGTTATCACTTCTGCACCAGCTTCGCCTTACGCAAAGTATTCCAACAGAAAAATCTACATGATTGGAAAGTCAGCAGGCGGGGATAATAAGATAGTTGAGTTGTCAAAAAATATCAACAGTAGACTGAACGACCCGGTTCTTACTGAATTTATTACTACAGAGAAAGATACCTGTTCGAATGATATACCTATAGCATCTGATGTAATTACAGTCAATATACCTGATGGCCTTAAAGACAAAGTTCAGAAACTTACCAGTACTGGTGTTCAAAAAACAGAAACTCTTCTTATAATTACCACAAGCGATGGAAACAGATTCATCGGGAGACTCATAGAAAAAAACATTGACTATATTTCTTTAGAGACCAGCATCGGGAGAATAGATGTAAAAAGGGACAAAATTACTAAGGTTACTGAACAGGAATGACATGCGCTTATCCCGTACACTGGCGGTTATATTAATAACTGCCGCTATAATATCCCCGGCGCTTTACGCTGATATAGTTATTACAAAAGACGACATGATTCTTAATGGTAAAATCATTGAGGACAAAAAACCTGCACACATTATATTCGCCAACTATCATGGCACATTTACAATAAAATATAAAATGATAAAGAAGATCCACAGAACTGAAAGTTTTGAGGATGATATAGAAATATTCAGGGATATGGGAAAAGAGGTCAGTGAGACGGAGATAAAAAAGAATTACATTGCCGGAGAGGAAAAGCTTGAGAAACTTTTACAAAAAGAGGAAAAGAAAAAACAATCACCAAACCGGGATACTGGATCTTTTATTCTTATGTTTGATGCTTTCTGTGATAAAAACTTCGGTAAACTGGATTCAGTTCTCCCCTACAGCGCCGGTGCAGCTTTATCCGCTGAATTTAAGATTGATGCTTTAAAAAAATATCAACTCCACGGAATTGACAGTGAAATTGTTTTTTATTATTCCTCCAATGATGACAGGAGCATCAGGGGTTTGAATACATCAGCAGGTCCGCTATGGCAGATACCGGTCACATTATACAACTATAGTCTAAATTTTAATATTTCCGCTCTTATGGGGGGGGGATGGTACGCTGTAAAAAACGATGAAACCGCGAAGGAGGCTTCTTCTGTTAAGTGGAACCTCGCAGTTCATGCAGGCCCCGTTTTCAGATTCGATTCTGTTGTAATATCAGCTCAGCTGCGGCTGAACTATATTCATGACGGGACTGCTCCGATGAAAGGGGCCGGTTTAACCATTGGTGCAGGGTATGCTTTTTAATAATAAAATAATTATTATACTAATATTCATCATGATTGCATTTACAGGATGCGGTTCTGAATTTGAAACATTACTGGATGGTAAAACCTCAACCAGGAATTATACATTTTCATGGAATGAGTTTAGTGGAATCTACTGGTCAGAAGCCGACGGGACCATACATAGAATTAATTTTAACGGCACCGGGGAGGAGATACTAAGAGTATCATCAAACATTCCCCTTGACATTGCAATTGATACAAATAATTCCCGGATTTTCTGGACAGAGTACACAGGCTCGGCGTACCGTATATGCAGGGGAGGATTTAATGAGGACGATACAGTTGTTGTATACACCTCAAGTTATGGCCCAACCGCAATTGCTATCGATAATTCAGCAGGAATCATTTACTGGAACGAATATCAAACAGCTTCCAATCATCATGATATATGGAGATGTAATATAACAGATGAATTATTAACAGGAACGAAATGGTTCAATGAACTGGCTAATAACAATAATTATACATACTCTATGTGTATCAGTACAACCGGAAATTTCTATATAACAGCAAATACATATTACGACACAGGAATAACCCTCGGAAGCAACAATGCGGGATCGCCATACCTGGGCACGACTGCATTATCGGATTCAGATAACTTGATAACTTCTCTTAACGGACCAACGGCAAATTCCGTGCCGTTTAAAGGTATAGCAACCGATGGCACTTATATTTATTTTGCAGCTAACACAAATCATGGCACCTGGCCGAAACGGATATCACGTGCCGGGTTGGATCTTATAGTCAGCGATGAAGGCTGGCTATACCAGAATGTTTCGGATATTCAGAAGATTACTATTGATCTTACGAATCACAAAATATACTGGACATCTCAGACAGACAAACGCATTTACCGCGCTGATCTTAATGTTGCAGCACCTAACGGTACCGCTGAGCTATTTATAACACTGGAAAACACTCCTACCGGAATCTGTATTTCACAATGATCACAACCGGTTCAGGAAAAATACTTTTTGAGAAACTCATCCAGCGGCAGCGGGCGGGAGAAATAATATCCCTGAAAATTATCGCATCCGATATTTTTAAAAAATTCGACCTGTTCCTTTTTTTCAAAACCTTCAGCAACAACTTTAAGTTTAAGAGAATGAGCGAGATTCATGATGTGCGATGCAACAGCTTCATTTTTAGGATCACCGGGTATTGACTGAACAAAAGCCATATCAATCTTAACAATATCAACCGGGAGCTTTGACAGGTATGATAGAGATGAGTAACCTTTACCGAAATCATCTATTGCTATTTTAAATCCCTTTTCCTTAAGGTTCAGTATACTCTGCCGTCCTGTTTCAAAATTTTCAATAAGCGTATTTTCGACAACCTCAAGTGTTATCTGAGACGGATCTATACCGTGCTGAACAGAAAACGAAAAAAGAAAATCACTATATGCGGGATTTACAAGCTGGTTTGAGGAGAGATTTATACTTATGCCGAACCTTTTATTTATGCGCATCTCCAGGTCATGAAAAGCCTTGCGTATAACCATATCATCTATATCTTTAATAAGTCCGGCTTTTTCCATCAGGGGGATAAACTCTCCAGGCCCGCCGATTGCGGGGTCTGCATTTGTACAACGCAGAAGTGATTCCGCATATACAAGATTCCCCTCAGCGTCAACAACCGGCTGATAAAACAGTTCGAACTGATCGTTGCTTATACTTGCCCTCAGCAGGCTTACAATACCGATTCTCCGTGTGGTATGTTCAGCCATCTCCCGTGAAAACACCCTGTATGTATTTTTGGTCTCTTTGGCATTGCGTATAGCGCTATATGCATTAGTCAGTACAGAGTTTATACTATCACCGTCGCGCGGTATCCGGATTATACCGATACTCACAGTCACGACATGGGACACTCCTCTTACATTGAAAGGGTTACGCATAGAAGATATTATCCTGCCGGCAATAATTCCCGCCTCTTCATCAGACATCGTATCCTTTAATGCAAGGACGAAATCATCTCCGCCGATCCTGTAGAGCCTGCCGTAAGATAAAAATAATTCAAGCAGTCTGCCGGAGAATAACTTCAGTATCTCATCTCCCGTTTTTTCCCCGAATGATTCATTAATATTCTGAAAATCATCAATATCAATAAATATCAGGGGGAGATCGCTTTCGCCGGATAATTCAATCTGAAGATCATTTATAAAGCTGTTTCTGTTATGAAGGCCGGTATCCTTATCTTCGTAGAGAATGCGTTTAAGGTCTTTTTCAATGTTAATAAATTTCTTTGCATTATCAACCAGTATATCTATAAGGCTGAAGGTGTTCAGCAATAATAGTATTGCAATACCTGTACTCATATAAGGTAAATATAAATTTATAAAATTCGAATTGCCGCTGAAAAACAGTATATCGAATAAGCTGCTTAATATAAAGTAGGCCATGATAATGAGGGAAATATATATCTTTGTGACAGGGTAAAGAACCCTGTTATGAATTTTCGAATAATAAATCGCGGCAATAACATAAATAATATAAAAAGCCAGAACTATATTTTTTAGAAGGAGAAGCGGTGTAATCCCATGTATAATGCCTATTGTACGATAATTTATCTTTACGCCTGCTTCCCCTATCATTAATTCAGGGCTGTATAATGAAAGTGACAGAATCACAATTGAAAAAACAATGGCTGTTACGAAAAGAATTTTATTTAATCTCAGCAATCTGTTTTTCAATACAAGGAGCCGGTCCGCGGTGAATGGCATTGATATCACAAACAGTAAAAGAGAGAGCTCTCTTATTAAAATAAAAACCCTCGCAGCACCATTATCGCCGGTAAGCATATAATTAAGAACAGCGGCCGTATCCCCTGTTACGTAAAGCAGCGCTGATGTGCCCACAAGAATATGATTTATAACCACTTTTCTGCCGGTTATAAAATAGATATATATAAATTTTACAAAAGAATAAAATGTAAATCCTGAAAGGAATATGGAGATACATATATACGCCAAAGGGATGTTATTCCAGCTATTCATCGGAAAAATGATCTGTGTAAAAAGGCCTGTGTCAAGAAAAATATCCCTGCTGATGAACAACAGCCAGTACATTCACAGATTCTAAATCTATTGACAAATAACCCCTTTTTTTTAAATGTTCATCAATATTAAACTCAGGAAACAGATTATGGAAAATGGAATAATATCATATTCAGATAAAAAACTAATAGTCCCGGACAGGCCTGTAATCCTTTACATCGAAGGTGACGGAATCGGCCCTGAGCTGTGGCAGGCGACACGTCCTGTGCTTGATTCTGCTGTGCGCAAAGCGTATAACGGCAGCAGGGAGATAGAGTGGAAGGAAACTCTGGCCGGGGGTAAAGCTTTTGAAAAGACCGGGGAATACCTCCCTGCTGAAACCATAGCAGCGATCGGAAAATATAAAGTTGCGATAAAAGGGCCGCTCATGACTCCGGTGGGCGGAGGGATAAGAAGCATAAACGTTGCACTCCGTCAGAAATTCCATCTTTACGCTTGCATCCGACCTGTTAAATATTTTAACGGTGTTCCAAGCCCGGTTAAAAATCCTGATGCTGTAGACATGATAATCTTCAGGGAGAATATGGAAGATCTCTATTCCGGTATAGAATGGAAATCAGGCACCGGGGATTCCGCGAGGATACTCTCTTTCCTTAAAGAGAACATGAACATTTCACTTCCTGCTGATTCAGGAATTGGTGTTAAACCTATAAGTGAATGTCATACAAAAAATATTGTCCGCAAAGCTATGGAGTACGCGATTGAACATCATCGCAAATCAGTCACAATAATGCACAAAGGAAACATCATGAAATTCACAGAGGGTGCTTTCCGTGACTGGGCCTACGAAGTCGCTCTTGGTGAATACAGGGAACATGTAGTAACCGAGAAAGAGGCTAATGACGGAGCTGATATTTCAGGTAAAGTAATTGTACGCGACAGGATTGCGGACAACATGTTTCAGGAGATTATAATAAAACCTGCAATTCATGATGTAATAATCGCGCCGAACCTGAATGGCGATTATATCTCTGACGCGCTCGCAGCACTGGTGGGCGGACTCGGCATTGCACCCGGCGCGAATATTGGTGATGACTACGCAATCTTTGAAGCTACACACGGCACAGCGCCTGACATTGCGGGCAAAGATATGGGGAATCCCGGCTCGCTGATACTCTCAGGTGAGATGCTGCTGCGGTTCCTCGGATGGGATAAAGCTGCGGAACTGGTGCTGAGCGCTTTTGAAAAAACGATAAGTGAAGGCAGAGTCACGGGAGATCTCGCAGCGCAGATGTCCGGAGTTAAATCTTTAAGCTGCTCAGAGTTCAGTAAAGCTGTAATAGAAAATATCGGATAGCATCAGAAGATCCGGCTCTTCATCGCAAGCGGGCGTGCCGGATCTGTAACGGCATTTATCTTCACAGCATAGGATGTCCGTGCCGCTATATCCTCATCAGTTATAAGATGAACATCAAGGAGTCCGCCGGTACTGTACCCTGTACGGAGATAGTTCATCTCCGCAAGGCTCAGGCTCCACCCTTCAAGCCATAGAAGAAGTCTTTCGCGTTGTTCCATGGTGCCGGTGAAATGCAGAAGCAGGTCAAGATCGCTGCATGGCCCCGCTGTTCCATTAACAGTTGAACCCATAACATAAACCCCCTTTACACCGAAACGTGAAGGTTCAAGCTGCGCTGCTATCTGCTCAGCCATATGCATACGCCAGCGCCAGAAATCATCAGACTGAGGTTCAACCTGTTTCGGTTTAATAACCCCGGATTCAACTGAAACTGCCGCTTCGGTAAAATAAGCCACGGCCTCACCAAGATCGGCATTGAGAAGAATTTTCAATATTTCTCCCCCTGTACGCCTCGGCACATCTATCACCCGTATAACATCTGAAAGGTGATCATACTCCGGTAAAACATCCGGGAGCATATTATCTGAACCGGTTAAGAAAATCTCGTTATATAACACCTCCCTGTCCTCGGGGTATAGAGGTATATAACGGATTCCGGTTTCAACAAGATCCTGAAAAAAATGAGTACCAAATGAAAGTTCAGGTGAATAAGCACCCTTTCTCGTTGAAATCTCTATAAGAACAGCGGTGTTGCAGATGTCAGCATAGGTGACCTGCACCCCTAACTTTATATCACCCCTGCTCCCCCAGCGCCCGGGCCCCATGAGTATAAACTGTTTTTTTGGTAGTATTGAATTAAGCCTGCCGACCGCTATCCCCACCTCGGCAAGCAGTGTACGGTTTTCAAGCTCACTGTATTTAGCAGGATTAACCCATACAATATGAGTTATATCCTGCACCCGTCCGTTCGAAATAAATCGCTTCGCATTAAAAAGTATTTTGTTTTCCTCAATATCATGAGGTATTGCACTTGGAGCAGCATCAACGTCAGAATTCTGCGGCCTGCACTGAAGCAGATAGAAATTATTTCCGTCAGAGGCAAACTCAATATCTACCGGCATGCCGAATCCCTCCTGCAGAGTCTGAACAATGGCATGCACCTGTTTCACAAACGGCGTCCTTGTTATAACTCCCTCAAATGTCATAAGGAGATCATCTTTACTGCAATTCAGATCAAAACGGGACGACGTATATATATGCCCGTCTCTGTACACTGATACCATCTGGTGGATATTCGGAATCTCTTCGCCGTACTCTTTCAGAAGTTCCGACAGTGGGATTGTTTCAAAACAGTTTTTATTCAGATTGATCACATCAATCCATGATGGGGAGTAGTGCCTTATTTCCTCGGGGCTGACATTTACCCTGAGCGCAGGCTGTCCCGGAGATATCATCACAGGGTAATCATTGCTGACCCTGTCAACCGCCCTTGTACCGAGGCCCGGCACAAGGCGTATGAGCCCGTCTTCACGCTTGAGCCTTGGTGACCAGCGGAACTCATTATTGCTGAAGGCTATACCTGCAAAGGCCGGGAAAAAATATCCCCCCGCTTTTACCCCCACAACCTCCTGTATCATAATCCCCATCTCTTCATGAAGATCGATAAGCCCCCGTTCCGACCGGTAAATTATAGGATCAGGTGCGAAAAGTGATGCGTAAACTTCAGAGATCGCGTCCAGCAGAGCATTAAACCGTGTCTCCCTGTCACCCTGATTGGCAAGGAAAAGACTTTTATATTTCCCTGAAAAAGCTGTGCCCACCCTGTCCTCAAGAAGGCTTGAACTGCGGACAATAATCGGATTCTCCCCCAGTTCATCAAGTGCGCTCAATATACCTTTTTTAATTTCAGATGGGAAATGAGCATTCTTGAAAAGCTGAATAATGTTGGGGTATTCTATCCGTATCTGCTCAGGATCTTTGTACTTCTGTTCATTAAGCTCTTCAAGGTCATTATAACGGAGAAATTCAGTGAGAGAATCTGCGGTGATGTACCATGTCGCGGGAGTCCGGACATTATTAAAAAGATCGCTCCCGTCAGCTGCCTTAAGTAATATGTGCTTTGCCATGAAAAGACCGGCGCTCTTACCGCCAAGCTTGCCGTTGCTTCCGGCATGATGAATTATCCGTGTAGTAAGTTCGAAGAAGTCATTTACCTCAAGATGCTTCTTCGCGATATTTATAAAATCGGTGCTGTCTGAAAAAAATCTGCGGATCAGGGAAATTCTGAGCCACTTCTCCGTGGAAGCGGCAAGGGCCATATCACTACCGGTCATAACCCGATAGCGCTGTATGGCATCAATTATTTCATTCAGTCTCGCGCTGCCTGAATCGATTGTCTTAACAAGGAAACCGGTTTTATTTTCGTTAATCCATTTCTGGATACATGACATGATCTCATTGTCGCTGAGGTTTTTTGAAGCAGTTATAAAAACCTGGTCGCTTGTCTCAAGTATACGGTCCCTTGACTGCTTCAGGCTCGGGCTGTTTGATTCAATCAGATTATCCGCGTCACTGCGGGTAAAATCAGAACCATATTTATTCAGCAGGAGTTTTGCGTCCTTTATCCCGTTCCAGAAAAGATGGTAAATCATTTTTCGCGCCATAAGATGATAAAGGTTCTCATCTGTCCTTCGGAGGAGCCCGGTTATGACCATCCATTCACGGTTAGTCTTGTCCGTTAGATCTTTCCCCGCATTTTCGAGTTCACGAAAGAGGAGTTGAAGTTTGCGGTGAAAAATCGTCTGGCTTATGCGGTCAGCAATAGTGGCAATAAGCTTGCGCTCTTTTTCAAGAAAATACCCGGTTTCAGAGGGGGTGACTTCCTGTGTGTATGATACTTCAATAAAGCCTGTAACTTTCTCTTCAATTCTTATTTCAGCAATATCAGCCCATTCTGTAGGAGTGTAACTCTCCTTTTTATATTCTATCCCCTGAAACAGGATGCGGGCCTGGCATATCTCCGGATACTGCCAGCCTGACGGAATTATATCAATAATCGACATGAACATGTCATGGAGTGAGCCGTTGTAGCAGGAGAGTATTTCTTCAACCTGATACAGACAGTTCAGCTCCTTTGCACGTTCACGGAGTATATTGATAAGCTGGTCTTTCTGCAGATTGGAATCAGTCATAACCTTTAACTGTACCTGACAGAAAAATATCCCTCAGATATCCTCTATCGAATTTTATTGACTACACCCATCCTCTTGATTTAACAGCTTTTGCAACCCTGTCAATAGCTATAACATAAGCCGCATCACGCATATAAAGTTTTTTACTCCTTGCGAGATCGCTTACCGCAAGAAAAGCGTTAGTCATCTTATTATCAAGTTTATCAAGGACTTCCTTCTTATCCCAGAAATAATTCATGTTACACTGAACCTGTTCAAAATAGCTGCAAGTAACACCACCCGCATTTGCAAGAAAATCCGGAATCATGAAAATATTGCGGCTTTTAATAACTTCATCCGCTTCGGGAGTTGTGGGGCCATTCGCTCCTTCCGCTATAAACTTAACGCGTGAATGAATTTTATTAACATTATCCTTATTAATCTGATTTTCCAGAGCTGAAGGGAGAAGAATATCCACTTCCTGCTCAAGCCATGCGTCACCCGGAAGCTGTTCGTAGCCAAGGTCGCGCGCCTTGTTCTTCTCGATTCCGCCGAACTTGTCTGTTATTGAAAGGAGTTCGTCAACATCGATTCCGCTTTTCTTTCTGAATGTATAGGATGTTTTATCTGCCTGGTCCCAGCATGAAACGCAAACCACCTTCCCCCCGAACTGATCATAAAGTTTTGCCGCATACTGAGAGACATTACCGAATCCCTGGATACTTGCTGTAGTTCTTCCCGGTTCAACATTATGTTCGCGCAGGGCTTCTCTTAATGTGTAGATAACACCGAATCCGGTTGCCTCTGTACGGCCAAGAGATCCGCCCATACCCACGGGCTTACCTGTTATAAAACCGGGGAACTTCCCGCCATGAATTGCCTCAAACTCATCCAGCATCCAGAGCATATGCTGTGAGTTGGTCATCACGTCCGGTGCAGGGACATCAAGCACCGGGCCGAGATTCCTTGCTATCTGTCGCACCCAGCCTCTGCATATCTGCTCCTGCTCACGGGCACTGAGATGATGAGGATCGCATACCACTCCCCCCTTACCTCCGCCAAGAGGAATATCCACAACTGAACATTTCCATGTCATCCACATAGAAAGGGCACGTACAGTATCAACTGTTTCAAGAGGATGGAAACGTATACCACCCTTTGCAGGGCCGCGCGCGTCATTGTGCTGTATTCTGAATCCTTTGAAAACCTTTACGCTGCCGTCATCCATGTGAACCGGGATTGTAAACTGGTACTCTCTCATCGGCTGTCTTAATAATTCTTTTACGCCATCCTCCAGTTCAAGCATTGATGCGACACTGTCAAACTGGTTCTGGGCCACATGAAACGGATTGTAGGATTTTGATTCCATATAATTAACTCCAGAGTAAATTAAATTTTTAATATCATTTTTTGAAGGTAGAGTCCGGCAAAAGATACAATAATGTAACTTTTTTCATTTTCAGCGGGATTATATACCCGCAATGTTAAAACATTTTTGTATATATTACAGAAACGTAATTTTAATTTGCAATAATAATTTATTTCTCCATAACGTATTTAAATCTTTTTATGAAAAAAATTTATTCATGTGCAAATGAACCGGTATCTATTGCAGAATAAAACCATCAGGCAGTTGTTGCGGAAAATAATTTTGCAGGATTAATAAAAAAAGCCCCGGAATAGCACAACTACTGCCGGAGCTCTTTTTTTTTAATATAAACTATATGCTACATATGATGAATATACTGCTCCACAAGCTCCCCGATCTTATCGTTTTTGCCGTAAAGCTTTTCGCTTAAGCCCTTATCCTTATAAGCCATAAGCATTGCTGCCACCCCGTCAATTACCTTTGGAGAGAAAACATCATCCTTTTCGAAGTGGCTCCTGAGATGCAGCAGGCTTTCAGCAGACTCATAACATGAAAGCGGCAGGCCTTTAAGCTGAGCAAGCCTTCCCTTATTCTCCTCGTGGAAGATGTTAACATCAACATAAAGTTTCTCAGCCATTTCAAGGGCATTCTTCATTTCAAGACCATGTCTTGCTCCAACGCAAAGGCCTGCGAGCAGAAGATGTATATTCGCTGAACCATCAGGGCACCTGAATTCAAAAGTCTGTCTGTCAGAAAAATCTTTCAGTTCATCATCGTAGTTCGGGTTAACCTTTTTGATCATATCCTTAACACCAACCCATCCAAGGGGGACACGGATAAGCACTGAACGGTTTCTGTCACCCCAGCATATATTTGTAGGAGCTTCCTGATGCGGAACAAGCCTGAGGTATGATGTTGGATTTGTGTTGCCGAAAGCAGTAAGAGCAGGAGTTATATCCAGTATACCGGCAATGGCTTTTTTAGCGGCATCACTAAGTTTACCTTTGTCAACGGTCGCAGTTTTACCTTTCTTATGGAGCTTCATGTGAATATGCATGCCGCTTCCCGCTTTACCTACAGTAATCTTGGGAGCAAAGCTGATTTGTACGCCATGTTTATATCCAATCATCCTGATCATCCATTTGGCAATTATCAGCTGGTCTGCCGCATCTTCAATGTATGTCGGATTGAATTCAATTTCATTCTGCTCATAGTAGCAGTCACCCTGGGTGAAGTTACCTACCTCTGAGTGGGCATACTTAATCAGTCCGCCAGCCTGTGCAATGGCCTGCATACACTCTTTTCTTATCATTTCGAATTTGGCATAAGGGAGCGACTCATGATAACCCTTCTGATCCGTTGCCGGGTAAAAATCATGCTTATCGGCAATTACATAGTACTCAAGCTCCCCCATTACATCCAGACTATAACCGGTTTTCTCTTCAAGATTCTTATGAGCCTTCATCATGATATTTTCAGGGGCACTTGCGAGAGGGTTTCCATCCTTATCATAATATGCGCAGAGTATATCCAATGTAGGAATATCAGTGAATGGATTAAGAAAAGCAGTTTTGTGCCTTGGAACCACATAAAGATCGCTTGATTTAGCATCTATGTAAGTAAACAGGCTTGACCCGTCAACCCTCTCTCCGCAAGACAGAAGACTGTCAAGCTGCTGTAGGCCGGTGATTACAATATTAAGAGTTTTCAGCTTCCCGTCACCGCCCACATAACGGAAATTCAGCATTTTGATTCCATTATCAGTGATGTATTTAATAAGGTCTGCTTTTGTGAAATCTTTTGCAGGTTTTTGCAGATACTGTACAAGGGGATTAGGGCTTAATGCGATATCAGCTCCTTTCTTTGGTGCCATATATTTCTCCAAATTTGTTTAAGTAGTTATAAAATTATGCAGATTTAATACATTTATGGAATAAATGAAGCGGCATTATTGATTAGTCAAATAAAAAAATGCAAAATTGCTGATAGAGCAAAAATTGTTATTTTTTACGTTACAAAATTGTAACAAAAATTTTTTAAAAAATATTCAGCAGGAATTAAATAACAACTTTGTGTTAAATATATAATTAACATTGCTCCTGCCCGTTTATCAAACTCCTTTTATTGCCGTTCTTTTCAGGTTAGAAAAAAACTTGCCAGATAAAATCCATGTTATGCTTATAATTGTTAAATTCGAGAAACATAAACAAATGAATACGGTATTCCTTATATATGAAAAATAGAATAAAACCATATATCCCCTCCCCCGGTTTCTTTACATATACACTTTTATTTATCCAACTCTGCTATTATACAATTTACGTAATAAAGCAGTTACCGGGATTTTCTGTTTCAGTGCCGGATTTAGCATCAATGTTTTTCAGTTTTTTTACTCTCTATCTTTTCGCAGCGGTTTGTGAATCACTGATGCCCGGGAAATTAATCGCAAGGATTCTATCACCGTTAATTTTAGTTACGGCATGGGGATTGTACTCGTACCATCTATCAACAGGCTCAACACTCGACTTTGCCCTTGTAAAGGATAACATCGGGATAAGCTTCTCCACTGAAGCACTTCAGATGATGAGCGCCCCTTTCAGCGGATATGATTTTATCTTTGCTGCAGTACTGCTTACTCTGACTCTTGTTCTGGAGTTCAGATATTCAATCTTCTCCGCCACAGTAAACCCGGGATTAAAATCCGGTATTACGGCGTTTATTCTTGTAATCATTGTTATCATGCTGCCGGTACAGAGGGGGGATGAGTTTACTCTATTCGCAAAAAGTGCTTTTACCACTAATGAAGCTGCTGCAGCAGTTTCCGATACCGGGGGATTCCCTTACGAAAAAGAAAAAATTAATCTTTCATTTTCCGGGTCCGGCAGACATGGACAGCCGAACATCATACTTATACTGATTGAATCATTCAACGCGAACTTTGTCGGGGCAAAAGCTCCGGATGGTATAGAATATACTCCGAACTTTAATTCACTGATAAATAAAGGACTATACATAGACCGTTTCTATGGAAATTCAATTCAGACATGCAAAGGGCAGGCAGCGGTATTCTACTCAGTGCTGCCCGGCATAAGCGGGAAGATCTTTGTTGATTATCCGGATCTGAATATTTCCGGATTTCCCGCACTTATGAAAGATTCCGGTTATCATACAATATTCTTTCAGGCATTTCATAACCTGAAATTCGATAACACAACGCATAACATGCTTAAAGCCGGTTTCTCCGTGGTTAAATCATATGCTGAGTTCAGGAGGAAGGAGGACAGGCCGTTTATCTGGGGATGGGGTGTCGAAGATAGAATTTTTTACGAGAGAGCTTTTGAACTCATGGATGCGGAACACTTGAAAAACCCGGATAAACCACTCTTTACAGCACTTATGACTGTGGGGACACATATACCATGTGACGGTATGCCTGCCGAAAGCAGAACCATTTACAAAGATCCGAAGAATATAAAAGAAAAATATTCAAACGCCCTGAGACTGAGCGACAGTCATCTGCCGCGATTCTTTGAACTGCTGAAAAAGAGAAAGTATCTTGAAAATACAATAGTAATCATTACTGCCGACCATTCATTCCCCATGAAAGAACATGGACTTTATAACAACGAGATATGCTTCTACGATGAGGCTTTCCGCATACCATTTCTTGTTATTTGGGATGGAGCTATAAAACCTGAAAGGATAAAAGATAGGGCTTATTCGCAGGTCGATATAGGGCCTACCATCGCAGACCTTGCCGGCATATCAAAAGGGAAGCATAATATGACAGGGATATCAGTTTTTGACAGAAGAAGAGAGCGTCCGGTTTACCTGGTGCAGCCGTATAACGGAAAATTTCTACAGGTGGTGAAATATCCGTTTAAATTTATAAAACATATAAAAACAGGGAAGGAGTATTTATTTAACCTGGAGGATGACCCGAAAGAAAAAAACAACCTGATGGATGCAGGCTTTGATTTAAACGAAATTTCCAGGTTCCGCGAATCCTTAAACGCGATTTATCTTAACCAGAAACTTATTGAAGAGAACAGGATCATGAGGCCTTAGTTTTTTATCAAACAATTCGGTATACAATAATTTATCCCCCTTTTAAAATAACACCCTTCTCCCTGACCTCACCCAAAAGACCCTCCGCAGTAATCACCATAAAAGCTGATATATCAAGACCGGCACGGCTAAGCCCCCTGGCTGCCCATGTATTGCAGGTATTAAAGGCATGATAATAATAAACCGATTTAAAAAAAATTATTTCACCATTACGTTTCCTCAAGGTCTCCACAGGGATGTTATTTTTATCTCTTCTGAAACTTTTATCAATATATTCACAGAGATCACTAAACTCCCCCGGTTTCAGGT